>JAEEGL014298210.1_pt1 | contig 15919 bp, 14 predicted proteins | sample 9134231 | NCBI WGS metagenome assembly JAEEGL01 (sample SAMN16246548, study PRJNA631951) | gut metagenome | biome: gut microbiome; feature: rumen; material: fiber-attached | host: Bos | place: Iran: Karaj | collected 2018-10 | reverse complement strand
CGACACCGACCTGCTCTTCTCCCGCACGAAGGAGCTGATGGCGGACATCGCCGAAAAGCACCCGAAGATCCTGATGGAGCAGATGATCACCAGCCACGACTTCTGGCACGGCGTGTTCATGACCTCCGACGATATCACCTATTATTCCAAGACCGGCAGCTATAACTTCAGCCTGATGTATTCCGCCCATGAGGGCGATAAGGCCACCTCCTTCTTCGGCAGCGGCATCAAGCTGGCGAAGCTGGACGGGCCCGTCATCCAGACCGGCTTCATCGAGCGTGAGCTTTCCGCCATTGAAAAGCAGCTGGATCCGGAAAGCGTGCAGGGCAAGTTCACCGGCCCGGTCATCATGGCCCCCAGCGCGGCGGACGTCGTGCTCGGGACCGTGCTGGGCAACTTCGTATCCGACGGCAGCCTGATCGACGGCACCTCCATCTGGAAGGATAAGCTGAACACGCAGGTGGCGGACGAGCGCATCACCATTTCCCTGACGCCCTCCGCTGACTGGGCGCTGGGCAGCGAGGATTACACCGGCGAGGGCTTCCCGTCCGAGGACTATGACGTGATCAAAGACGGCAAGCTGGTCAGCTTCATGCTCAGCCAGTACGCCGCCAACAAGACCGGCGGAAAGCGCTGCGGAAACACCGGCTGGAACGTCTGCGTCCCCGCGGGCGAAAAGAGCGTGGAGGAGATCATCGCCGGCATCGACCGCGGCGTGCTGGTGCTCCGCTTCTCCGGCGGCCAGCCCTCCCCCTCCGGCGAGTTCTCCGGCGTGGCCAAGAACAGCTTCCTGATCGAGAACGGAAAGATCGCCAAGGCGCTGAACGAGACCATGATCAGCGGCAACGTGACGGACATGCTGATGGACCTGCGGGCGATCAGCAGCGACGTGCTGTACGACGGCTCCAACGCCATCCCCTACATGGCCTTCAACGGCGTGACCATCTCCGGCAAATAAGCTCCATAAAAAGCATCTCCGGCGGACCTCCGCCGGAGATTTTTCATTCTGTTTTTTCGGGGGCCGTCCGCCCTCCCGCGGGAACGCCTTCCTTTTTTCCTTCCGTCATCCGGATCCGCCTTACAGCAAAAATTCCCGCGGAGCTTTCTCCGCGGGAATTCTTTTGCCATTGGCTTTTATTTCACTGTCAGGTCGCCGCTGGTGGTACCGACCCGGATCCTGCAGCTTCCGTCGCCGAAGATCACGGTGTCATCGCCGCCCTTGCCGTTCAGATCGCCGCTGGCCGTATCAAAGCGCACGGTGGCGCCGAGGCCGGACAGCAGCGTCAGCCGGACGGCGCCGCTGGTGGAGCCGAAGTCCGCGGACTTCACCTGCTTCAGGCCGGCCGTGACGGTGCCGGAGGTGGTGCCCATCTTCAGCTCCTCCACATTCGCCTCATCCACGCTGTGGGAGCCGGAGGTGGAGCCGATGTCCGCCTTCTTCGCCGTGAGCGTCTGCAGGGCAGCGCCGCCGGAGGTGCTGACGATCTTCACCTCATCCTCCGCCTCCAGCGCGGTGATCTTCACGCTGCCGGAGGTACCGGTGATCCGCGCGTTCTTTGCCTTCACGCTGTCCCCGTAAATGCTGCCGGAGGTGCTCGTCACCTTCAGGTCATCCTTCACCCGCAGATCTCCCAGGGAGATGCTGCCGGAGGTCAGGGAGGCGTCCAGGCTGTCCGCCCGCAGGGCCTTCATGGAAATATCGCCGGAGGTGGCGTTGAACTCCGCCCTCTTCAGGTCATGCTCGTCCAGCAGGACATTGCCGCTGGTCACGGCGACCCGCAGGTCGATGCCGGAGGGGATCTCCACGGTCAGCTTCTTTTCCCGGTTGATCACGCCGACGTAGCCGGATTCGCAGAACTGGATCCGCAGGGTGCGGCCGTCCAGGCGCCAGCGCATCTTCTGCGCCTGGGACAGGCCCGATTCCTCCTCGCTGACCTTCAGGCCGTTTCCGTCCTTCTGCGTCAGGGTCACGGAGCCGGAGACCCAGTTGACGCTGACCGCGTCCACGTCCGCGGCGTTATATTCGAACGCGCCGGTCTTATACTTGTTTCCGTCCGCGTAGTCAAAGCCGGAAAAGAGCCCGCCGATACCCCAGTTCCAGGAGCAGCCGGCCAGGCAGAATACCGCCAGGACGGCGAGCGCCGCCAGTGCAAGCTTTTTCATCTCTCATCAGTCCTCGTATTTCTCTTCTTCGGGATCCGGCATGACCACGGCTGCCACGATGTAGGCCAGCAGGCCGCTGCCGGCAGCCATCATCAGGGCGATCGTCACCAGGCGCACGACCGTGACGTCCACATTCAGATATTCCGCGATGCCGCCGCAAACGCCGGCGATCTTTCTCTGTCTCAGGCTCTTGGTAAGCTTCTTCATTCTCTTTCATCCTCCCGTATCTGTCCGGCATTTCCTGCCGACGGGAGGAATGATAGCAGTTTTCCGGCCGGATTGCTTGAGAATCCGGCCGGAAAATGATGAGAAGAAAATGAGAATTTTCTGAGAGCTTATTTCAGCGCCGCGAGACGGGAGGCGTACACCTTGCGGAACTCGGGATACTCGCCCATGCCCTTGCCGGTGAACACCGTGCGGAAGCCCGCCTTGCGCAGCTGCCACATGAAGGAATCCTCGGAGTTGTACAGCTCGCCCGCCATGTAGTCGCCCCAGGCCACCACCAGCGGCACGATCTCCACCTGCTCATCCCGCATGTCCGCGCCGCGGGCCTTCAGCCACGCGATGGCCTGGCCCACGCAGTCCCTGTCCTTGAGGCGGATGACCTTGATATTCTCATAGCCGCGGGAGTTCAGGTACTCCTCCAGGATGCCGTAGCCCTCGCTGTGATAGCCCTGCGCGCCGTGACCGACCAGCAGGTATTCCCTGCCGAAGGTGGGCCGGAGGATGCTCAGCAGGATATTGCCGACCTCCTTGCAGCTGTCCGCCTCATAGAGCACGGAGTCCGTCATGGAGATATCGATGCGGTCGCGGTAGTAGTCCAGCCGGGTCCGCAGGCTGTGGTACAGCTCGCCCTCCGCGAAGAAGACCGGCACCGCGATGATCTTTTCATAGCCGTGCATGACGGCCGTCTCCACCGCGTCCTCCACGGTGAAGATCGTGCGCCCGTCCACGCCGCTCATGGCGCGGGCCGTGGCGTCGTCCGTGAAGACCTGCCACACCGGCATGCCGGTGGATTCCTCCAGATCCTTCTGGATCATGTCATAGCTGACCTCCTTGGCCCGCAGGATGCTGGTCCCGAAGCTGGCCAGGAACAAGACGGTTTTGGGTTCACTCATGGTCGTTTCCTCCGATTTCAAAATCATTTCCGGTGCAGCAGCTTTTCCGCGTTCCGCACGCGGTCCTCCGCCGGCGGCTGCACGCCGTGCAGGGTATAGGGGATGCCCAGGCGCTCCCATTTGGCCTCCCCCATGCTGTGGTAGGGCAGGACCTCCGTCCTCTCCACATTCTTCAGCGTGGCTATAAAATCGCCCAGGGCTTTCAGATCCTCATCGTTATCCGTCACGCCCGGGACCAGCACGTGCCGGATCCAGACGGGCTTGCCGATATCGCTCAGGTACCGGGCGCAGTCCAGGATGTTTTCATTGCCCCGGCCGGTCAGGGCGCGGTGGCTGTCGGGGCGGATCTCCTTCAGGTCCAGCAGGACCAGGTCCGTCAGGCGCATCAGCTCCGCAAAGCGGGAAAAGAAGGGCTCCTCCCGCATGAAGGGCTGCGCCGCGGTGTCCAGCGCGGTATGGATGCCGCGCTCCTTCGCCCCGCGGAACAGCTGCAGCAGGAAGTCGATCTGCAGCAGCGGCTCCCCGCCGCTGACCGTGATCCCGCCGGTCTTTCCCCAGTAGGAGCGGTAGCGCTCCGCCCGGTCCAGCAGCTGCTTCGCCGTCATTTCCTCCCCGCCCGCCGGGTCCCAGGTGTCCGGGTTGTGGCAGTAGCGGCAGCGCATGCGGCAGCCGGAGAGAAAGATCAGGAAGCGGATCCCCGGCCCGTCCACCGCGCCGAAGGACTCGGTGCTGTGGACCCTGCCCGTGATCTCCTGCTCCATGGCCCGACCTCCTTACAGCGCTTCGTGGCAGGTGCGGGCGATGACGTCCAGCTGCTGCTCACGGGTGAGGCTGATAAACTTGACCGCGTAGCCGGAAACGCGGATGGTGAAGTTGGCGTACTCCGGCTTCTCCGGGTGCTCCATCGCGTCGATCAGCTTTTCGGTGCCGAACACGTTCACGTTCAGGTGGTGCGCGCCGCGGTCAAAATATCCGTCCAGCAGGGAGACCAGCGTGGTCACGCGCTCCTGCTCGTTATGGCCCAGCGCGCCGGGGCTGATGGTCTGTGTGTTGGAAATGCCGTCCAGCGCGTATTCGTAGGGCAGCTTGGCCACCGAGTTCAGGGAGGCCAGCAGGCCGTTCTTTTCCGCCCCGTAGGAGGGATTCCCACCGGGGGCGAAGGGCGTGAAAGCCTTGCGCCCGTCCGGCGTGGCGCCGGTCGCCTTGCCGTAGACCACGTTGGAGGTGATCGTCAGGATCGAGGTGCTGGGCTCGGAATTCCGGTAGGTGTGGTACTGGCGGATCTTGGTCATGAAGGTCTTGAGCAGCCACACGGCGATCTCGTCCGCCCGGTCGTCGTCGTTGCCGTAGCGGGGGAAGTCCCCCTCGATCTCATAATCGACCGCCAGGCCATCCTCATCCCGGACGGGCTTCACCTTCGCGTATTTGATGGCGGACAGGGAGTCCACCACATGGCTGAAGCCGGCGATGCCCGTGGCGAAGGAGCGGCGCACGTCCGTATCGATCAGGGCCATTTCCGCCGCCTCATAGTAATATTTGTCATGCATGTAGTGGATCAGGTTCAGGATGTTGACGTACAGCCCGGCCAGCCAGTCCAGCATGCGGTCATAGCTGCGCATGACCTCATCATAGTCCAGGATCTCCGAGGTGATCTTCGGATACTCCGGGCCGACCTGCTCGCGGGTCTTGGTGTCCACGCCGCCGTTGATCGCGTAAAGCAGCGCCTTGGCCAGGTTCGCCCGGGCGCCGAAGAACTGCATCTCCTTGCCGGTCTCCGTGGCGGACACGCAGCAGCAGATGGAATAGTCGTCCTTCCATACCGGGCGCATGACGTCGTCGTTTTCATACTGGATGGAGCTGGTGGTGACGGAGATCTTGGCCGCGTACCTCCGGAAGTTTTCCGGCAGGCGGGCGGAATACAGCACAGTCAGGTTCGGCTCCGGGGACGGGCCCATGTTCTCCAGCGTGTGCAGGAAGCGGTAGTCGTTCTTCGTGACCATGCTGCGGCCGTCCATGCCGATGCCGGCGACCTCCAGGGTCGCCCAGACCGGGTCGCCCGAGAACAGCTGATTGTAGGAAGGGATACGCGCGAACTTGACCATGCGGAACTTCATGACCAGGTGGTCGATCAGCTCCTGGGCCTCCTCCTCGGTGATCCTTCCCTCGCGGAGATCCCGCTCGATGTAGATATCCAGGAAGGTGGAAACGCGCCCGACGCTCATGGCGGCGCCGTTCTGCGTTTTGATGGCCGCCAGGTAGCCGAAGTACAGCCACTGCACCGCCTCCGCCGCGGTCTCCGCCGGGCGGGAGATGTCAAAGCCGTAGGCGCCCGCCATCTGCTTCATCTGGTCCAGGGCGCGCAGCTGGTCCGCCAGCTCCTCCCGGCGGCGGATGACCTCCTCAAACATGGTGCCGCTGCCGCAGTTGTCAAAGTCCTCCTGCTTTTTGCGCATGAGGAAATCGATGCCGTAGAGCGCCACGCGGCGGTAGTCGCCCACGATGCGCCCGCGGCCGTAGGTGTCCGGCAGGCCGGTGATGATGTGCGCGTGGCGCGCCTTTTTCATCTCCGGGGTGTAGCAGTCGAACACGCCCTGATTATGCGTCTTGTGATATTCGGTAAAGATCTTGTGGAACTTGGGGTTGACCTTGTAGCCGTAGGTGGCCGCCGCCTGCTCCGCCATTTTGATGCCGCCGTAGGGCATGAAGGCGCGCTTGAGCGGCTTGTCCGTCTGCAGGCCGACGACCTTTTCCAGGTCCTTCATGCCCGCGTCGATATAGCCGGGGCCGTAGGCGGTGATGGAGGAAACGATCTCCGTTTCACATTCCAGCACGCCGTTGCGCTCCCGCTCCTCCTTCTGCAGCTCCTGCAGACGGGTCCAGAGCCGGTCGGTCGCCTCCGTGGGGCCGGCGAGGAAGCTCTCGTCGCCCTCATAGGGGGTATAGTTGTTCTGAATGAAATCACGGACATTGATCTCGTCCTGCCAATGCGTACCGCGAAAATCTCTCCAGGCTGCAGTATTGTTCATGGGTTCCTCCGTGCCGTACACCCGCGGCTCCGACGCGCGGCGTGCGCTTGATATTCGGATCCGGGAAGCGGGTCATTCCGCTCCCCTTCCCGCCGCAGGACCATCTTATCCGATCCCGCTTCCTTATTCCTTGATTTAAATCAAGAAATCACTTTTCCTCTTCCTGTTCCGCCTGCCCGCGGAAGATCTCCCGCAGGGCGGACTCCCGCAGGATCTGCAGTTTTCCGTTCCCGCTGCGCCGGACGATGCCCGCCTCCCGGAGCAGCTTCAGCTTCCGGCTGACCGTTTCCATCCGCAGGCCGTTAGCCGCGGCGATATCCTCCAGGCGGAGCTTCAGTTCCCTGCCCTCCGACCGCTCGGCGGAATACAGCAGGAAGCCCGCGATCCGGGACAGCGGGTCCTGGGTGGAAAGGATCAGGTTCCGCTCGTTGGCGTCATGCAGCTTGCGGCTCAGCAGCGTCACGATCTGCAGCGCCGCCTCCCGGTTGTCCAGGATATGGTAGAAATTGCGCAGGTAGATCTTGCCCACGCGCACGTCCGTCATGGTGACCGCGGAATACGGGAACACGCCGCCGTAAAGGAACAGGCTCTCCCAGATGGTGTCATGCTCCGAAAGGATCATCACGATGCTCTCCCGGCCCTCGGCATCAAAACGGGACAGCTTGACCCGGCCGGAGAGGATCACGCAGATATAGTCCGCGCTCTGCCCCTCCTCAAAGATGAACTTGTTCTTCGGCACCGTGCGGAAGGTCACGCCCTCCAGCAGCTTCTGCCGGCTTTCCTCGGGCAGGTACTCCAGCAGGAAGCTGCCGAAGCCGCCCATGCCGTGCTCCCGATAGGGCTGCCCCGCCGGAACCCGATCCGCTTCGCTCACGGAAACCCCTCCGTTTTCCCAAAAGTTTGATCCAAATCAAATTTATGGTTTTTTCCCTTCCCTGTCAAGCAGAAAAATGAAGAAGGAAAACCCTTCCCCCGTGTCAAAATACTGTAAAAACATATTTTCGATCCAAAGACGGCCCGGGCGTCCGGACCGGATCACAGGAGGAAAAGCGAATGCAGCGAATGGGCGGAATGGGCCCCCGCGGTTTTCTGACGGACGCGGAAAAAGCGAACCAGCCGAAGATCACCAAAGATCTGCTGCGCCGGATCGTTTCCTACATGCTTCCGTACAAGGTGAAATTCATCCTGGTGTTCATCACGATCCTGATCAGCTCCGTGCTCGGGCTGCTGCCCGCGATCATCACCGGGCGGATCGTGGATCAGGCGATCGTGCCCGGCGGGCAGCTCTCCCGCCTGGTGTGGCTGCTGCTGGCTTCCCTGGCCACGCTGATCGCCAGCCAGCTGGTGTCCCTGCTGACCACCTATCTGAACGCGTGGATCAGCCAGCACATCATCTATGATATGAAGAACCAGATGTACGCCCACCTGCAGAGGATGAGCCACCAGTTCTTCACCACGGAGAAGCAGGGCGACATCATCACCCGCATGAACACGGACATCAGCGGCGTGTCCTCCGTGATCAGCGGCACGCTGCAGAGCATCCTGAGCAACGTGGCCACGGTGGTGACCTCCGTGATCGCCATGTTCACCATGAACTGGCTGATGGCCCTGGTCGGCATCGTGGTCATCCCGCTGATGATCCTGCCGACCCGCAGCGCCGGCAAATCCCGCTGGAAGCTGCTGACCGAGAGCCAGGCCAAGCACGACGAGATGAACCAGCTGATCAACGAAACGCTGTCCGTTTCCGGATCGCTGCTGACCAAGCTGTTCACCCGGGAGAAGACCGAATACGAGCGCTTTGAGAAGGTGAACGGCGAGGTGACGAAGCTCTCCCTGAAGGAGCAGCTTTCCGGCCGCCTGTTCTTCCTGATGATGGGCATCTTTACCCAGATCGGGCCGCTGCTGATCTACTTCGTGGGCGGCTGCCTGATCATGGGCGTGATGGACAGCAGTCTCTTCCCCACGCCCCTGACCATCGGCGCGGTGACCGCCATGGTCTCCATGGTGAACCGCCTGTACCGCCCGGTGGAGTCCCTGCTGAACATCTCCGTCGACTTTACCCGGAGCATGGCGCTCTTTACCCGCATCTTTGACTACTTCGACCGGCCCATCGACATCCAGAGCCCGCCGGACGCCGTTACTCCCCCGCTGGACCGCGCCGTGATCCGCTACGACCACGTGGCCTTCGGCTATTCGGAGGACGTGCAGATCTTCAGCGACGTGAGCTTTGAGATCCAGCCCGGGCAGATGGTGGCCGTCGTCGGGCCCTCCGGCTCCGGCAAGAGCACGCTGGTGAACCTGCTGCCCCGCCTGTACGACGTGGACGCCGGCAGCGTCAGCGTGGCCGGGGTGGACGTGCGGAAATTCGACCTGACCTACCTGAGGTCGCAGATCGGCGTGGTGACGCAGGATACCTACCTGTTCAACGGCACCATCCGGGACAACCTGCTCTACGCCAACCCGGAGGCCACGCAGGAGGAGATCGAGTCCGCCTGCCGCGCCGCCGCGATCCACGACTTCATCGCCTCCCAGCCCAACGGCTACGACACCGAGGTCGGCAACCGCGGGCTGAAGCTCTCCGGCGGCGAGAAGCAGCGCATCTCCATCGCCCGCGTGATCCTGAAGGATCCGCGGATCCTGATCCTGGACGAGGCCACCTCCGCGCTGGACTCCATCTCCGAAGCCGCGATCCAGGAGGCGCTCTCCCTGCTGATGAAGGACCGCACCAGCATCGTGATCGCCCACCGGCTGAGCACGATCCTCGCCGCGGACCGCATCCTGGCCATCAACGAGGGGAAGATCGCCCAGAGCGGCACCCACGAGGAGCTGCTGGCGCAGGATGGCATCTACCGCAGGCTGTATGAGACCCAGTTCATGAAGAGCTCCGACTTCGAGAGCGAATCGGACCAGTAAGCCGCCGGAAAAAACCGTTATTTTCGGACAGAGGAAAGGTTGGCAAAAAAGGAATTTGGTTTATAATAAGCCTGATTCCTTTTTTTTGGATTTTTTTCCGCCGGGTGTAACAAAGCCGGCGCCGGTGCGTGTATAAGAACAGGAAGGGGGAACGGCGGCAGATGGACGACCGGGAGCTGGCGCTCCGCTTCAGCCGGGGAGACACCGACGCGTTTTCCGGGCTGATCGCGATGCACCGCGGCGGCGCCGAACGGCTGGCGAACAGCCTGCTGCGCGACCCCCAGCTGGCCGAGGACGCGGTGCAGGAGGCTTTCGCGCGGATCTATGCCGCGAGGGACAGGTATGAGACGGGCTGCGCCTTCGGGACCTACCTGTCCGCGGTGGTGCGGCGCGTCTGCATCGACGAGCTGCGCAGGCGGAAGCACCGGCCGGTGCCGTCGGAAAAGCTGCCCGAGCCGCCGGCGGATTCCGCGGAGGCGGAATGCCTGCGGAGGCTGGAAAGCCGGCGGCTGCTGGATACCGTGGCGGAGCTGGACGAAAAGGACAGACGCCTGCTGCTGGGCTTTTCCCTGGAGGGAAGGTCCGCCCGGGAGCTGGCGGAGGAAACGGGAATGACCCCCGGACAGGTCCGCGTGCGGCTGCACCGGATCCGCAGAAAGATCAGGGAAGGAGCGCGTGAACAGGATGGATGAATATCTGAAGAAGGTACTCGACCGGGCCGGCGAGCTGGCCCTGCTGGAAAAAGCGGCGGAGCATTTCCCCTCCCGCGCGCCCGTGACCGCGCGCCTGCTCGGCGCCCTTGCCGCCGCGCTGGCCGCGCTGCTGCTGCCCGTGACGGGGGCGGCCCAGTGGATGATCCTGTAATCAAAAAACGAAACGGAGAGACGAACATGAACGAGAACCCCATGACGGAAACCGCGGAACCCAAAAAGAAAAACAAAAAGGAAAAGGTCAAACAGCCCCTGTGGAAGGAGATCCTGAGCTGGGTGCTGACCATCGTGATCGCCGTGGCGGCCGCGCTGGTGATCCGCTCCTTTATCTTTGAGCCCGTGAAGGTGGACGGGCATTCCATGGACGATACGCTCTCGGACGGCGAGATCATGCTGGTGTCCAAGTATGACTACGGCTCCGTGTGGCTGAGCTTCCCCTGGCAGGATAAAAACGCCAAGGAAAACGCGCCGCGCTTTGCCGTGGGCACCAGGGATCCGGAGCGGTTTGACGTGGTGATCTGCCGGTATCCGGGCCGGGGCGACACGAACTTTGTGAAGCGGATCGTGGGGCTCCCCGGGGACGAGCTGTACATTGAAAATGGCTACCTGTACGTGAACGGGGAAAAGCAGCCGGAGGAATACGTGAGCGACGGATACCGCGTGCAGGGCGGCAGCAACGGCTGGCGGTACTGCAGCGCGGAGGAGCCCTACAAGGTGCCGGAGGGAGAGTATTTCGTGATGGGCGACCACCGCAACAATTCCAACGACAGCCGCTCGCAGGGACCGATCACGAGGGATATGATCGTGGGGCACGTGCGCCGGGTCGTCTTCCCCTTCGGCCGGTGGAGGGGCATCGAGTAAGCCACGGCATAAGAAACGCCCGCCGGATTTTTTCCGGCGGGCGTTTTCCGTATCCGCTTTATTCTGTTCCGCGCAGCAGCCATGCGATCCCCTTTGCCGTGCGCAGGGCGCTGTCCATGAAATGATTGCCGGGGTTCCATTCCAGCGCGCAGTCCCCTCCGGCCTCCGACAGGAGCCGGTACTGCTCCCGGATGCAGTCCCCGACCCGGGCCATGACGGGATTCCGGGTCTTTTCCTCCCGGTCGCCGAGGCTCAGGTATACCGGGACCGCGGGCGCCGGCCGGGAGGCGGCGAAGGAGATCCAGTCCGGGTACCACACGGAGGGCGACGCCGCCGCCGCGCCGGAAAAGCGGTCTGACGAATAGACGCCCCAGAGGGCGAACAGCCCGGCCAGCGAGTAGCCGCAGAGGGCGTATTTCGCTGCCTGCCCGGACGGGTGCAGCCTTTCCAGCTCCGGGATCAGCCTGTCCTCCGCGAAGGAAAGCGTTTCCCGCGCGCCGCTGCCGAAGGGCGTTTTTCCGAAGGCCGGGGGCGCTTCCCAGGGCGTCAGCTCCCGGTTCCAGTCCTCCACCGAAAAGGCGGCGATGCAGAAGGGGATGCCCGGCGCCAGGCGCCTCACCGCCTCCGCCTCCTCCGCCATGCCGCGCAGGTCGCTCTCATCCACCGGCTGCAGAAAGCGGCAGCGCGCCGCGGGGTCTCCGTACAGGGCTGTCTGCTTCCCTGCGATACAAAGGCTTTCCACGGGTATTCCTTTCCGGCAGTTGAAATCTCTGCCAAAATGCTTTATAACTGATCCATAGAGGACGCGGCCGGACCGCGCCGGGGAGGAAACATGGGCATTACCAAAACGGATTTCATGCGCGGCATGCAGTGTCCGAAAATGCTGTGGCTGGACAAGCACAAGCCGAAGCTGAGGGTGATCCCGCCGGAAACACAGGCCCGGCTGGACGCGGGAAACGACTTCGGCGACAGGGCCATGGGCATGTTCGGCCCCTACGAGGAGATGACCGCCTATCTGCCCGGGACGCGCATCCCGGACAAGAAAAGAATGGCGGCGCGCACGCAGGAGCATCTGCGCCTCGGCACGCCGGTCATCTGCGAGGCGGCCTTCCTGTACTACAACAATTACTGCGCCGTGGACATCCTGCGCAAAACGGAAACGGGCTATGATTTCTACGAGGTCAAGAACGCCTCCGCGGTGCACCCGCAGTTCGTAAAGGACGCCGGCTTCCAGTACTACATCCTGCACCGCAGCGGCCTGAAGATCGGCCGGATCTGTATCGTCACCCACGGGGAGGATGAAAGCGATCCCTTCGTGCCCGTGGAGATCACCGCGGAGGCGAAGGGATACGAGGGCTGGATCAACGATCACATATGGGAGCTGAACCGGATGCAGAAGCAGCCGGAGGAGGTGTACGCCGAGCCCGGCGAGCAGTGCCTGCACCCGTACGAATGCTGGTACTACGGCTACTGCCATCCGGAGGCGGAAAACCGCGGCTTCCTTACCGCAGACTTATTTCCTGAGCGATGAGGTCTCCGTCCTCCCCGCTGATCTCCATGGTGAACACATGCTCCACTCCGGCTTCGTCCGTATAGGCAAAGCCGTTGGAGGGAATATCTCCGTAAAAGGTCATATAGATCAGCAGATGGCTGAATTCCGCCGGGCCGTCCCAGCGCTTCAGCTCCTGTGCCGTCCAGCCCAAGTCGTCGCCGTCCGCGGACAGCTCCAGCTCCAGCAGGCGGAGATCGCTGACCGCGGCGTCCAGGGACAGGAGCACCTTGGTCACGGGTTCCTCCATGCTGATGACAAAATACTCATCCGGCTCGGCTCCGCTGTTTTCCTCCCACTCCAGGCTCACCGGAACCGCGTTGCGCGTTCCGAGGATATGGCCGTCCGTCCTGGAGAAGGAAACGATGGCCGGCGCGCCCTCCTCCGGGCCGTGCTCATAGGTCACGTCGATCCGGTCCGGCCCGATCCCGATCCGGTAGGGCCAGTAAATATCCTCCCCCGGCACGGAGCCCTGCCACAGGACCTCCCCGTCCGGGGAGACGCAGGTCGGGGCGGTGCCGAAATAGCCGGTCACATACAGAGTGCCGTTGTCATCCACCGCCGTGGCAAAGCCGCTGCCGATAAAGGGGATCGACCAGAGCTTCCGCCGGCTCAGGTTCTCCCCGACCTCATAGGCCGACAGGAGATTCTCCTCCCCGTCCAGCAGATAGAGCCGGGACCTGTCCGCGCCGCCGAGGACGGCATGCAGCTGAGAGGCCTGGCTCCCGCCGCCCGCGTCCATCCACAGGCTGCTGAGCTGGCGGCCCTGCGCGTCAAACACCGTCGCGCGCAGGCGCTCCCTGTCCGGAGAATAGTATTTGACGGCCAGCAGGCGCTGCGTTTTCCCGATGCCCGCGGGCTCGTCAATGACCGGGTCCCCGAGCGAGAGCAGCTGCTCCGGCGTATGGGTGTCAGGGATCAGGTCCAGATAGATGGAGCGGATATATCCCTTCTGCCCCTGATACACACAGGAGATAAAGCCCGTGCCGTCCACCGCCTCACAGTCCGTCACCTCCGCGCCCAGGGGCACCGTGGTCAGCCGTTTGGATTTGACGTCCGCCTTCTCGCGCAGGGACACCCATTCCTCGCAGTTGACCACATACTCGGTGACGGTGTCCTTCTCCGCGCCGGCGGGCGCCAGGACGAGCAGGAGCGACGCGCACAGCAGCCAGGCCAGTAATCTCTTCATGAAAAGCACCTCCGACGGTCTTGTCTTTCCCCGGTCTTTTTTCTTTTGACGCAGGAGCATTATACCATGAAGCGGGGCGATCCGCCACTTTCCGGACGAAAACAATTCTGTGCGGCGGGCGGACCCTTTCCGGCAGGATTCCGGCGAACGGGCAGCGAATTTTATATGACAGGTTTTCGCGGGCGGGAAGCCCGCGCGCATGAGCATCCCCTTCGCCGCCCCCGCCCGGGCGCGGCGGATCAAAAAAAGGAGTGAACCGGAAATGAAAAAGGTGATTTCCCTGCTTCTCTGCATCCTGATGATGACGGCCTGCGCCTTCGCGGAGGAAAACGACGCGGAGACCCTGCTGCTGACCTTTGAGATCAACGATATCGGCTACGTCCTCGGCGCGACGTCTCCGGACGACCTGGCCGCCGTCGGCTGGCCCGTGAGCACGGAGGCGGACGGCACCTTTGTCTTCGCCACGCCGGAAGGCAATTTCTTCTACGCGAAAACCGAGGACGGCACCTCCGCCTCCCCGATCGTATATATCGACCTGATGTGGGCCGATGACGTGGTGACGAGCTGGAACAGCTATTCCTCCGACCCGGAGGAAGGCACCACCGCCAACCTGTGGGACTGGCTGGTCAAGAGCTACGGCGCGCAGGAGAGCGACGAGGGCTATCTGGTCGCGACGATCCGGATGAGCGGCGACAGGAGCCTGACCGTGGAGACGGACGGCATCCGCGTACGCCTGTACCTGGGCAGCTTTGTGGAAACAGAGGAAGCGGACGGCTGAGCAGAAGGCCGGAAGGAAACGCAAACCCGCGGGGGCATCAGCCTCCGCGGGTTTTGCGTATATCCGGATCAGTACCGGGCTTTGAGCTCTTCGATCACATGGCCGACGCTTTCCGCCACGGTGCCCGGCCGGAAGGGATTGAGCAGGTTTCCCTCCCGCAGCAGCTCGAAGTAGCCCTTCGTGCCGCCGGCCCGGCAGAGCCGGAGGTAATCCTTCCACGCCTGCTCCCGGTCCGTCTTCATGCGGCCGTAGTACTGGAAGGCGCACATCTGCGCCAGGGCGTAATCGATATAGTAGAACGGATAGAGGAAGATGTGCTGCTTCTGCATCCAGAAGCCGCCCTGCTCCAGGAATTCCACCCCGTCGTAATCCCGCCAGGGCATGTATTTCCTTTCGATCTCCCGCCAGACGGCGCGGCGCGCCATGGCGTCCATTTCCGGCTCCGCGTAGACCCGGTGCTGGAACTCGTCCACACAGCACATATACGGCAGGACCGTCAGCGCGCCGATCAGGTGCGCCGTAATGTATTCCTCGCTCCTGTCTCCGAAGAACAGCGGCATCCACGGGTAGGCGAAATGCTCCATGGACATGGAGTGGATCTCATTGATCTCCGCCGTGGAGCCGGTCAGCTCCTCCACCGGGATGGAGCGCATGGCCAGATAGCCCTGGAAGGCATGGCCCGCCTCATGGGTCAGCACGTCCACGTCCGCGGAGGTGCCGTTGAAATTGGAAAAGATGAACGGCGCCTTGTAGCCCGGGAAGGACGTCATATAGCCGCCCATGCGCTTGCCGGGCCGGGTCTCCAGGTCAAAGAGCCGGTACCTGACCATGAAGTCAAAGAACTCGCCGGTCTCCGCGCTCATCTCCCGGTACATGCGCTGCGCCTTGGCCACCAGTTCCTCCGCGGTGCCCTCCGGGTCCGCGTTGCCGCCGGGGAAGATCAGGGACTCGTCATAAAAGCGCAGGGAATCCAGCCCGAGGCGCTTTCTCTGCCGCTCCCGCAGCTCCGCGACCGCCGGCGTCACCGTTTCCAGGATGCCCTGACGGAAGACCGCCACGTCCTCCGGCGTGTAGTCGAAGCGGGAACGCTGGAGATACGCCAGCTCCGTATAGGAGGGGAAGCCCAGCGTCTTTGCCATTTTCGTACGCAGCTGTACCAGCTCGGTATACTGTTCGTCCAGCTTCGGGCTGATGCTCTCGTAGAGCTTTGCCCAGGCCAGGAACGCTTCCTTTCTCTCGCCGCGGTCCGGGCTCTCCATATGCTTGAGCAGACCGTAGAAATTGCAGCTCTCCCCGCGGAACTCCGTCTGCGCCATGGCGCTGTCCTTCTGATACTGCTGGGTCAGCTGCCCGGCGCGGATGGTGTCCTGAATGATGCGCTCGTCCGCCGTTTTCAGGGAGGCGTCCGTCAGCTTCAGCAGCTGCTTTCCGAACTCCTTTTCAAAATCCGGGCGGAAGGGAGATGACACAAAGACCTTTTCCAGCTCCTTGAACAGCGGGATCATATTCGCGTTCTGCTCGCGGAGCCACGCCACCTCGCCGTCATAATAGTCGTCCCGGGTGTCCAGGGTGTTGCGCACATGCGCCAGGGAGAACATGGTGTAGACCTTTT
>JAEEGL012881134.1_pt1 | contig 15919 bp, 13 predicted proteins | sample 9134231 | NCBI WGS metagenome assembly JAEEGL01 (sample SAMN16246548, study PRJNA631951) | gut metagenome | biome: gut microbiome; feature: rumen; material: fiber-attached | host: Bos | place: Iran: Karaj | collected 2018-10 | reverse complement strand
TTAGGATCTGTGAACATGCTCATAACCTTCTTCTTGATGGAATCAGGCTCCTCTGAGAGGTAGATGCAGTTTCCAAGAGACTTACTCATCTTAGCCTTGCCATCAATTCCGGGAAGTCTCAGGCATGCAGCATTATCAGGTAAAAGAATCTGTGGCTCAACAAGAGCTTCTCCGTAAACGGAATTGAATTTATGAACGATTTCTCGACACTGCTCGATCATAGGCTCCTGGTCTTCACCAACAGGAACTGTTGTAGCCTTAAAGGCTGTGATATCAGCAGCCTGGCTGATTGGATATGTAAAGAATCCAACAGGAATGCTGGTCTCAAAGTTTCTCATTGCAATCTCAGACTTAACAGTAGGATTTCTCTGAAGTCTGGAAACGGTAACAAGATTCATATAATAAAAAGAAAGCTCTGTAAGCTCAGGAATCTGTGACTGAATAAAGAGAGTAGACTTCGCAGGATCAAGACCTACTGCAAGATAGTCAAGCGCAACCTCAATAATATTCTGTCTAACCTTCTCAGGATTATCTGCGTTATCTGTAAGAGCCTGTGCATCAGCGATCATGATGAATATCTTATCAAACTCACCGCTGTTCTGAAGCTCTACTCTTCTGCGAAGAGAACCAACATAGTGACCCACGTGCAATTTACCTGTGGGACGGTCTCCGGTCAAAATAATCTTACTCATTTCCCCATAACTCTCCTAACTAACAAATTATCTTCTAATAGAATACTCTATTTTAGCTTAAGTGACAATGCTAATCCTTGCTCTGATACCTTTAATAGTACACTTTTAGGACTCATTGACTATTTTTCGTGTCTAAGTTATTTATTATTTCGATTTACTTTATTTTTTCTTTATAATTCGTCCATAGTTTGTCCAAATTTAGAAACTAAAATATTCAATATCAGAAGTGACAAACTTCTGACTCCCCCAACAAAACTTTTTTCATACCGGGTCGATCGGCTCCCCACTGGTCGACCCCTCCTCCCAAAAATTCAAGCCACCCAGATGGGTGGCTTTTTTATTGCAATTTACAAGTCTTATCAGGCAGTCATTACTTCATCTGCTACTGTCACATCATCTCTAGGAGTATTCTCTTCATCATTTTCACCGGCCATCAGATTATCTGTCTTTCTGGGGCCACGAATTCCAAAACTGCCATTATATCTGAGTTCTTTGAGAACTTTTTTCATATTCTTAAGCTGCTTGTCCATTTCATCTACGCTTGCGCAGATAACAGTTGGAACACCGCTTCCATTCATCTCTACTCTAAAGCCGGCATCCTTAAGAGATTTGAATGCCTTAAGCTTGTCTGTTGTACTGATCTCATCTACTTCTTTAACATTTTTTGCCATATCTTGTATATCTCCTATTTAATAAACACAATATAACATATTTGTGCACATTTTGCAAACGCTCGTTCTGTTTTTTTCTCAATTTTTCAAGCTATTCCTGTCGAATTATACTATGAAAAATAGACAAAATCATTATCGTATTTTCGTATATTTTTTATCATTAAAAAATTGCCGTAATACTATTAAGTTTTTTTACATGCCACCGATATATATAGTGAGAATAAAAATTCTCACTCCCCCAACAAAACTTTTTTCATACCGGGTCGATCAGCTCCCCACTGGTCGACCCCCTCCCAAAAAGAATATTTATGTGAGACTAAAAGAGACGCCTATGCAGACGTCTCTTTTTCATTAATCCTATCTGTTATTTGTATATGCTTTAACAAAAAAGTCTTTATCCTGCTGAGAAACAAGAGCTGTTCCATCATCTGCGATATAATAGCTGCAGCCACTGGCTTCATAATGATTATGCACATTTCCCATCAGATAATCCCACTCATCATAATTTGGAGCTGATACTGAATCAATTTCGCTTTCAAAAGCAAGTCTTCCTTTAGTTCTTGGTTTTACCAAAATCAAAAACTCATCACCTTTATTAAGCGTAATCTCCTCAGGAAGTTCAAAAGTGTGATAGCCACCTCCGATAGCTGATGCCTTAAACGTCTTCTCAGGGCTTTTTAACCTTTCAAAGTCTATCCTATAGCCGACCTTATCAGTGGTCTCTTTCCCTGCCTGATCAATACTCATCTCAGTTTTCTCAGGGTTTAAATATATGAAAAACTCATACTGCTGATATGTCTCCATGGAAAAGAGGCCAATTGCTTTAAGCAACTCGTCTTTATCCGCTAAATAGAGCATTCCATATAAATTCACTGATGGACTAAATGCTGTAACATAGTTTTCGTCATCATCCATCCCGCTTTCCACGTAACTAATAAAGCCTGCAGCCTGATAATTGTTGTCATACCATCTGTCCGAGTCTTTGCAGGCAACAGAGTACGCAGCCACATTATTGGTTCCAATAGTTTCATCGTAATATGACAGATAAAAACATCCATCATATCCCTTTTTTTCACCCCAGCTGTTTCTGCACAACCACGCCCCATTTCCCGGTGGCGCATAGCTAAATTCAGATGCTGGAAAATCATCATCCCATCCAACTATTAGAACTTCATGGTCTGCTATAGTAATGTCTTTTCCCTCATAATGAGAATATATAGTCTTAAGTTGCGGTCCCCAGAATTTATCGTCTGCGCAAATGCCAACAGCAACACTTCCATGTTCCATGATCATTTGCTTGATCAAATCCAAGTTGCCACTGTCGACCCTCATCTCGATAACATCCTGCACATGGTATTCACTTTCATAAGCTATAGATGGCTTGTCTCCGTTATCTTTAAATACAACCTCTTTTCTATTTATATTTCTAAGAGAATCATTTCCTTTATCGGTAACAGGCCCTTTCCATGCAGAAAGAACGCTTATGCTGTAATTAGTGACACCTCCTGCATCCAGATAATTTGTGCCATAATCGAATAACCAGGCCCCTTCTTCGTTTTCAGCGTTAACGAATTCTCTGTAATCTGCATCGATATTTGCACCAAGAGAGCCCTCAGAGCTGTGCATGTTGTAATAGCTTAAATGTTTTTCGGAAAGATCAATATCCGAAGCCGAAAGCTTACTATTATGCTTTAGGATATCGGTTTCCACCGCTCCAAGTGTAACATATGCCCAGCAAAGAGCTGTGAACCCTTGATTTTTAACGGAAGTAACATAGCTTTTGCCATCCACATCTCTCGAATCATAGGAACTTGGAATGTCTTTTGCTGAAAAAGAGGCTGCATCAGCCGGAATTATATCGGCGAATTCCTCGTTTGCGTAAAAAGCCTCTTTATCGCCGTTCTCAATCGTAGTTGCTTCCGGAATTCTGATAACCTCTACTTTTTCCGGGGTAAAAGAAACTCCTTCTGTAGCATTCTCTTCATCATAAAGAATACTGCCATTAACTTCGCTTTGAGTTGCGCCCTCGCCCTCTCCGGAAGGCTTCCCAGTAATATAAAGCAAGCCTCCTGCAACAAATAAAGCTATGATAACCACGATAAAAAGAGTTTTCTTTTTCATTATCTGTCCCTATTTGATAACAATCGTATTAAACGATCCAAAGATTGACTGCGATATATCTTTTGCAAAGGCTTCATAATCTATATAGTGATAACCGCTCTTCCAGCCATCTATCACTCTCAGCATCGGATAAAGCTTATCACCCACCCTCCAGATGCTGTATCCTGCGACAACAATGGTGTGATCCTTATAAAAGCCTCTTGCTATATTCATGATAACAGGTCTTCCCTCGGATATTTCCTTAACCACCTGCTTCTCAAAGGTCCAAATATACACTCCTCTGCACTTTGCCTTTACTCCGTATTTTGCAAAGGCTTCCTTCGTTATACCTGAGATAAAAAATGGCATTGTTCCGAATTTGTCTGTGTAACCATAGCTCTCGGCTATTTCTTCAACTACCTTGTAGGTCTCCTTGATGTCCTCAGGTACGCCCGGAATCTGTTTTGTCCTTCTGTAATAATCCAGAACCCTTGTCACAGCAACAACAGAGCAGTTTCTTGTCCTTCGTCCGCTTATTGTTTCCATTGACTGCTGATTCATGACAATGGAATTGCCACGCTTTACAAGGACACCTCTCTGCCCATACTGCTCCATAAAATATTTAGTTATATTGCTGATTCCACCATAAGGTTGCTTTTTCATACAGACAATTATACTATATTTACATATTTTAAAGAAATATCGCTTTACTTTTGCACTTTAAATTGCTATAGTAAAGAGCGAACTTTTTACAATGGAGGATAAAAGATATGTCTTTTGAATATATACAGAAGCTTCCAACTCCTGATGAGATAAGGGATGCGTTCCCATTGTCCAAGGAACTGGCAGCAATTAAAGCTCAGCGTGACAAAGAGATCTCTGATGTCTTTGAAGGCAAGAGCGATAAGTTCCTTGTAATTGTAGGTCCATGTTCAGCTGATAATGAAGATTCCGTTTGCGAATATGTTGAAAGACTTGGCAAAGTCAATGAAAAGGTCAGCGACAGACTCATTCTGATTCCAAGAATCTATACCAACAAGCCTCGTACGACAGGTGAAGGCTACAAGGGTATCACTTCTCAGCCGGATCCTGAGGGAAAAACTGATTTCCACGCAGGTCTTATTGCCATGAGACATATGCAGATCAAGGCAATCGAAGTATCAGGTCTTACCGCTGCAGATGAGATGCTCTATCCTGAGAACTGGGGCTATGTATCAGATATCCTCTCATACGTGGCTATCGGTGCCCGTTCCGTTGAAGACCAGGCTCACCGCATGACAGCAAGTGGCTTTGGCGTTCCTGCAGGTATGAAGAATCCTACAAGCGGAACACTCAGTGTAATGCTCAATTCTGTTTATGCTGCCCAGCAGTCACACTCTTTTGTTTACAGAGGCTATGAAGTTAAGACAAATGGTAACCCGCTTGCTCACTGCGTACTTCGCGGTTCCAGCAACAAGCATAACCAGTCAATCCCTAACTATCATTACGAGGATTTAAGACTTCTCCTTCAGCTTTATAATCAGCGTGAGATTGTTAATCCTGCTGCTATCATTGATGCCAACCACAACAACTCAGGCAAGCAGTTCAAGGAACAGATCAGAATCACCAAGGAAGTGCTTCACTCACGTACTCTCAACGATGAGATCAAGAGTCTTGTTAAGGGTGTTATGATTGAGAGCTACCTCGAAGAAGGCGCTCAGAAGATTGGCGAAGGTATCTATGGCAAATCCATCACAGATCCATGTCTTGGCTGGGATGACACAGAGAGACTTATTCTTGAGATTGCAGAGCTTGCTTAAGTTATCAGCATTCCTCATTTACAGAAACACAAGAAACTTAAAAAGGTTGCCGCATCATGCGACAACCTTTTATTTTTCTTCTCAGTTTCTAATTCTTGCCCACTCATAAGGGTCTTTTGATCTTGTATTTTTTCCAATGTAGCGCTTCAAAGAATTTGCTCCGGAATATCCCATCATCTCCTGAACCGCACTTGCATTGGCTCCGCTCTCTATTAGATGAACGCCAAAGGAATGCCTCAAGTCATTTGGAGAAATATCCTGATCTATCCCCGCTCTTTTCACATACTTCTTAATAAGTTTCCAAAGCCCCTGCCTGGACATTGGCTCCCCGGTATAATTCACAAAAACTCTGTCGGTCTCTCCTGTAACAAGCATTGATCTGGCATCGAGAAGATACTGATTAAGCGCCTCTTTTGCCTTCTGTCCATAGGGAATCAGCCTTCCATCATCCATTCGAAGGCATCCGATACTCATATCAATGTTCTCAAGCTTAAGTTCAATCGTCTCACTTACCTTAAGTCCTGTTGCATACATGATCTCAAGAATTGCTTTATCTCTCTTGCCCTGCGGCGAATCTCCAAAATCCTGCCCCATCAAAGCTTCAATCTCAAAAGAGGACATCACTCTGGGCTCAACCTTATCAGCCTTGGGGCTTTTAAGCTTCTCAGCCGGGTTGTCACTAATATCTCCATTATCGACAAGAAATCTAAAGAAGGCTTTTATGGAAGTAATGTGCCTTGTAACAGATGAGGTCTGATAATTCTCATTTCTAAGAGATGCGATATATCCTGAGAGTTTGTCCTCACCGATATCTCCAACACTCTGCACACCAACCTTTTCCATATACTCGGACATTCTTAAAAGATCTGACGAATAAGACGCGATGGTATTGTCAGAAGTCTTCTTAACCGTCTTAAGATAAGTTGTAAATTCCTCTATCAGCCTTCTCATTGCGCCTTTTCTCTCTTCTTAACCTCTATCCAAAGTGGCATTGTCATTACGATTCCATAGCCATATCGAAAATCCACTACAGGTGATGCAATTAGCAGTGTACCGATCATCATGATCAAAAGAAGTTTCGAAATAATCTCATCTTTGCTTCTGATAGCTCTTATAAATGATATCACAAGAGCCCAGGTATACGTTCCTATGCTCCACAAAAGTCCATATAAAGGGACATAGCCGCCAAGCTTTATCAGAATCTCTTTTATCTTAACAAACTTGCCGCCAATAATCGGGTTCCAGTAGATTCCGGCTTCGTTGCTGATAACTCCGTCTATGTCGCCTACTCTGTATGCCACATCAGGATAAATATAGCCGCCCACAAGGTCAAACCATGCCTTCACAGCTTCCACAGGATGCCTTAAAACAAGTCCTGCCCAGAGCGAGAAATATTTCCCCTTATTCTCCAATATTACTTCAGGATGTCCCGCTCTTATAAGCTCCTTTATATTGTCAGCATAATTGGCAACATAGAGCTTCTCAATCCATTCAGTATCAACAACCGCTGCAATAGCCTCTACCTCATCTGCTGTCATGGAAACACCATCGACATACATCCTGGCTATCTGCTGAATCGGTACAGAAAGTGACTCGACAAGGTCAGGCTGGGCAACACCAAAGGAGCTCATTACAGGCCCTTTTATAACAACCACTGTCGCAATAACTATCAGCATTGAAACAGTAAAAGGCACAAGCTTTTTTCTGAAAAAGAAAATCGCGAAAGGAGTCCAGAAAATCAGCGCATACCATGCGTTTGAGCGGAAAAGCGCAAAAAATATCATAAGAATGACAAGTAAAACGTAATATGATACCCCGGCGTTGTCAAAATCCTTAATAAAATCCGAAAGCTTGCACAAAAGAAGCATCGTGATTCCCGCAAAAATAATGTCTTTCCACATTGTTACTGCAAATACTGCATTAAACGGAACTAGCGCAAAAAAGGCAAGCGCAAAAATCCTTATTTTCAGGCTTTCAACATGCCATATCAAAACTCCGCAGCAAAAAGATAGAAAAATCATCTGAAAGACAGTGTATAACGCAACTACTACAAGCGGATTGCCACTTATGAACATTCCTACCTTGTAAAAGAATGCAATGATAAGAGTATGAAGAATAGGATGGTGATTTGATACCGGCTCCATCCCAATAATCTCATAATACTGAACAATTGAATCAGCCGTCATAATCCCGGGGAATTCATAAAGAAAATACGGTAGCCAGCATATAAGGCACACTATCATAACCTTTGCTATGACCGCGCCTTTACTTCCTGCCATAAACGCAGACGCCTTATCGATTATGCTATGTTTTTTAGCATCTGCCTTAGAGGTACTCTCTTTTTCTTTGCTCGCAGCTTCTTTTCCATCTGCCCTACTTCTTTTCTCTCCAAGCAAGATCTTGCCCAGCATAAAAAAACCGGATACAAGAATTACAATTCCCATCAGCTTAAAAAGCCTGTTTTCAAAAGAAGCTGTAGCCCTTTTATATAGCAAAGCTGTAAGCCCCAGCGATAAAGCCAAAGAAATAATACTGCTTACAATATTACTAATTTCCTTTATCCTAAAGCTCTCTCTTTCAGCAAGAAGTAAAAAAAGCACAAAAAAGACTACCGTCAGAGGGTTTCTGACGGTAATCCCACTTGAAATCGTAACAGCCCAGCATGCTAAAAATGCTGCTATCAGATTAAATCTGTTCTTAAATATGCTATGTGACATAGTCCTAAGTTAAACACCCTTATCATTCATGATCTGGTCAAGCTTTGTGAAAACTTCAAGACCATCAAAGGTTGAAAAATAGTCCCTTGCCGTCTCCTTGCGTCTTATAAGCTGAACGCTTCCGTCCTCTTTGAGAAGAAGCTCTGCACTCTTAAGCTTGCCATTATAATTATATCCCATCGCATAGCCATGTGCACCTGCATCATGAATAAAAAGGTAATCTCCCTTTTCAATCTCAGGAAGAGAACGTTCTATAGCAAACTTATCATTATTTTCGCAAAGAGATCCTGTCACATCATAAATATGATTGCATGGCGCATTCTCTTTTCCCAAAACAGTGATGTGATGGTAAGCACCATACATTGCAGGGCGCATAAGGTTAACTGCACAGGCATCAACACCAATGTACTCCTTATAGATGTGCTTCTCATGAATAGCCTTTGTTACAAGCGCTCCGTAAGGTCCCATCATGAATCTTCCCATCTCTGTAAAGATAGCTACATCGCCCATTCCTGCAGGAACAAGGATCTTATCGAACTGCTCATGAACACCCTTGCCGATTTCTGCGATATCATTACCTTCCTGATCAGGCTTATAAGGAATTCCTACACCACCAGAAAGATTGATAAATGTTATGTGAGCACCCGTCTCTTTCTGGAGCTGTACAGCAAGCTCAAAAAGCTGACCTGCGAGTGTTGGATAATAGTCATTTGTAACTGTGTTACTTGCCAAAAATGCATGAATTCCAAAATTCTTGGCGCCCTTATCCTTCAATATCTTAAATGCTTCAAAGAGCTGGTCCTTAGTCATTCCATACTTGGAATCTCCCGGGTTATCCATGATTCCGTTGCTCATCTGGAAAACTCCGCCCGGATTGTATCTACAGGAAATTGTCTCAGGAATCTTGCCAATGGTCTTCTCTAAAAATTCAATATGTGTAAAGTCATCAAGATTAATGATCGCGCCAAGCTGATCTGCGTAAGCATACTCCTCAGCCGGTGTATCATTTGAGGAAAACATGATATCCGCACCCTTAGCGCCCACAGCCTCACTAAGCATAAGCTCTGTAGCTGATGAGCAGTCAAAGCCGCAGCCATACTTCTTAAGTATCTCCATAAGAATTGGGTTTGGTGTTGCCTTAACCGCAAAATACTCTCTATATCCCTTGTTCCAGGAAAATGCATCATAAACAGCCTTAACATTATCAACAAGTCCCTTCTCATCATAGAGATAAAAAGGAGTTGGATAAGTCTTTACTATTTCTTCTACCTGCTGTTTAGTCACGAATGGTTTCTTCATAATATCCTCCGGCGATAGCTTTTAATTTTAAACAATTTAATTCACTTTAACATGCTAACGTTTCAAATTGCAATAGTAAAATTATATATTTTCTATCTGCCAATCTATAGGTTCTATGCCATTTTTTACTAAGAAATCATTGGCCTGACTAAAGTGCTTGCAACCAAAGAAGCCTCTGTAAGCTGACAAAGGACTTGGATGCGGAGCAGTCAGTATCAGATGTTTAGGGTTATTAAGCATCCTCATTTTGCTTTGAGCTGGTTTTCCCCACAGCATATAAACAATAGGTCTATCCTGCTCATTGAGTTTTTCAATAATAGCATCTGTAAAGTTTTCCCAGCCTTTTCCCTGATGTGAACCTGCTGCATGAGCTCTTACGGTAAGAACGGTATTAAGTAAAAGAACTCCCTGGTCCGCCCACTTCTTAAGATACCCATTGTTTGGTATATAACAGCCAAGATCATCATTAAGTTCTTTATATATGTTTACCAGAGAAGGTGGTGCATCAGCCTTTCCAGGAAGGACCGAGAAAGACAGTCCGTGCGCTTGTCCCGGCTCATGGTAAGGATCCTGGCCAAGGATTAGTACCTTAACATCCCCAAGGGGTGTAAGGTGAAGCGCATTAAATATATCATCTGACGGAGGATACACTACATGCGTGCTGTATTCCTCTTTAACAAATTCAAAAAGCTTTTTATAATACTCCTTGCCAAACTCTTCCTTAAGAGCAGGAAGCCAGTCATTACTTATCATTGACATCTTTTAGTTCTCCAAAGCATTTATTTTGATCACAAAGAATCCTAAACCTTCGCATTATTCATGCACTATCTTTGTGTTTTATAATCTGACAGATACGCCCTTATCACGTAAATATCTCTTAAGATCACAGATCTCCATCTCTTTATAATGGAAAAGAGATGCCGCAAGAACAGCATCAGCCTTTCCCTCTGTAAGCGCATCATAAAAATGCTCCATGGTTCCTGCACCGCCTGAAGCAATTACAGGAACAGAAACAGCCTCTGCTACACTTCTTGTAAGTTCAAGGTCATATCCGGCCTTTGTTCCGTCGCAGTCCATACTTGTAACAAGTATTTCTCCCGCTCCGAGATCTACAGCCTTCTTAACCCATTCTATGGCATCAAGACCCACATCGATTCTTCCGCCATGCTTGTAGATGTTCCATCCGCTTCCATCTGCTCTTCTCTTGGCATCAATAGCAAGCACAACGCACTGACTGCCAAATTTGTCAGCAGCCTCAGCAATGAGCTCCGGTCTATCGATAGCAGCTGAATTAACAGATACTTTATCGGCACCTTCACGAAGAATTGCCCTGACATCATCAACAGTTCTGATACCGCCACCAACAGTAAATGGGATAAAAACCTTTTTTGCCACCTCTCTGACCATGTCAGCCACAGTAGCTCTTCTTTCATTTGAAGCAGTGATATCAAGGAAAACAAGTTCATCTGCTCCGGCCTTCGAATAAGCCTCGCCGACTGATACCGGATCTCCTGCATCACGAAGATTAACAAAATTTATACCTTTTACAACTCTGCCATTATTTACATCCAGACATGGAATTATACGTTTTGTAAGCACAATTTTTCTCCTAAACAGCCAAGAAATTCTTAAGTATCTGCATTCCTACATCAGCACTTTTTTCAGGATGGAACTGACATGCAAATACGTTTCCTGATTCAACTGATGCATCAATAGTTACAGAATAATCAGTAGTTGCAGTAACAATATCGCGGTCTGCCGCTCTTAGATAGTAAGAATGGACAAAGTATACATACGCATTCTCAGGAATATCCTTGTAAAGTCTTCCTTTATTGGGGAACTTCAGACTATTCCATCCGATCTGAGGTATCTTGTACTGATTTCCTGCCTCATCCTGCTCTGGAATGGCAACTATTTTGCCACGTAAAATGCCCAGGCCGGCTACTCCATCTGATTCCTCACTGGAATCAAATAAAAGCTGCTGTCCCAGGCATATTCCCAAAAATGGGGTTTTATTGTCCACTACTTCAAGAATAGTGGACTTAAGCCCATATTCTTCTATTCTCCTCATGGCATCACCAAATGCTCCAACACCCGGCAAAACCACGTGGTCGGCTCTCATGATCTCCCTTGCATCTCTCGTTACAACAACATCGCTGCCAAGATAGTCAAAAGCCTTTTCGACACTTTTAATGTTACCTGCATCATAATCAATAATAGCTACCATGTGGCATCAACCTCCCGTCTTGATGTCGATGCCCTCTATTATGATTCAAGCGTTCCTACTATTTCCATGAGTCTGATGGTGTAATCTCTTTCCTTTTTAATGGAATTGATCTCAGAAATCTCAGTTTCAGATAGTCCATAATTTGATGAAAGCAACGATTCTATACTATCGTACACAGTCTGAACCTGAATTTCAACACCGAATTTAACTGCTTCCTCAAGGAGACTCTCCTTGTTTCGCATTGCCATAAGAAGCATATCCAAAGCTTCTTCCTGCATATTCATTGCAACATAGTTCTCATAGCCGGAAATATATCTTTCTGCCCAGGCAAGAACTCTGGACTGCTCATAAATGATTGTCTGGTCCTCAGTACGTTCTTTTCCGTAGAGCATCTTATATGCTGTCGTATATTCCTGATGAGTATATGCTGTTTCTGCTCTCTCATTTGTAATCCTTTCAGGAAGGATAAGAACAGGAATCATTACAAGAATACCTATGCTGGCTGCAAAGAGACCTGACAATGCAACTTTCTTTGGAGAAATAACCTTTTCAGGCTCGCCCGGCTCCTTAGGAGGCTTAGGTTTCTTTTCCTTCTTAGGCTTAGGCGGCTTTTTCTCCTTCGGTTTCTTTTCCTTTGGAGGTTTCTTCTCCTTTGGCTTCTTCTCTTTCTTTTCTTTTTTCTTCTTTCCCTTCTTGGAGTCGCCATCCTCTCCAAGTTCCTTCAGGACAGTTGCATTCTCGTCAGTGAGACTTGCAAGTCCTTCAGTATTTTCTTTTTCCTCTTCAGTAAGAGCTTTGAAGAGATTTGAGAAAAATGCTGCAAGCCCCTTCTTTTTCTTCTTAGGCTTTCCCTCTCCTTCTTCCTCGTCATCTCCTCCGGCAGAAGAACGCTTTCTCTCAGGAATTGCTGCCAGATCATCGAGTGATGGCTCTTCTGCTCCGTCTTCAAATCCCTCTTCAGTAAGGGCATCCATCAGATTATCGTCAGCCATGCCCTCATCAAGCGCATCACTTGATTCCTTATCGAGCGGCGCCTCTTCAAGCTCCTCTATTTCATCATTTGCAAGACTGGTCATTATTGCATCAAGGTCCTGCATTGAAACTTCTTCACCGTCAGCACTCTCTACTGAAATTGAAGTTCCATCTGAAGAACCGCCATCTGCACTTTCTTCTGAAGATGGTTCACCACCTTCATCGTCACCACCAATCTGATCCATGATATCGGTGTCTGCTATTTCGCCTTCAATTCCTTCCGACAATTCTGCAACGTCATCACCTAAAAGGTCATCAAGGCTTGCTTCCAGGTCCTGAAGATTAAAATCATCTCCTTCAGAATCCATTCCCATGCTTTCGGACTCTTTTCCCTCAGAACCGGGTGTTTCTTCCAAAGCAAGTTCATCCAATGAAATATCATCAGCAGGAGTATCTTCTGATGCCATATCCTCAACCGGAATAGCATCTCCAAGTTCAGACGCACCATTAAGCGTAAAACCCGAAAGATCCATTTCCCCGCCATCTATGGGCGCATCTGTCGTCTCTTCTCCACCTGCCTGTGCCAAGAGATCTTCGAAGTTCTCTGATATTTCAGACTCGGAAATGCCTCCACTTTCCATCATACTCTCGCTAATAGCATCACCGGCATCTGCAGGCTCACCCTCAGCCGGATTGCTTTCTGACGGCAATCCTGAAAGGAGTGCTTCATCAAGCCCCGAGTCCATAAGAGCTTCTATTTCTTCCTTTGTCATAATATCAGAATCAGAAGGAGGCTTATCAAGTACAGGTTCTGTTTCAGCATTTACCTCTTCCTGAATTGTATCCAGGGCTTCACTTAGGCTTTCATTAGAGGCTTCACTCGCTGCCTCAGCCAGACTATTGTCAGACATATCGTCCAACATCTCATTTAATATCTGCTCTGTCGATTCGCCGGCATCAGAATCAGATCCTCCGGTCGAAATATTCTCCTCAGGAAGTATTTCCTCCGGTGCCATCTCTAAAAGAGCATCATCTCCATCGTACTCTTCAACGAGGGGTGCAGGCTCGGGAGAAGGCTCAGGTTCTGACACAGGTCTATCATCAAACTTACCGCTTTGAATCTCGGCATCCAGCCTCTCAGCATCAGCAATTGCTTCATCCAAAGCTATTTCTTCGGGATCTCTTGTATCATAAATTGAAGGGTTTCCTCCAACTGAAAACTGTGGTATTGCCGGATCTGTTGCCCGTTCAATTCCATCAAGGAGATCCGCCATAGAACTGTCTACAAGTTCATTATTATCAAGTTTATTAAGTGCCTCACTTATTTCCCTTAAATCATCATTATCACTGGAATTTTCTACAAGCGCGCCAATATCTCCAGGAGCCGTATCTGGCATCCCGGAGTCTGACCACTGGGCCCCTTTTGACGACATCCTGCTAATAGCGGATTTTGGGTCCTTATTATTTGACCTTGCGGAATTTAGAAGACTGTCGAGATATTTTTCATCATCTGAACTCATAGTCCTTTACTCTCCTGCAAAATATAATCAACTGAATTCATCTGTATGGAATCAGTCTTATCCTCGATTTCAGGGGTATGGTGATATAATTTCTCATGCACTCTTACTAAATGAGCCTTCTTATTTATAAATGTGACCTTTTCGAACGGCCAACGCACTACAGTCGGGTATTCCAGCCCAACACCAAGCTCCAGAATGAGAAGATTCCTGTTTAAAGTACCGGTCAGATACTTCATATATTCATCCCATCTGGCTTTATATGCAGTCTCATTATATTTAATTTTACTATATTCTTGACGTTTTTGGTTAAGATATAATTGTTTTCCGTCAAAAAATATACTTGAAAAAGAACTATCTTCTCCAATATGTCCATCAAGCTCAGTGATAATCTTATGAATCGTATCAACTCGTTCCATAAATTCAGGAACATCTTTTACATTGTATATTTCGTCATCACTGAATGCAGTCTGAAGATATAAATAATTACCACATGGATTTACACACTTTTCAGCATCAAATCCATATAGAGGAGCATCCTGCAAAAAAAGATCAGAGATTATAAAATACTTTTTATCTCCTATCAGTTTGCGAAGCCCCGTATATGCTTCTTCTATCTTCTTATTTGAGTTGTAATAGGCGTATTCATATTCTACGATCGGTAGAATGGAATGATTACCCTCAATTTTACAATACTCTAAAAGCTCATTATATCTTGGGTCATTTTTCATCCCCGACTTGACCCAGTTCCACTCACTTCCAATACCTATAATACAAAGGTCAGCTGAGCTGATTTGCTCTTTAAGCTCCTTTTCCATACAAATTCTCCATTCAAGATTATTTCTTATGAGAAAAGAAAAAACTCCCTTTGTCACTTTATCTGAGTTGGCAAAGGGAGTTATTATCATTTAAAATCAGCCTGCGTTTGAAGCATTAACAAGTTCATCAATTACAGATACCAGATTTCCGATTTCAGGCTTTGATAACTGCCTGTCAGCTCCAAGAGATTCGCCCTTTCTTCTCATTTCTTCATTAACCAGTGATGAGAAAATGATAAGAGGAATGTCTTTGGTTGCATCATCACTCTTTACAAGCTTCGTCAGACGATGTCCATCCATAATAGGCATCTCAATATCTGTTATAATACATTTAATCTTGCTAAGCTCATTTCTATCTTTACAAGCCTTGATATAATCGTATGCAAGTTTCCCATTCTCAAAGTGTCTAACATTATTATATCCCGCTTTATTAAGCGAATCTACAATAAGCTTGTTAAGAAGCTGTGAGTCTTCTGCAAGAACAATAGGCACTTCGTTTCTAGGACGAGGTCCAATATCTGAAAGAGCATCCATATTAAGACCGGTATTAGGGTTAATATCGGATACGATCTTCTCGAAATCAAGGATGATTATCAGCTGGTTTTCAAACTTGATAATACCTGTTGAGATACTCTCCTCAGCCTTTGAAATTGTTGCATTAGGTTTTATAATATCTGCCCACGATACTCTGTGAATACCAACAACAGAGTCTACATGGAAAGCAATATCCAATTTGTTAAAGTTTGTGATAATGAACAAACCGCCTGCTTTTGATGCGCCACGCTGCAAACAGTTTCTAAGATCAATGGCTGTGATCATAGTATCACGTGGCATAAATATTCCTTCAATACTCGGATGAGCATTAGGAACAGGAGTTACTTCCTGATAAACAATAATTTCTTTGATCTTTGCAACGTTAATACCATAGCAGTGATCATCGATTTTGAATTCGAGGACTTCCAGTTCGTTGTTACCACTTTCAAGCAGGATTTTTGATTCCATGTAGTCACCTCACGTAATAGAAATATTTGTGATTCAGGTCAAAAGAAATATCATAAAACCGATTGAAAATTTATTAAATTTCCTTTTTTATTATATCATAGTTTT
>JAEEGL012503281.1_pt1 | contig 15919 bp, 7 predicted proteins | sample 9134231 | NCBI WGS metagenome assembly JAEEGL01 (sample SAMN16246548, study PRJNA631951) | gut metagenome | biome: gut microbiome; feature: rumen; material: fiber-attached | host: Bos | place: Iran: Karaj | collected 2018-10 | reverse complement strand
CTTTTTTTTCTTCTTCTTCTTTTTTTTCTTCTTCTTCTTTTTTTTCTTCTTCTTCTTTTTTTTCTTCTTTTCTTTCTTCTTCTTTTCTTTCTTTAGTATCGATTTCATTTATTTCTTTTTTATTTGTTCTTCCTTGATCATTATTTTCATTTCCTAAACCAAAGAATTCAATATCATCTATATTATAAGTTATTGTTTCTTCACTATTTTCACTAATATTTTCTTTATTTTCATCTTCCTTATTTTTATTACTTTCCATTTATTTACAAGTAATTTTTTATAAATGTTATAATAAGAAATAATTAATAATTTTTATCCTTTTTTCTTTCAAATCTTGAAACTTTTTTATATATATTTAATTCAATATATTATATTTGAGTCATACAAAAGGAATTTAGCTTTAAATAAGTTTTCTTTAAAATTTATTTTACATTTCTGAAAATTAAAGTAAAAATAGAAATCAACAAAAAAAATAATTTTAATTGAAAAAAAATGTTAAAAAAATATCAATTTAAATATGTCTCCAATATGAAATTAAAGAAATCTTTCTTTTATTCATGTTTAAAATAAAGTATATACCAGTTAATATTCAAAAAACAAAAGTTTGATTTATCTTATTTTTTGAAAAAAAAATTATATTTTATTTAAAATAATTAAATCCATTAAAAAATGGCAACTACATTTTTTATTCCAAAACTGATTCTTTCAATAATAATTATAATTGCAATTATTTGTTCAATAGAATATGGAATATATAAATTATTAAATCTTTTATTTTTAGAAAAATCTATTTGTGCAATATTAGGATGTTTTTTTTTAAATTATATTTCATTAAGGACAATAGCACTTCATTGGATGTATGAATGGCAATTTCCTTTTCAATCATTTAATTTATATTATGAAACAAGAAGAACTGCAAAAAATTTAAGAAATTGTTTTAAAAGACTAAAATTTTCTTTATTAACTTTAGGAGATCCATCTGGAGTTTTAATTAAAAGTGAAATAGAAAATATTAAATCTAGTTTTTATGTTATTGATTCTTTAAAAAATAATTATGAACTTTGTATTCAAAAATTTGGAAAAATTTCCTCTTATCAAAATAATTTTTATCAATATTTAAATAAATTAAATACTGAAATGGTTGAATCAGGTTTTCGAGAATATTTCCAAAAATTTATAGTTATTAAAAAACATTCAAGAATAAAATGTTCATGGCAACAAAATAAAAATTATATAATAGATTCAAATTTAAAATTAGAATTATCAAAAATGATATTAACTTTAAATTTCATTTTAGAAATATTTGATAATTACATTTTAGAACAATGCTTTTTTTTTTCTTTTAAATTTTTAAAAACACTTTTATTAAACGATACTTTTGGAAGTTTAGATTATTATAAAGTAGAATTTTATAATAAATTTGAAAATTATAAAATAGAAGAATTCACAGAAAATAACATTAATTATTGTATAATATCAAATTCTGAAAATGCAATTAATAGAAAATTATTTTTCTTTTGTGGACCAAATGGTGGACCCTTTGAATTTATTGCTCAAAAAAAAATAGAATTTTACTTAAAAAATGGAATAGATGTTTTATTATGGAATTATAGAGGATATGGTTATTCAAAGGGAAGAGCATCTTTTTCAAAATGTAAAAATGATGTTTTAAATATCTTTGATGAATGTAAGAAAAAACATAATTATAATATGATTGCAGTTGGAGGTTATTCAATTGGAGGTGTTGCTGCAACTCATTTAGCTGCTAATAGGAAAATAGATGTTTTAATTTCTGATAGAAACTTTGCAAGTATAAGTAAAATTGCCTATTGTTTTTTTTTTGGAAGAATATTATATTTTTTAGCTTATTTTTTTTTAATTAATAATAATTATACTATTGATAATTTTATGAATAGTAATTGTTTTAAAATTATTTTGTGTTCAAGTACTGATTTCATTATTAGAAGTAATGGAAGTATTAAAACTAATGCTATCATTCAGTTAATGAATAATTGTGTTAAAATTAGAAATAGGGAAATGATTCAATGTAAAGATATTTTGGACTTAATTTTTAATAAAGAAGAAAAAAATAATTTTATTTATTCTTTTATTTACGTTTGTGATTATTATTATGCTAAAAAAAAGAGTAATAAAATTTTTGATTTTGATTCTTTTGGAGAAGAAAAAGAACTTTTAAATGATGATATGAATAATATTGAACAAAATAATGAAATTACTGATAAACATCTTTTTAATTTTTTTGTTCCTTTTTTAAATGTTTGTTGTGATAATTTAAATGATATTTTTGAAAAAAATTACTCTTTTAGAAGAAAATCCTTATTTGTAAGAGATTTTTTTACTAATTTTATTTTATGGGGAATTCAATGTTATAAATTTGCAAAAATAAAAAACAAAAAAGATTTAGGATTTTATAATGAATCTTGTAAAGACATTTTAATTTCTTGTCGAAATGAATTAAATAAAATTAAAAATTCAACTTTTCAAAGAAATGAAATTTTAAACCAAATAATAAGATTAAGTGATTTATTACAAAATTTCATTGAAAGATTGGATCTTTTAGAAGTTGTTAAAATTAATAAAAATAATAAAATAAAAGAAACACTGATTACCCCTGATTCTCATGAAAATCTTAATGATAACTCCTTTTTGAGTGAGGAAGAAGATAAAGTTGAAGGATATGAAAAATTTTGTCAAGATTTTAATTTTATGAAAAAAAAAATGAAATTAATTAAAATTTCTTGTGGACATAATGGTTTAATGGATGATGATGAATATGAACAATATTTAGATTATTTAATTGAAAGTAAGTTCATTGAAGTTTGAATTTGTTTTTAGATATATATTTTATAAATAATAGAAAATAGGATATTAATCTTTTTTAAATTAAAAAGGCTTTTGATAATAAATATAGTTTTTAAATTTTAATATTTAATTATAAATATAAATTGATAATTGAATTATGAAAATATTTATACAAGAAAAATAAAGATTAATTTAGTTTTCTTCCATTTGAAATAGAATTCCAAATTTTCCTTCCAATGACAATCTTCAAAAGTAATTTTTATTAAATAATATTAAAATGAAATCATATAAAATTATAGAAATAGATAAATATCATAATAATTACAATAAGTTGATTAATTATTTGTAATGATAATATTTTTATGATTGTTTTTATATTATTTTTTGGTTGGAAATAGAAGAATTAAAGATTCATATTTTATTTAGAATAATCTATCCTCATATATAATTGAGTAATTATGTTATTTCATTTCTAATTTATTGTTTTAATTTTCTTTAATTGTTAATGTTATCATTTCTATGTTTTATTTCTTTGTGTCACTATTTTATCATTAATATAAAAAGATAAATACTTTAAGTTTTAAAAAGCACAAATGATATTTTCAATTTTAAATTGATTTTCTGAAATTCAATATATAATTCAATTTATGAAATTTTTCAAATTTTTTTTATTATTTGTTTTTAAAATATGTTTAACCGGTTTTTTATAAAAAATAATTTTTAATTTTTAAAATTTTAAATATTTATTCAATAAATTATAAGTTTTACTCATTCTTTTTTTATTATAGTTTCCATTAGACCAATAAGATTGTTTTTTTCTTAAATTTCTCTTACAAAATAATTTCTTGAAAAATTGAAATTTTCAATAAATAAAAACAATCATAAAAAAACAAATAAAAAACAATATAAATAAATACAAATCCAAAAATAATATTAAATAAAAAAAAATAAAATATGAAAATTCCAATGCTCCAACTTTTTTTACTAATTCTTCCTACTATTTGTGTAAAAGAAACAAAACTGAATACTGACACAAGAATAGAAGGAATAGAACCAAATAGTGGACCAACAACAGGTGAGACACGTGTCCTAGTTCGTCTCCGTAACTTCGACCAAGAACTAATTCCCGATTACCCTCATCCAAATTGTCGTTTTGGTTCTGTAAAATATACAGTGAATGCCACTTATGTACGTTGTGCTCCTCAACCTCGTAAAGTAGGTGAAAGAGAACCTACTCAAGAAGAAAGAACTGAAATTTGTATTCAATGTGAAAACTCATTACCACATAATGAAGATATTGTCCCTTTTACTGTTTCGTTATTAGGTGACTTTACTGATACTTTAAATAGTGTTCCTTTTAGATTCTATATTAATCCTTCTATTATTTGGATTTATCCAAGATATGGACCACGAGATGGTGGTACTCTTGTTGAAGTTTTTGGAACTCATTTTTTAAATTATGACCAGAATTTAAGATGTGCTTTCGGTTCAAGGGAAGTTAAAGCTAAATTTGTAAGTGATACTAAATTAGAATGTATTTCACCTCCTAGTGATGTTATTCAGAAAAAATTACCTTTTTCTGTTTCATTTAATAATCAACAAAATTCTATTGAGGATATTCCTTATGTTTATTATGAAACACCTACTATATTTAGATTAGAACCTAATAGAGGACCTGATACAGGAGGTACTCTTGTTAATATTAGAGGACAAAATTTTAATCCTATGGTTGAAATACCCGATATAGATAATCATAATGATACTTTTTGTGTTTTTATTTTTAGTTCAGGTGAAAAAGTAGAACAACAAGCAAAAGTGATTTCATCAACTGAATGTGAATGTATATCACCTCCTTCTTTTGAAGATAGAGAAGTTCCAGTTGAAATTACTTTAAATACAAGAGAATGGACAAATGATAAAACTTTATTCTATTATTATCATCCTCCATATGTTTATACAATTAATCCTAATGTAGGTCCTATAAGTGGTGGGACTAATGTTACTTTTGTTGGAAGTAATTTTGAAGATACAGGTTTTGTTCAATGTCAATTCGGAGATAAAATAGTAGAAGGAGAATTTATTGATAAAAATAAATTAGCTTGTGTTTCTCCTCCTGTAGAAAAACCAGCTACTGTTAATTTAAAAGTTGCAGTTAGACCTGATGAATTTTCAAGTGGAGTTAATACTAAATTTAGATATTATGCTACTCCAATTATTGATCATATTGAACCTGCTTGTGGCCCTGAAAGAGGATTTACTCAAATAACTATTTATGGAAAAGATTTTCCAGTTGGATATTCTAAGGAAGTAAAATGTGTTTTTAACAGAACTATTTTTATGAATGCTACAGTTATGGATGAAAATACTATAAAATGTGATTCACCTTCTGTTTTAAATGTAGATGGTATTAATGAAAATAATGTAACTTTTGCAAATTTAGAAATATCATTAAATTCTGAAGATTTTAATGGACCTGAACAAAAATTTTATTATTATGTTGCTCCATATATTTCAAATGTAAATCCAATATTTGGTCCTATTAATGGTGGTACTGAAGTAAATATAACAGGTGGAGTATTTAATCAAGAAGGTGCATGTAATGTTACAGTTAGATTTACTACATATCAAGTAAAACCTGAACTTGAAGATATTAAAAGTGATACAATTAAAGTTAAATCACCTAAAGCAAATTATACTGGAAGTGTAGTTGTTCAAGTTGCTTTGAATGGACAACAATTTGAAGATGATATTACTGTTAATTATAGAGATAAAGAAAATACATTTTATTATTATAAATGTCCAATGACTGTTGAAATTACTCCTGCACATGGACCTAAGATTGGAGGAACTGATATTACATTGTATGGTGTGGGATATATTGAACCATATTTTGCACTTGGTAAAGATGGTAATAATAAAATTAATCAGTATCAAGATTTAGAAAGGAAAATTTATTATAGATTTATTGATGCTTATGAGGATACTGTTATTGGTGATACTCAATTTGTTGTTGTAGGTGGAAAAAATACACAAAAAATTCAAATTAAAAGTCCTTCTATACAAAGACAATCACCAGGACCTGATGAAATAGAAACTAAAATACAAATATCATATAATGGAGAAGATTTCTGTACTTATAATCAAACATTTACTTATTTCCAAATGCCAAATATATTAGAAATTTCCCCTAAATTTGCTCCATTAAAATCAGTAAATGAACAAAAAGTAAAATTAACTTTAGATAATTATTACGTAGTTGATGATACTCCAATTGATAATTTAAAATGTAGATATAAATCAATATCTCAAGGAAGTAATAAAATTTTTGTTGAAAATGCTCAATATTTAGGACCAAATGAAATTGAATGTGAAACTCCAAATTTAAACACACCTGAATCTTTTAATATAGAAGCTTCCTTTAACAATAGTGATGATTTTACAAATAATAATCATAATTTTACATTTTATGATCCATATATTATTAGTGTAGAACCTCAAATGGTTTCTTCTAAAGGAGGAACAAATTTAACAATTCATGGTTTTGGTTTTGCAGATTCAGGAAATGAATTAAAAGCACTTTTCGGAAGTTCCACTGATGATAATAATACTTTATATTGCAATGGTGATAGTTGTATTGTAGATGCCAAATATATTGATAGTAATACTATTAGTGCTATTACTAAACCAAGGAATAACATGATGTATAAAAATGGAAAGCCACTTGATAATGAAAGATTTCCGGTTGAAGCTTCTGTTTATAATAATGATTTTACCAATAATAACATTTCTATTTTTTATTATGATGAACCTAATGTTGTTGTTGATTTAATGAGTTTCCCTGCTGAAAAAATGAATATTACTGAAGAAGAAAAAGAGAAATTAAATACTATTTTATTAAATTCTATTCCTTGTAATATTGATACTTTTATTCCTGTTCCTATTGATTCTAGTGATATTTCTCAATATTTTAAACAAGTAGAACCTTTCGTGAATTATACTTGTAAATATGAAACGGAAAGTGGAGAAGAAAAAATTGTTAATGGAGTTTATACTTCATATCCTTTAAATAATACAGCAAAAAACTTATTTCTTTGTCAATCACCAAAATTTGACAATATAACTGGAAAATCATTACTTAGAGTTTCAATTAATGGATACGATTATAGTCAAGATGGTTATGAACTTGAATTAACAGATCCAATTAATATATATAAAGTTGAACCTTCTTGTGGTCCTGTTCAAGGTGAAACTCCAGTCTCAATTTATGGATCAGGATTTGAAGAATCATCAGATTATGTTTTTAAATGGGGACCACAGAATTTAGTTCCAATGGATCAAAATGAATTCCTTGATATAATTAAGCAAGAACAATCAAGTCCAGTAATATTAAATAATCCTTTTATAAAAAATAAAGAAATAGTAAGCAATTTCCCATTAAAGAAAATGATGGTTTTATCACCTCAAGCACCAAATCAGACTAAAACAAGAGGTGGTCCTGATTACATTGGCTTAAGTAAATTAAATTTCCTTCCATTAGATGATTTCCTTAAAGATTACTATGCAAATAATTACATTCATACTAACTTTGAATATTACTACTATCATCAAGTTTATGTTGAAGGTTTCTCTCCAAAAGGATCTGTAGTGACAGGAGGAGCAAATGTATCAGTAATAGGAGCATGGTTTGACAATAAACCTGAATATGGAGTAGAACCTTATTGTCATTTTGGTGAAAAGAAAGTAAAAGGAGTTTTCCATGATACAGTTAGAATTAGTTGCACCTCACCTAGTTACGAACACTCAAATGTGAAAGTTCCCTTTGGTGTTTCTCTTAATGGAATAGATGTGTATAATGCAGAAAATCCATTTGTTTTCTATAATGATTTTAAAAATGCAAAATTTAAAAAAGTAGTTCCAACATCAGGACCAGATACTGGTGGAACTACTGTTAAAATTTATGGTAGTAACTTTACTTCTATGGTGGATGAGAGTGATTTCCAATGTGTGTTTGATCCACATCAAAATAATACTGGAATGGTAAAAAAGAAATCACCTGCTGCTTTAAGAGGAAATGTTGATGGAAATGATTCTTATATTCTTTGTAGTACTCCTGGAGGTTGGCTCAGTGGAACTCAAGCTGATATTAAAATTACTTTTGATGGTCAAAATGAAATGGATACAGGACATGATTTCTATTTTTATAAAATTGATAATATTATACCTAGAAGTGGTCCTAATACAGGTGAAGGAGATATTACCATTGAAGGAGGAGGATTTCAAGATTCTGAGAAAGTTAAATTTAAAATGGATAAATCATTCTATAAACCATTAAATATTAGTGAAAATAAAATAATGTGTGATATGCCAGAAAAAGAAAAAGGATTTGAAGGTTATGTTGATATGGGATTAACACTTAATGGTATTGATTCAAATGATTATAAGGATGGTTTTTACTATTATAATCAACCAACAGTAGAATCAGTATATCCAACATCAGCACCAAGTAAAGGAGAAGCTAGAATAATAGTTCATGGAAAAGGTTTCAGAGATGATTTCCGTGGTTCAAACATAGGATGTAAAGTTGAAGATTATTATGGAAAAGGAAAAGTTAAATCAACAGAGGAAATAGAATGTATATTTGAAAGATTACCTCAAGCACCAAATGAATATACAAAGAAAGATGATAATACAAAAATTAAAACATCTTTCCCAGTACAAATTGCATTAAACAATATATCTTTTACTGAACCAAATGATCGAACAAGAATAATCCCATATTCAGTAAATGAAATATCTCCATCAAGTGGTCCCATAGAAGGAGGAACAATAATAAATGTAAAAGGATCTGGTTTTAATCCTGAAAAAACAATAAGATGTCGATTTGGTGTTCCTGGTTATTTTGCAATAACAGAAGGAACATATGTAGATTATAATCATATTACATGTCCTTCTCCTTCAAATTATCAACTACCTCCTAGAGCAATGCTTCCTTTCAGTGTACCATTTGGAGTAGCAATGGAAGAAGATGATTATAATCCTTTTACAGAAACAAGTCACTTTTTCTCTTTTTATAGTCAACCAGAAATAAAAAGTATAAGTGAAAAGGAAGTAAAAACCAATCAGGTAATTCCTTTAATATTAAAAGCTTCAAAAGTAAAAGATAAAACATTTACTACACCATCAGCAATAATAAATGAAGAAGAATTCATAGTATTATCAAATGATGGAACTGAAAGATTAAAAAAAAATAAAGTAACAGTAAAATACCAACCTATATTATGTAGATTTGGACGTTTTGGAGTAACAGAAGCAGAATATTTTAATAGAACAAATATAAAATGTAACACACCAAAAATTGAAGATGATTCAGATATTGGTTATGAAGAAGTTGATGTTGATGTTGCAGAAAATGGAGTTGATTTTGTAAAAGCTGGTAAATTAACAATGAAAGGACCTAATTCAGGAAAAATGATTTTCGTTTATTTACTTATTGTTTTACTTGTTGCTATTTTGTTAATTGCTTTATTAGCTTTACTTATTGCTTTATTAAGTAGAATAAGGTATTGTGGTGTAGGTCCAAATGAAGATAATGATCCACATACTAGAAATAAAGTTCTAAAATATTTACAAGGAGATGTTGAAAGAGATAATGAAGGAGCTAATATTAATAATAATAGATTTGTTTAATTTTTTTTTAATTTTTTTTGGTTTAGTTTTGGAGTTTTTTCTTAGACTACAAGAGAGAAATAGATTAAATAATTTAATATTTAATTATTGTTTTTTAAATTTTTTTTTGAGAAATATAATATAAAATAATCTTTTTAAATTTTTATTTCTTTTTTAATTTTACATTAATTAAATATATAAATGAACAACAATGATTATCGAAAAAATACTAAAAACCATGATACTAGTAATAAAGAAATTTTATTATCAAAAAAAAGACATAGAGGAGAAGATGTGAAATGGACATTAGAAGAAGAATTTATTTTCTTTGAAATTCATAAAATTTTTGGTAATAAATGGTCAAAATTTGCTTATTTTTTTCCTAATAAAAAAGTTAAAAAATTAAAAAATCATTTTCATGCTTGTTTAATTAAAACTGTTAGAAGAGCAATACATCAAAAATTTGAGCCTCAATTTATAGAAATTGTAAGATGCTTTTATTCAATAAATGTTCTTTTAAATTTAATGAAAATAAAAGAAGAAAATAAAAAAAAAAATTTAGAACAAATTTCTATATCAAATTCTATCATTAAATTAAAAAAGTATAAAATTAAAAGTAAAAGTAAAAGAAGAGATAATAAATATAATCCGAAAAGATTAATTAATTCAGGAAATTTAACGAACGAAATGTTAATTAGATATAAAAATAAATTAATTAATGAAATTTTATTACAAAAACCTGAAGTTAATTTATTTTTAAATACAAATAATAAATTAGGAAATTTTAAATTTGAAGAAGTATCATGGCTTTTTTCAATTGTAATCAAATCAAAATTGATTTATAAATGTAAACAATATATTAAATGTCAGGAAGGTAATAATAATGACAATATTAAAATAATTGCTGAATATATTAAAGATAATTCTAATATTGTAAATGAAGATTTTGAAAGTTTTTGAATTTGTTATGGGATAATTTTTTGATTTTTATTAATTGTATTCAAAATTATATGTATATGTAAATTATAATGCTTGTTTCTGATTTCAATTTTGTAATTTATAAAATGATTATTATTTTGATTTTTAATCATAATGATTTTTATTTATACTACTATTTATATAACTTTTGAAAGTATTATATTTAAATTCCAGTATAAATAAATTCTTTAAAAATATATTTAAAACTAAAGTTTCTTGTTTATTTTTATATTTTATAATATTTAGAACTATAATTTTTTTTTTAAGAATTTAAAGAAAAATTCTTCAAATTTATTTTATTTTTTTTGGTTTGAAATTAATAACTCAAATGTTTTATCTATTTTTTTAGTTATTAAGATATAAAAAGTTTCAAAAGATAATATAAAAATAATTATTTTTGTTTTATTTCTTTAAAGAAAAAGAAAAAAATATTTAAATAAGTTTAAACAATAATGGAGAGTTATATAATAAATATTATAAAAACAAAATAAATAATTAACTTATAAATTAAATAAGTTATTCTTTTTATTTTTTGAAAATATGAAAAAGATCAAAAAAAAAACTAATAACAATTTTAATTTAGCAAATTATTCATTTATAAATGATTAACAAATATCATTTATAAATGATTAACACAAAGAAAAATTTATTTTTATATTGTTCATTGACATTACAAAAAAAATCATTTTTCATTCTAAAAATTAATATGATACAATTAAATTCTATTTATTCTGAATAGAAAAAAACTTTTTTCATAAAATAAATTATTTTCAAGGTAAATAAAATCTGAGAATTTATTAAAAAAATTTAACGAACAATTATATAATTCGTTTAAAATAATAAACATTAAAAAAACAATCATGTTTACAACATCATATATATATATATTAATTAATATGTTTATTTTAATATATTATCTTAAAAAATTAAATTATATATATAACAATTATAATCTATTTGATGTAATTATGTCTTTTTCATTAATATATTAATATAAAAATAAATAAATAATATTAACTAAAAGTTAATAATGAAATTTGAGGTTTGATAAGATTATAATCATTAGAATTTGCCCTAGTAGAAATTTCCTTATTAGGAAAAATTAGTTTTCCTTTTTTTGTTAAAATTTGATTATTTTTATGACCAGAACTAAAATTATTGTTGATGATATTATTGTTCTTTTTTCCTGAATTATGAATAAGTTTATTAATATTATTATGACTATTCCTAAGTAAATTTCTACTTGGAATTGATATTGTACTATCTTCAATAGAAGATTTTTTAATCATTTTTTTCGAAGAATTTTGAAAATTAAAAACAATGTTTTTTGAATTTCGAGAAGATTTTAAATTACTTTTCTTTCTTTCTGATTCTTGTAAATTATTTGATGGACTTTTAAATAATTTTGATTGTGTTAAATAAAAATCAATTGGAGTTTTTATATTATTTTTAACAGGAGAAGTATTATTTTCATTTTGAGATAATACTCTTAAGATATTTCTAACATTTTTATTAGTATCTTTATTAGAATTATTTTTTGATTTCAATGAAAATGTATTTTTTAAATTGGAAGGAGATTTTAATTTATTGTTACTAGAAGTTTTTTTTATTTCAATTTGCTCATTAAAATATTGCGATGAATATTTAGTATGAAATGATCTTCTATAATCTACATTGTAATTTGAATGAAAATTAGAAGAAGAAATTACATTATTTGTTAACTGAGATACTAAACCTTTTTTTTCTGATATTTTTTTATAACTTTTGATCTTAGAATTTTTTAAACTTGAATTAGAAGAAATATAATTTGATTTCTTTTTTGGTGTTTGAAAAACATTAGAAATAGTTTTATAATTCATACTATTATTCCTCACATTTATGTTATTATTAACATAATTATTATTGATTAAATGAACAGTGTTATTGTTATTTTTATTATCATTTAATGTATTATTATCCTTATCATTGTTTTTATTATTTAAATAATTATTCTTTATTTTTTCTTTTTTTGTTGTTAAAATGGATAAAATAGAATTTATAGAATTACTTAAAGTTGATTCACTATCTACTATATAATTATTATTTGATTGATTAATTTTAAAATCTTTTAATTCATTTAAATTTAATTGGCTTTTTGGAAAAGGATTTATATTACTTATATTATCAAAAAAAGAAGTATCTTTATCAAATGAGTTAAATCCTGTATAAAATTTTTTTTTTTGAGGAAGAACATCAATTTCTATTTCTTCAATAACTCCTTTATTAAAAATATTAATTTCAGTTTTTTCTTTTTCCACTTCAACTTTTTTATTTTTCTTATTTTTATTCACATAATGTTGATCAAAGAAAATTTGTGCAATTTTTTCCATATGTTTATTCATAATTTTATTACAAACTTGATCAGCTAAAGTAGGACGACAAAAAAAAAGTGAATAATTTTTATAATAAATTGCAAATTTTGGAATTTTGATTAAACATTCATTTAAATGATAAAATCTTTTATTATATTCATGAATAAAATTGTATATTTCCATATCTCGATATTTTGCTAAAATATGTCCTCTTTTTTTTCCTATTAATCTTTCTATTAAATAATTGTTATATGTATCCTCTGTTGTTTTATATTTCTTTGATAACTTATATTTTAATATTGATGTGAAGTAATAAAACTTTTTATATTCATAAAAAGAAAGATAATTATTTGAGAAAAGAATATTATTATTTGATTTATGTTGATTTATTTTTTCAATCAATTCTTTTTGACCTTTATCGCTTTGAGATTTAGATTTATTTAAGACTTTTTTTTTGTGTTTGGAATCATGATTCATTTTTAATAAGTGTAAATATTGTTTTTAATTATTATTAATTAATTATCAATTTGTTAATTATTATGTATTTTTATTCGTTAAATTTTTAATTAATAGAATTTAGTTTTCTTTTCTTAATAAAAATTAAATATGAAATGAATTAAGTTTTTATTATTTTTTCTATAAGTTGTTAAATTGACTTCTTTTCATCATAGTTTTTTTAATCTTTGGATTTATTTTTTTAACAGTTAAGTAGAATATTATAATTGAAAATAAAGTTAATGATTTTCAAAATGTTTCATTTATTAATCATAAAAAAAACAATTAATCCTCTTAAGAATAAAAATAAAAAAGGAATAAAATGAATATAAATAATATTAATGATTTTTTTTCCCATAGTTTTCAAAATTGTTTATATTTATCATTAAAAATTCAAAGAATAAATATATACTCTAATTTAAAAGAATAAAGTATATTCTTAAAATAACTTTTTGTTTTTAAAAAACAGAAAATAAACCAATTTAGAAAAATTTTAATCCAATTATTTTCTTTTCCCATTGTTCTTAACTGCTTTCTTGTATTTTATTATTTGGTATCCAAAAGTTTCTGCTTTTGGAGTATTTATTTTAAGTTTTGAATTTTGGGGATAAATTGATATTTATATTTGTTAATTCTTTTGAGAATAAAATCTGTGATGTTTTAAAAAATAATTAAAAAGTGATGTTTTCAATAGAACAATTATTTCTTATATAGAATTTATCGAAAACAATTATAAATACAATTAAATATAAAATTATTTTTTTTTTCATTTTTTATGTATAATTATAAATATCAATAGTTTGTGAATTTTTCTAAATTTTACTTAAAAAAAAAATTAATTAAGACATATTTATATGATTACATCTATATATTTATTAATTTTATAAATCTTTGATTTATCAATTTCGAATTTAAAATTTTGAACAAATAATTTAACAAATAAATTCTTTTAAACATTAAAACAATTTAATTAATTAATGGAAATATATGATATTAAATTTTAGAAAATAAATTTTGCAGGTTAAAAAATAGTTTAAAATTAATTTAAATTGTTTAAAAAATTTACATTAAATCATCAATACTTATTTCTTGAGTTAAATCAATTTCATTTTTTTTTTCTTCATTACCAATATTTTTCATATCTATTGAATTTGTTTTTTTCTTTCTGTTAAAATCTTTAATATTAATATTAAAATCAATTTTTTCTTCTTTTGAATTACAATTTTCACCCTTCCCATTAATAATGATTTTTTGATCTAATCCATTATCAAAAAATTTATCTTTAATATCATTTAAAATTCTAAAATTATTATCAGCATATTTTAAAGATAATCTTTTATCATATTTTCTTTTATTAACCTTAGGAAAAATATTAAAATGTTTTAAATCAACTAAATGTTCTTGAACTTTATTAATTTCAAATAAGTTTTTATATTTAGGTTTATCAAATTCAATAAAAGAAACACTATTATTTTTTTTATTATATAAATGATTAATTCTATTTGAAATAAGCTTTTTTAAGGTTAAATTTTGTTTTTCATTTTTTCTGTTAGTTTTTCCTTTTTTATCACAATCAATTACTTTTCTCATATGTTCAATAATTTGATAAGAAGCAGATTTCTTTATTTTTTTAATATCATATCCTTTTTCATATAAATCAATATGAGGATTTACATTTTTAATCAAAGATTTATTATTATTTAGTTTTTTATTATTATTGAATTCTTTAGAATATTTCTCTAAACTATTCTTGTTTTTTTTTTTTAAATTTGTTAAACTTGAAGTGAGATTTAAATTATGTTTTATTTCTTTAAGTTTATGTGAAATAGAAGTTTCATTATTAGAAATTTCATTGTCATCAATTAGTAAAGAATAAATATCGTTAAATTTATTTTTTGTCTTTTCTCCTAATTGATAAATAAAGTATGGATTAAAATTACTATTCTTATTTTTTATTGGTAAAAATTCATTTTCATTTTTTGTTTTATTTACTATTAAAGAAATTTTATCTTTGATTTTATTTGGTATATAATTAATATAATTATTACAAAGTGATTTTTTATTTTCATTATTTGAATTTATAAAATCAAATTCTTTTTTTTTAAGAGAAGTAACTATTCTTTTTTTGGAATTATTTGTTTGGTTTTTTCCTAATTTTTTTCCTTTCATTTCAATTGAATTTAAGTAACTCATTGCATTATTATATCTATTCTTAATTTTATTATGAATATTTTCCATTTAGGAAATTATTTTTTAAAAAAAAATATTTAATAATTTATTAATATAATTAAAAGATTTAATTGAAAAAATGAATATGGAATTTTAAACTTTTTATATAAATAAATTTGATAATTTTTTATTAGAACACTCATTCATTTTTTACATATTATTATTTTTCAAAGACATCATTATGTTTTTAGTTAATTTTTAAAAAAAATACATAAATTTTATTCTAAAAATATTAATATACTTTAATATAGAATCATCAAAAATTTTTTCTTTAATATATATTATTTTTTTTCTTTTATCCCTAATAAATAGCAATTTTCTTCTTCTTTTAATATCTTAAACATTTTTTCTTCTTTTATTCTTCATCAAAAATTATT
>JAEEGL016593940.1_pt1 | contig 15921 bp, 10 predicted proteins | sample 9134231 | NCBI WGS metagenome assembly JAEEGL01 (sample SAMN16246548, study PRJNA631951) | gut metagenome | biome: gut microbiome; feature: rumen; material: fiber-attached | host: Bos | place: Iran: Karaj | collected 2018-10 | reverse complement strand
TTGGACTTTTCCTTCCTACCATCGCGGTACAGATTTATCAGTACTTGGACAAACTGATGATAGGCTGGTTTACAGTAGGTCATACAGAAAACGGTTACTATGAGCAGGCCATGCGTATCACAAAAATGGTTCTTGTTTTAGTAACATCCCTTTCCACTGTTATGGTGCCACGTATCGGCCAGTATTTCTCAGAGAAGAATAAGGATGCTATTCAGTCGGCTATGTATAAAGCCTACCGCTTCTCATGGTTCCTTAGTCTTCCACTTATGTTTGGACTATTTGGAATCGCTGACAGTTTCATCCCTTGGTTCTACGGACCAGGTTATGAAAAGGTTAATGTATTACTTAAAATCGTATCAGTAATTGCCGTAGCTATTTCCATTAACAACGTAACAGGAATCCAATATTTGGTTCCTACAAAAAGGGAAAAGTTATACACAAGGACCGTTCTAATCGGGGCACTTATCAACTGTTGTCTTAACTTTATCCTTATACCAAAACTTTTATCCTACGGTGCAGCCATTGCATCAGTAATTGCTGAAATATCAATTGCTGTTATTCAGCTTATTTATGTTAGAAAAGAGCTTGATATTAAACGCATCATCGCCCCTATTTATAAGTACTTGATTGCTGGCGTTTTGATGCTTGGATTATTACTTGTAGAGGATTACTTCTTCCCTGCAAAAATCCTATTTACCTTTATAATGATTATTACTGGAGCAGCTTTCTACTTCTTGCTTTTAGTAGTATTTCACGATGACTTTTTCATAGAAAATGCTAAAATCCTTATTAACAAGTTTTATTAAAAAAATAGGTGGTTCTAAATAATGAAAATTATCGCTTATATTTTAATGGCAGCCTTTGTACTGCTAATGCTTGGCACTTTTTTCTTTGCCGTCAAAGCTAAAGGCCGAAAGCAATTCATTATGTTTACATATGCTTTATTATTCGTATATACGATATTCGTGGGAGCCTTTTATGCTAATAATGTGCCAGACTCTGCACCTGACGAATCATCACATATATCATATGTTTATTATTTAAATCAGACCAAAGAAATTATTCCTCATTTTGAAAACATAGGGACCTTCAACCACTTCATAATGAAATGGTCAGAAGACCCAAACTATGTTTATTATCCAGAGAATATTAATTACCTTTGCCACCCACCACTTTACTATCACATCATGAGATTAGCTGGTGGATTTGTTCCAACAGAAACTGAAAATGTTGTCACTATCTATAAAATGCAGCTCAGATATTTTAGTCTCGGAATCAGTGCCGTTGGATTATTACTTATGCTCTACATCGGTTACTCAAGACTTCCAAAAACAAAGCCTTGGGCACACCTTTTATATGCAGTAACTGTTACAAGCATCCCTATGCTTTCCTTTGAGCTTTGTGCCGTCACAAATGATGCACTTACTCTTACAACAACAGCTCTTTGCATTCTTGGATTAATTCGTTTTTGCGAAGAAAAACGTAGTGTACCAACCTACTTACTTATCGCTACTGGAATTACAACATCACTACTTACAAAACTTACAGCTGCAATGCTTTGCATTTTCATGGCTCTTATGGTGTTGTTTATCACAATGATTAAGGAACGCAGCATTCTTAAATCCTTAAACAAGCAGTTCCTTATTAGCCTTCCAGTTTATGCTATCGCATTTGCGTATTACGGATTGGTATATCAGCGTTATGGAATTTTCCGCCCATCACTTGAATCAATCTGCTCGCCAGAATACTTCAAGTCCACTATTTACTATGTAGCAGAGGCAGATAGAATTTCCTACACCTTCAGCGAATATCTTTCTTATTACTTTGAAAGATTCTTCCTGTCTTGGTCAGGAATTGAAGCAGTCATCAGATTCTTAAAGACTTACACCTACAGCCTTACAGCCATTCCTTATGAATTGCTTTGGGTATTACCAGTATTACTATTCATTCCTGAAATCAACAAAAACGCAGGAAAGCTTAGCCTCCCTCTTATCACCGGTTGGCTTGCTTCTATAATTACTTTTGTATACCAGTTAAAGAGTGCCTATGGTGCATATCTTACTAGAGGATATAGAGGCGGATTTGCTTCAAGATACTATTTACCTTTTATTCCAATATTTGCTCTTGGACTTGTACTTGTCTTAATTGGAATGCTTACAAAAACAGGTTTTAACGAAGAAACAGCAGAACTTGAGATTTCAGATCCAATAGGATTATTCAGTAAGAAACTTATCTTTAATGAAATCATCTACATTATAGCTTTGGGATATGCCTTCCTTTTATTCTACGGCAACTTCCCATTTTTCTTACTTCATTACGGTTCAGAGCTCGGTCAATAATACAAAACAAAAGCAGCAAGGTTTTTATCACCTTGCTGCTTTTATCATTTGCTTATCTTTATACATTAACAAATCAGCTCGTTTAAACACATCATCAATATTACGATCAATGTTAGAATCATAAATTGCCATTCCAAGGGCTGCTGAATACCTTTCCCACGGTTTTCTATTCTCATCCTTAGCAGATGCTTCAAATGCTGTTCTCGCCTGCTGGAATAAAACATCTCGATTATAATAATCCAGCTGCTCTAAAAGAACCACAAATTCATCTCCACCTATTCTATATACTGGCGAATGGATGAAGGTTTCACATATCTGCTGGCAGCCTCCATAAATATAATCATTTCCCCGCTCATGACCATAGGTATCATTTATGCTCTTTAAACAATTCAAATCCATCATTACTATGGCAAATTCCGCAACACCTTCATTGATTGCTTCATTTATACGCTCTTTAGTCTTATCATACCAAGCCTTATTTTTAACATGGGTAAGAGCATCCTGATAAGCCATCATATCCATATATGTGACTTGTGTTTTCAGATCTGAAACCTTCGCCTCAGCATCCAAAATATTAATAGCATAGGACCGCATATCCTTAGTCATCTGAGTGATGGATTTAGATAATGACTCAACCTCATTTTCCTTATTAATATCAGGCGGTTCATACACCAGCTGCTCTGGATCTTTCTGCTCATGAGCCTTCTTAGCAAAAGCAACAACACTTTGCTCCAACTGTAAGATAGGCTCAGTAATATCATAATTTATCTTTATACTAGATATGATAGTGAACACTATACCTAGCGCTAAAATCAAAAGAATATTTATGGTGGTGAATCTAATAATAGCACTATTAATCTCTGATATATCAACATCCACACCAATAAGAGCAAAATGATTTCCTGAAGAATCAGCAAGAGGCATTAACCCAGTGTAATCCTTACTCCAAGCACTCTTCACCTCGAAGAATACAATATCATCGCCCTTCATCGCCTCCAAATGAAGCTTTGCATCCTCAACAGAATACTCCTCCTCCATCATATATCCCAAGGTTAAATATGACTCATCCTCATAGGTCCTCTCGTAAATAGTATGTGCTGTCAAAACGTCCATAATCACCGGATTAGGATTTCCCTCAACAGGCGTAACTATATAGATATAATGGATATCAAAATGCTCCATTATCTCATCCATAAATCTTTCTAGTTTTTCGTATTTCAGGGACTTAGTCTTGGTGCTGACGCAATTAGCCAAGTCATCTGTATCAATATGACTTGCCGTATAAATAAGAATATCACTCATCCTCTTTTCATAGGACTGATACAAAGACTTCGTGTAATTCTTATAGGTAATGACACTCAGAATTAGGCACAACAAAAGAAAGAACACCGAGCAATATATGAAAATCTGTCTTTTTAAAGGCCTCTTATAATTCGACATCCTCTTCCCCTCATAAAACTGCCAAAGTATCGTATGCTTATTGTAGCCTTTTATTATGAAAAAATTATGTAATGTAACTTTATAAACTAAAGTTAGTGTTAGATGAGGGAAAAAGTATTTATACAAATTGTTTTGTAAATTAAATACTTTTTATTTTTTAGGCCGTGGACATATGGACAACCAGCATTCCGCTATGGAAATGCCATTGACAAAGCGTGCACAGCCCATGGACAGCAAGCTGTCCACCGGCAGCACACACCCTGCCAACACCATTCCCACAGCTCCATGACCTCGCTGGTTACCCACATGCCCACAACCACGGCGAGCACGGAGAAATAGCTTTTTCTCTTCTATTTATACCTCATGACTAATAGAATCAGGAAATCCTCAGTTTCATTAGTACATTTTCTGCACTTGTGCTCTGCAATTCCCCAATTCTATTAGTCAGAAGCTCTACATTTAGACTAATAGATTCCATAAATCATTAATTTCATTAGTCCAACAAGCGTTCTGATGCCATCATACTATATAATTTTTTATATCCGTTTGATATATAGTATTGTTTCTGCGCCTATGACTATATAAATCACTGGTCCTCTGTTTTATATAGTGGTCTTTCTACTTCTCTGACTATATATTTCGCCATACCTCAGTTCAATATAGTATTTTACTATCTACGCTGACTATATATATCGCAGTATCCTTCATTTATATAGTATTTTACCTTACGCACACACTATATAATCCATAAATGGCCCGAAAGATATAGTCACATTATGGTTCAATGCACTATATAAATAATCATATTGCAGATTTATATAGTCAAAGCACTCCTGCACTCACTAAATAAATCGTGATATTCTCCATTTATTTAGTGTTGTATACATAAATAAGAATAAGTTATTTCTCATTCCTCGTCGTGGTTGTGGGCATGTGGGTAACCACAGCGGAATGCTGGTTATCCATATGTCCACGACCAATAAAAAAGAAGACTCCTCTAAAAGAAAAGTCTTCCTCCATTAAATCCATCTTTATTCTACCAATCGTCATCCCAGTCGGAGTAGTCTGAGTCCCAGCCTCCACCGTAGTCATAATCGTAGTCGTCGCTGTCCCACTCCCAATCGTCATCCGAATCCCAGAAGCTGTCGTCGTCCCAATCGTTGTCATCAGATATTCCGCTGTCGTACCAGGTGGAATCTTCAAAGTCACTGCCTTCATGGTCATAGACTTGATAATCGCGATAGGTATCATTATAGATGGCAGAACCTATGTCAGTATCATTATCTAAAATGTCCCAATCATCGTCATCCTCATCATAGGTATACCAGAAGTTATTCTGATAATAATAATCATGATTCTTATAGCGATAATATCCATTGGCTGGAGACTTATCAAAGATAGCTTCAAAGATGGCAATTACAATGCATATTAAGAAGAATACTGCTATAAATATTCCGACGTACTTTGGAATATTCAGCACGTGATTCAACCAGTCTACGCTTGATGATTTTGCATTATTATTAGTAGCCGATCTTGAAGAGTATTTCACTTCTGCTCTATGCTCTTTTTGGTCTGCAATCTCAGACTTTAATCTTTGATATAGCTCGTTTACAGCATAGGCTTCATCCACACCTTGATAGCGAATGGCACGTTCGCCACTGGCCTTATTTTTGTATACTACAAAATCTCCATTGTCTGCTTTATAAATACCAAAAGCTTTAGGCTCTTTTATATCTTTACCTATGAAGAATCTTGTGACATTTTCTGGTGGAAGATGGTGAGCTTCATACCACTGGCGTAACTCATCAATTGTCTTTGGCTGCTCACTAGCCATACGATTGACAGCTGAGATTGTAGCACCACAATAAGGGCATTTTTCAATGCCCTCATCAATCATTTGTCTACAATAATCACACTTTATTTTCATAGATGTTCAATATAAACCGAGTTATTATTTGCTGCATGGAAAGATGAATTTTCAGTATCAAATCGTTTAATAAATCGGTCGTTCTCCTGAATATTCTTCAAATCAATTTTTGTCTCATATTCAAAATGATGTCTCGCACCTGAGCTTCTGTACTGGCTATAAATAACCATATAGAAAATCACTGCAACTATTGCTGACACCAAAGTGTTGATTTGCAAAGCCTTTGAATCAATTGGAGTGCCGCTAAGTAACGCAAAAATCGTCATGATAAAGAACATTACTACCGCTGCCAAAAAAGCACAGGAAGTTATTCTTTTTTTATTGACTGGCACACTTCCAATTGTTTCTCTTGTACGTGCGTTAACTGCCACATAATGAGTCAACTGCTTTGATGTACCAGGATTTTCTACATAAGAATACAACCACACTGGCAAGTAGGCTGATAGCCATTTTTCACCTTCCTTGGTAACATCTGCAGATGTCCACTGCACGCCACGATCATACTGGGAGATGCTTGGATTAAGGGAATGCTTTATAGCTTCCTTTTCCTGGCTATCTACTACATGCTGCAAATCGCTCTTATTTGTATCACGCTTCTCAGATGTGTAGCCTCGTAAATAATTGGCATCAAACTTTACGCAGTTTTCTGTATCAAAAGGTAGTATTGCATTGATGATATTGTTGGTCTCATGTTTCTGAGAGGCTCCAGCACGCTTAGCGCTAGATTCAACTGTTAAATCATCAATCTCAACATCACATTCTCTTGTAACGTCATAAGACTCTACTGTGTAGATAGTCTCAGTGTGCTTATGATCACCTGTACCTCTTGTAACAGAATGCTTTGACTGCTCGTGTTCGCCGATGCCTTTAAAAACAGCATGGCCTTTCATATCAACAATCATGTATGGGAAATATACACCCATAACATTTTCAGTAGTAAATTCCCTTTTGAAAACCTTGTTGGCAAAGAATTTATGCTTTGCAACGTAAGCTTCTATAAGCCCCTTTGCCTCTTCCTTTTTCATGTTGAAAGGAAGCAACGCATCAGGCACAGTTCCATTTGGAACTTTTGAATTAATCGAAAGTATATTTCTACACCAGTGGCATCTTGCCTGAGCAGTGTCATCTAGATTAATAACTACCTCAGCTCCACAGCTAGAGCACTTCAGTGTCACCATAGACTCTGCTGAATTGTCGATATCTGTAGCACCCGAACCTAACTGCTCGCCGGATAGATTTCCAACACCATCCTGCATGCCTTCTAAGATTTCTGGCTTGAAAACATAGCGGCAAAAATTACAACGAAGCTCACCTGTGCTCTCATTGAGGCTTATGTCGGTAGCGCCACATTTAGGACATTTATTTTGCCCATCCTTAGCGCTACCGGATGTATCAATAATCATTTCATCAGCCATAAGCTTCCTCCTAGCCTAGGAATTTAGCCTTTGCTGCATCAAATTCTTCCTGTGTGATAACACCTGCATCTAAAAGCTCTTTCATCTGCTTAAGCTTTGTAACTGGGTCTTCTGTAGCCTGCTGACCAACTGGCTGCTGCAATCCTGCCATAGCTGAGCCTGCCATATTCATGCCCATACCCATCATGCCGATACCCATAGCTCCGCCACCATTCTCTCCTGCTGCCTGCATACCACGTGCAACAGACTGCTGAAGGAATGAGTTTCCTCTCTGTCCTGAAAGTGCATCTGCCTTTCTAACATCAGAAAGAAGAGCCTTTGTATCTTCGTCATATTCAATAGTGATTGCAACCTTAGCAATCTCAAGACCTCTATCTGTCTTCCACTGATAACCTTCCTCTACAACATCAGAAAGTGTCTTTGCAAATCCAACCTGATCAGACTGAATGCTAGCCATACGATTGCCCTTTGCAGGGTCATTGCAATACCTTGAAAGAGCTCCACCAAGAGATGAAACAACTTCATTGAAGAGCTGGTCTACAGCTGGATTATCAATGTCAGCAAAATCAAATATTCTATTGCTTGTATAGTACTCAACTGGAACAAATCCCTTTAAGAAAGTAATTGGATCTGTAATCTTAAGAGAAAATACACCACGAGCTACAGCAGCTACCTGCGCATTGATGTATGCGTCATCCCACTGAATCTCAGATTGTGTACCAAATTTATTGTTTGGAATCTCTTTAAGGTTTACATAAACAGCACCCTGTCTTGAACCAGGTACACCGCCATATTTAAAACGCTCAAAAGCCTGTTTAATAATACCGTCAATTAATCCGCCACCTGTAAAGATAGACTGAGCATTTGGATCTTCTGTTGTGAATACAAATCCACCTGGCTCAGATACAAAACCTGTAACTGCCTGATTTTGGAATGTAATAAGAGCATATCCATCTGGAATTAAAATCTTACTTCCATTTGTGATGATTCCTTCTGAACCCTTTGTGTTTGAACCACGACCAGCATTTGTTTCTTTTTGAACCGCTGGAATAACACCTGCTGTGCCTGGTGCATCTGCAGGAACGATAATGTCAATCCACTGATCAGCAAATGTTCCTCCAAGTGCTCCTGCGAACGCTTTAATAAAACCCATTTTTATATCCTCCTCTTTTTTAATGTACTTTGGAATTTACCTGAATAATAATTAATTTTTCAGTTAATTTACTATTAACCACTATATCACATTTTGGGTAATAAAAAAAAGTGGCAAGGCCATTTGACCTTGCCACCTTTGAGGGGTATACAAAACGCGGTTAAAACTTAAATTTATTAACCTCGTCATCTAACTGTTGCGCGATTTGAGCATTCTCATTTACTACCGTCTTGTTTGCTTTCATGTTATCAGACATTTCCATAACAGCCTCTGCTACATGAGAAACTCCTCTAGCACTTTCCTCTACAGCTGCTGAAACATCATCCATTGCATCAGACACGAAATTCATAGAGTTCTCAATGTTCTGCGATGCGGCATCGACATTCTTAAGCATGTCTGAAAGCTTTTCAGCATCATCCTGATATTGTACACCAGTATCCATAAGTTGCTGATAGCCACCAATAGTCTTGTCTCTTACAAAATCAATCATTTTAGTTGCTTCATCAGCAAGATCTCTAACGTTTCCAATAACTTCATCAGAAATAATTTGAATCTGCTTAGCTGTCTCTGCTGAATTTGTTGCAAGAGAACTGATTTCTTCTGCTACTACAGCAAATCCCCTACCATGTTCTCCAGCTCGTGCTGCTTCTATACTTGCATTGAGCGAAAGAAGATTTGTCTGGGATGCAATATCAAGAATTGTCTGAGTCAATCCACTAATGCCTTCTACTGCCTTTGATTTTTCAATCTTATCATTCAAGCTCTGTGTCATATCATCAGCAGCAATTCTTGCAGCTTCCGTCTCTTCTTCAGCATGCTTTCTCATATCTATTGCACGCTTTGCCATCTGGCTCGCATAATCTGTACCCTCTTTTACGCTAGAATACATTTCCTGAACATCATCTTTAATTTTAACAGTAGATGATTGTACCTGCTGTAAAGATGCAGATGTTTCTTCCATGGCAGCACTCATCTGCTCCATGGTAGCAGAAACACCGTCAAGCTGATCATTTGTTTTCACTGTTGTATCAAGTGCTGTTTCAACAGAACCTGAAAGTTTATTTGAGCTGTCATAGATTGAGCTAACAACTTCACGAATATATTCCAATAGATGGTTTATTCCATAAGCGATATCAGCAACTTCGTCATTCCCCTTAACATCTATGTGCTTAGTTAAGTCGCCATCATTACTTACAAGATCACGAACCTTCTTATCTACCTTGCTTAGTCCACTACCAATACCGTTTGCAAGAAGTATTGATGCAAAGATCGATACAGCAGAAAGAATGATTGCGATGATAATTGTAGTTTCAATAATTCCTTTTAATGAAGCTACAATATCGTTAACTATGTAATCAATGCCAAGTACACCTACAACTTCTCCTGCCTTATTTGTTATAGGAGCGTATGCCGATATCACATTTGTACCATTACTAGTCTTTTCTATTTCCCCTAAAACATATCCTGCTGAACCAAGAGCATTTTCCATTCCATTTGCTCTAGGTCCGTCAACTGGTGTACCTATTGTAATTCCAGCGTCTGATGGGCAAGCCAAATAAACCAACTGGCCATCTCGCATTCCTGCAGTATAAATAGAGCTAATAGTACCTGCATTCACAATAGCTGCCATATCTTCTCGCATAACAGTATTTGCATAACTGTCATCAGAACCTGTTTCCAGCAAGCCTAATAAATTTCCGTTAAGCTCGCGCGAGGAAATTTGAGCTATCGCAAGAGTGTGGTCAGCAGCTGTCTTAATATAACTAGTGTGAACATATTGGTAGACAGCGATGCCCATTACAGCACAAATAAGTACATTTATAATAGTGCTGACCAATCGTATTCTTAATTTAATGCTAAATCTAGCACCTTTTTTCTTATTCATATAATTTCTCCTTACTCTGCATTTAAAGAATCCACAATGGCTTGTGACATATATACTCCTTCAGCCCCTTCGAATTCGCTATAAGCTGCATCCATGTCCATTCCATCAACTACTACTTTCTTTACCAATTCTTTCTTTAACTCCATCAGCGGATCATTATACAAAGAATAAGCATCGGTACTATAAGGTAAATCAGCCATCTTACTATTGTCATTAAAAATCTGCATTGCCTCAGCCTGTCTTGCTGTAATGCTGTCTGCACCTGGATCATTTGTCAATGAAACTGTAGCAAGCATGTGATCAATATGATTCTTTGAGAAGTCTTCTGAATCTGGTTTGTATGTCCAAAGCAATTCCACATCGCCACCATCATTCATAGTCTCAATAAAATACTTATATACGCCTGCTGGATTCTTACACTTAGATGTAATACACCAAACTGGCGCAACACGTTCTAGATACGCGCCTGTCTCAGGAAGTGGAGCCATTGTAACTATCTCTCCATCTACACCTGCATCCACTAACTTATCTGAAATAGTCTGCGCCCAAGTACCTGCCCAATAAGTAAATACGCCGTACTCATTTGCATAGTATTTGTCACGACAGTCTCCTGTACCATTATCAACAATATCTGGATCCATATATCCGCTAGCAAATGCCTGACGCATTCTTGATAAAGCCTGTCTCATGCTGTCTTCCATAAATCCATCTGCCCATGTGCCATCATCCTTTTGATAGAACGATGGATACGCATCCTGATAAAATTCTGGCAAATAATTTACGTATGGAGCTTCGTTATTAATTAAACCTGCCGCTGATACACCATAAGTATTACCTGCTACACCATCACCATCAGGATCTCCTTCTGAAAAGGCTTTCAGCATCTCCATGTATTCATCAAAATTTGTTGGGACATCCAGACCAACTCGATCTAACCATGCTTTTTTTATATAAGTTGTGCAGCCATTACCTCGTGTTGGTGAAAATCCATATAACTTTCCATTTATTTTAAGTCCATCCACCAGGCTAGACTTTCCTGCCCCATTAACCTTTGATTCCAATTCTGAACCAGTATAATAAGGTGTAATATCTGCTAACAACTGCTTTGCAGCAAAGGTTGTATAGTATGTAGAGCTAAGTAATACAACGTCGGGTAAATCTGTTGTCTCAAAAACTTTATTCACCTCGTCATAGTAAACATCATGCTCTGGCTGAATAATAATCAAGTCAATACCTGTTAAGTCTTCCCACTTTTTTTCAAACTCATCTCTACCATTTTCCTGCGTAATTAATGTGCCATCTACCATAATCGTTATGGATTCAGGCTTTTCTGCATTAGTGTTTACTTCCACCGTAACTTCTTCTGATGTGGCATCAGCATCAGTCTGACTTGTTGAAGTACCACAAGCTGCAAAGGATGTTAAAACCAACATAGCACTTAAAATTGCTTGTGCCTTTTTCTTCATAAAACCTCCTTATAAAACACAAAAGGAGAACAGTTATAGAACTGTTCTCCCTAAATACACGACCAAAAATTGTGTGATTTGATATCGCACATCATTTGATTGTACTAAATCAGCTTTTATACTATATTCTAGTGCCCTAAAAGTCAAATGAATTTTTTATGTTTTATTTCTCATCCACAACCTGAAACACTAAGAACTTAAGATAATAGCTCTCGTCTGCGGCCCAAAGAATTGGGTGGTCTGGAGCCTGTGTTCTAAACTCAACCTGACGAAGACGCTTGTGAGCGGCCTTTGCAGCCTGACCAATCACCTTTATAAATAAATCCTGTGTCATGAAATGGGAGCATGAACATGTGGCAAGATAGCCGCCATCCTTAACAAGCTTTAAGCCCTTCATGTTGATTTCGCGGTAACCCTTCATGGCATTTTTTGTAGCCTCACGAGACTTTGTAAATGCTGGTGGATCAAGAATTACTACATCATATTTCTCACCTGCTTCAGCAAGTTTTGGGAGTTCATCTAAAACATTAGCCTGCTTAAACTTTACAGTAGAATCTAATCCATTAAGTTTTGCATTTGCTGTAGCCTGCTCCACTGCAAACTCTGAAATATCCAATCCTGTAACGTCAGCTGCTCCTGCGATACCTGCATTAAGAGCAAATGTACCCATATGTGTAAAGCAATCAAGAACCTTCTTGCCTTTACATAATCTCTGGATAGCAAGACGATTGTACTTCTGATCTAAGAAGAAGCCAGTCTTTTGACCATTTACTACATCAACCATGTAGTGAACGCCGTTTTCGATAATCTCCACATTTGTATCGAATTCTTCGCCGATGAAGCCCTTATATGGAGCCATACCTTCCTTCTTGCGAACAGCTGCATCGCTTCTCTCATAAACGCCGCGAACCTTAAAGCCATCCTCTGCCATAAATTCCTTTAAGGCATCAACAATCTGAAGCTTAAACTTGTCGATTCCAAGAGCAAGAGACTCTACAACAAGCACATCATCATACTTATCAATAACAAGACCTGGCAAGAAATCTGCTTCACCAAATATAACACGGCAGCAATTTAAATCCTTTTCAAGTAATACGGATTTACGATACTCCCATGCATTCTTAACACGCATGCGAATAAACTCATCATTAATAACCTGCTCTTTGTCACGAGTCATCATGCGGACTCTAATCTTAGAATTAGTATTAATGAAACCACGGCCCATCATATAACCATCAAAATCGTGAACAATAACAATGTCACCATTTTCAAAGCTACCCATAACTGTATCTATCTCATTGTCAAAAATCCAAGCGCCCCCAGCCTTAATAGTACGACCTTCGCCTTTTTTCAAAGTTACAATTGCTTCTGACATTTTCATACCTCCAAATGAGACTACATTATAACACAAAAAATGCCTTGCGACATCATGTCGCAAGGCACTGAATAACGATTCCTATTTAAAGAATTCCATATCCTTATTAAGCTGCTCAGCGATACCTTTAAGGTTTGAAGCTGAATCAGCAAGTGTAGCAACTGTGGCTGAAAGTTCTTCAACAGATGCACCTGTTGTTTCAGTTGCCGCAGCGTTCTCTTCAGAAATTGCAGAGAGAGATGACATTGAGTCTGTAACAGCCTTGTTTGAGTTAACACAGGTTGTTGCCTCACCTGAAATCTTCTTAACACTTTCAACAGTCTGCTCAATATCTGAGATCATTCCGTTAACAGAATCTATTGTGTCTGCAAGAGCTTCCTGCTGCTGCTTGTTATCCTCGATGATTTCATTTGCAGCGGCAACGGCAGCTGTAGACTGTCCTAAAAGGACTTCCATAACTTCATGAATCTCCTGAGCCAGTGACTCTGAGCTATCTGCAAGCTTTCTAATTTCTTCTGCTACAACGGCAAATCCACGACCTGCATCACCGGCTCTTGCTGCCTCGATTGATGCGTTAAGGGAAAGAAGATTTGTCTGAGCTGCGATTCCAGAAATACCTTCAACTCTTTCGTTAATATCTGCAACTGCATTTTGTGTTGCAGCAATCTTATCCGAAATATCCGAAATCTTCGTTGTCATTGTCTCGCTAGTCTCTTTAAAGTTTGAAAGAGATGAGCTTGATGTTTCTGAAGCACTCTTCATTCTAGCTGCAAGAATATTAAGGTCGAAGGTAGATGCCTGAACACTTGTGATGGCATCTGTAATAAGACCTGCGTTTTCTGCAGAAGTCTGTACTTCCTTTGCCTGCTCTGATGCACCTTCAACAATATCCTGAACTGCATCTGCAACTGTATCTGTTGTTGCTGAAATCTGAGTAGCCATATCTGAAAGCTCCTCAGAGGATTCATTCAAAGTATTAGCGCTGTCTTTGATGTGACCAACAATCTCTCCAAACTTATCTACAACAGAATTGAAGTTGTTAATCATCTGACCAAATTCGTCTTTACGTTTTGTGTACTTATCTGTTCTAATAAACTGACCGCCAGCTACAAGCTGAAGCAATTTATTAATCTCGATAATTGGTGTTGTAAAGCTGTTTGCCATGAAGATTGAAATCACAAGCACAACAAGAATCATAAATACGCCAAATACTACTATGAACATGGCGCTCTTCTGAGCTTCCTTTGTAACAACATCTGTGTTCTTCTCAATGCAAACTGTGTATCCTGAGAAATCATCCTTGGTGTAGCTGATATAAGAACGCTTTCCAGATACCTTTCCTACGTAAACGTCCGATGCCTTGTCAGAGCTCATGAATGGCGCATTAGCATAGCTTAATAAATCATCGCCTACACCAATTTCGTAATCTGAATGAGCCGCCAACATACCCGTATTATCCACGATATAAGCAGTCTCTCCATTGTCAGCAAGAACCTGGTGGAAACCGTTTAAATCGAAAGTACGATAAACCACACCAAGTGGATCTGGATTTTCACCATCGAAAATTGGAACTGCTACGCAGAATATTCTTGCGCCGATTGCTGGATCCACAAAGATACTAGATACCACTGTACCCTGCTCTAAAGCGCCTGTAAAATACTCAGTGTCTGCAACACTTGAGCAATTTCCACCGTCACTACGGATTACCTCTCGGCCTGTTTTATTTACAAGCACGATTACATTCTCATCATTAAAAGTTCGATTTATTTTCTGCATCTGCTTTTTAAGCAATGATGGATTAATATCCTCTCCCTTTAAGTAAGAAATTGTGTAACCTGAAGCAGCAAAACTATCAAGTGCTGTTTCATTTTTCTGAAATACTGTAGACACCTCTGTTGCAAGATATCTAGATGCCCACTGCAAATTATTCTTTGCGTCTGTCTCTGCTTTGCTAGTAGAGCTCAAGTAGCTAACTGCAACAGCCACAATTACAGGAAGAATTGCTACTAAAAGCATAATAGTTATTAACTTTGTTTTTATACTGCCCCTCTTGAAAGAAACCTTTGCAGATTTTACTTTCACTTTTTTGTTTGTTTTTTCTGTTTCAGAATTCTTTTTCTTCTTAAACATTATAAACTCCTAACTAAAAACACTGTTCATAACTACAAAAACAGATTTAGTTTATAATGCAGAAGGCCTTAAGTCAAGCAAAAGTTAATTGTTCGCTATTATTTGTCGCAAAGTCAAATCTTATAACATTAATCTCTTGAGAATACATCTCGTGTATAAACTTTAGCCTTTACATCGTCAAGGCAGCTATCATAGCGGTTTGCAATAATAGCATCTGACATCTCCTTGAACTTAGAAAGGTCGTTTACAACCTTAGAACCGAAGAATGTTGTTCCATCTTCAAGTGTTGGCTCGTAGATAACAACTGTAGCGCCCTTAGCCTTTACACGCTTCATAACGCCCTGGATTGATGACTGACGGAAGTTATCAGAGTTAGACTTCATTGTAAGTCTGTAAACACCGATTGTACATTCCTTTTCTGATTCCTTGCTGTACTGGTTAGAATCACCATAACCGTAGTAACCAGCCTTCTTAAGAACCTGATCAGCGATGAAATCCTTACGAGTTCTATTTGACTCAACGATGGCACGGATAAGCTCCTGTGGCACATCATTGTAGTTTGCTAAAAGCTGCTTTGTATCTTTTGGTAAGCAGTATCCGCCGTAACCAAATGATGGATTGTTGTACTGGTCTGTGATACGTGGATCAAGGCAAACACCTTTGATGATAGCCTGTGTATCAAGTCCCTTTGTCTCAGCATATGTGTCAAGCTCGTTGAAGTAGCTAACACGAAGAGCAAGATATGTGTTGGCAAAAAGCTTTACAGCCTCTGCCTCTGTAAATCCCATAAC
>JAEEGL011459023.1_pt1 | contig 15921 bp, 16 predicted proteins | sample 9134231 | NCBI WGS metagenome assembly JAEEGL01 (sample SAMN16246548, study PRJNA631951) | gut metagenome | biome: gut microbiome; feature: rumen; material: fiber-attached | host: Bos | place: Iran: Karaj | collected 2018-10 | reverse complement strand
CTTACTGATACATTTAAGTCCAGAACTTCCAAGAAGGCAGCAGCTGAGCTTGAAGAGAAGGAAAAAGAACTTTCAGAGAAGATCAAGAAGGCTCTCAAGAACGACAAGCTTAACATCAAGCTTGAGAAGCTCAAGGATAAAAAGGTTTCCTCAATGCTGACTGTTTCTGAGGAATCAAGACGTATGGCAGACATGATGAAGATGTATGCTGCCAACGGAATGGGAATGGGCTTTGGTGATTTCGGTAAGGAAGGCCAGACACTTATCCTCAATGCAAACCATCCTCTTGTACAGTATGTAATGGAGCACGAGGACGGCGATAACACAAAGATGATCTGCGAACAGCTCTATGATCTTGCATGCATCCAGAACGCACCATTAGAGGGTGAGGCAATGACCAAGTTCGTTCAGAGAAGCAATGAGATCATGCTCATGCTTGCTAAATAAGGTAGATATATGGCAAAAGAGATATGGCGCCCCGGAAACATGCTGTACCCGATACCTGCGGTAATGGTCAGCTGTGGAAGGCAGGGCGAAAACCCTAACATCATAACTGTGGCATGGGCCGGGAATGTGTGCTCATCTCCTGCTATGCTCTCTATCTCCGTCAGGAAGGAGAGATACTCCTACAACATCATCAAGGAGACCGGAGAGTTCGTGGTAAATCTTACCAGCAGACAGCTTACAAGGGCTGCAGACTGGTGCGGAGTCCGTTCCGGAAAAGACTTTGATAAGTTCAAGGAAATGAATCTGACACCTCAGAAATCCGTGGAAGTATCCTGTCCCGGAATTTTAGAGAGTCCTGTGAACATAGAGTGCAAGGTTCATTCAATCCACGAGCTTGGAAGTCATGATATGTTCATTGGAGAAGTCCTCTGCGTAACCGTAGATGACAGATTCATGGATGATAAGGGCAGGTTCGACCTTGGAGCAGCAGACCTTGTGGCCTACTCTCACGGCGAGTACTTTGCTCTTGGAGAAAAACTTGGAAAGTTCGGCTACAGCGTTGCAAAGAAGCCTGTCACCAAAAAGCCGGCGGCCAAGAAGCCAGCTAAGAAATCTTCCGGCAAAAAGCCCGGAAGTGCAAAGAAAAAATCTGATAAGAAATGATTTACAGCCGAGAAGGTTCATTTAGAACTTTCCCGGCTATTTTTGTGTGACTTACCAAATAGGCATAAAAAACAACCGAATAAACATGACGATAACAAGAGTAGAATATTATGTTAAAATGTTAATAACTATCCTTTTGAGCTGGAGAAGATGATGAAGAACATGGTGGATATCGAGGTTGTCCTCGATGAGAAGTACATAGACCCTAAAGTTACCATCAAGACTAGGGAAAATACGAGACAGGTAGAGAATATCATCTATGCCATTGAAAATGCCTCTGATTCTGATTTTCCGCAAATTGCAGCCTATCAGGATTCAAAGCTGATCTTTGTGTCCCAGAAGGATATAGTAAGGGCCTACGTTGAGGGAAGAAAGGTAATGCTTCAGACGGAGGATGACCTTTATACCGTGAAAAAGAGCCTTGCAGGTCTTGAAAGTGACTTGAATGAACTGAGATTTCTCCGTATTTCTCAGTCTGAAATAATTAATCTTTACAAAGTAAAATGCTTTGATTTTAACGCAGTAGGGACCGTGGGAGTTGAGTTCGACTGCGGTGTAAAGACCTGGGCATCCAGGAGCAGAGTAAAAGATATCAAGGCCAAAATAAAAGCCAATGAAGAAGCCCGGGAAGAAAAGGATTCCGGGCGAAAGGAGAGAAGACTATGGAACTGAGAAATAAGATCATAATCAAATCTCTGATTGGTTTTATTATAGGAATATTTGTGGGACTGTTTTTCTGGTTCATGAATTCCGGAGACTATTCAGGAACGGCCTTTGTTATTCACCTTATCATGTCGGGAATCCTGGGACTTATCGCTATGGGGGGCTCTGTTGTATATGACATTGAGAGTTGGGGACTTTTAAAGGCGACAGCCACTCATTATATTCTGGTAATGATGGATTATGTAATTGTTGCCACTGCTCTTGGCTGGGTTACTTCTATTATTGGAATGATGATTTTTCTCGCAGGAATGACGATCATATACGCTATGATATGGCTTTTTGAAAGCTATCTGTGGAAGAGGACAATAAGGAAAATGAATGAGCAGCTAAAAGAAATGCAGGAGAGATGACCTATGAAGTTTAAGATCCTTGTTTCTGGTAAAAACAAAAAAGTTATAGCAGATATATGTGAACATTTGGCTACGGACAGAGGGTACCATACTGTGAAGTGTCCGGCTAATAAAGCTGCGCTGTTTGATGCTGCTTTGTCTGAACTTCCAAGAGTAATAATCTTGTGCCTTGGAGATGAAACCAAAGATTCCATCAAGGTTTATGATGTTATGACTGATCTATCCAAGCGAGGAGGTTGCCCGATTATAGTTATCACCAATGAAGAGGATGAAAAGACCTTTATCAATCATTCGGCTCTTTCAAAAGTTCTTTTCCTAAGGAGACCTGTATCTCTTCTGGCACTTTATGAAAAACTGTCTGAGATGGAGGAGGCACTTAAGAACGGAGATGATCTGATACAGACTGCCTTTAAGGAATATCATAACGAAAATCCGGATGCAGGCAGGAAGAGAAAGCATATCCTGGTGGTGGATGATGACTCGGAGCAGCTCATTACAATTAAGGAACAGCTGGAGGAGTTCTACGATGTGACTCCGGTTAAATCCGGTGATGCGGCGTTTAGATTTCTTTTAAAAAAGATACCAGACATTATTCTTCTGGATTACATGATGCCGGGAATGGATGGAACAGAGGTTTTGCGAAGGATAAGGACTGTGGATGAATATGCTTCAATACCGGTCATTTTCCTTACGGGAACCACTGAAAGAACCGCTGTACTAAGGATATTGACTGAGCTTAAGCCGCAGGGGTATATCGTGAAGCCTGCGAAAAAATCTAAGCTTGTGGCAAAGATCATAGACATATTGGGGTGAATATTATGGAACTTGATACAAAGTGGGTTGAGGACATTGGACTGGATGTTAAGCAGGGGTGCGAGTTTACGGGAGGTGCAGAAAAGTATTTTTCTGCACTTTTGCGTTTTTATAACAATTATGAAAAGAACCGTGGGAAGATTCAGGAGTTCCTGGTTGCAGGCGACTACGAGAACTACACCATAACGGTTCATGCCCTTAAGAGCAATTCCAAGATGATAGGTGCTATGGAACTTGGCAAGTCCTTCGAAAAATTGGAAAATGCCGGCAGAGAAAAAGACATACCGACTATTCAAGGCAGTACCGGAATAGTCCTTGATGATTATGCAGCTCTTATTGAGAAGCTTACACCAATTTCCCAGATGGGAGAGGTGAAGGCAGCAGATGAGATATCTGCAGAGGTGGCAAAAGAAACAGCTGATAAGCTCTTAACTGCCCTTGATGACTTTGAGGCGGATGAGGCCATGGAGCTAGTAAAAAAGCTATCGGGATATCCTTTCAGGCTAACCCAGAAGGAAAAGCTTGAGCAGGCAAAGAACTACATTTCAGACTTTATGTACGATGAAGCTGCGGACCTTGTAAGGGAGATAATCCCTGCCATAGAGTAAATGAACGGGTAAGTAATTTGAATAAGATTAGAACAATTCTTACGGTAATTCTGATAATTGTTTTTGGCTATATTCTCATTGGTGAAATAGTTATGCCACGAAATGCGCTGATATCCGGGATAGTGTGTGATGAGCTTCCTGCTGATAAGTGGATGCTTGTCAGGGAAGACGGCAGCAAAGTGCCCTTTGAGGTCCCGGGAAAAGCTGATGGGGATGTTTTGCTGCAGACTACACTTCCTGAAACCTTTGATGAGGATTACGATGCGCTGTGCTTCAGGGGCATGGACATGAAGATCTACATCGATGGGCAGCTGCGGGAAGAAGTGGCATCAGAGCACTATGGCTATCTGGGTGACAGATCAGCTGAAAAGTATGTGTTTGTTTCTCTACGGCCGGAAGACGCAGGAAAAGAGCTTTTGGTTAACTATGAGTATAACTATGGAGTAGTCTACGAGGTTTATATAGGCACAAGAATAGGCGTTATGGGGCATCTGTTCAGACTATATGGCCTTGAGCTATTTGTGGGACTGATACTTATCATCATTGGTCTTATTTGCCTTGTTGCTGCTGTTGCTTATAAGTATCTCTATGGCAAATATCTTGAACTTGAGCACCTTTCCATCGGCGCCATTCTTGGAGCCTGCTGGGTGCTGTCTAATTCTGTCTTTCGTCAGTTTTATACCAGCAATATTTCTGTGATGTCAGACATACCATTTCTCATGGTAATGATCATGCCACTTCCATATCTGGTATTTATTAATTCCCTTCAAAACGGCAGATACCATAAAGCTATTATAATCGTGAGTGTTTTGGAGATAGCTAATTTTGTCTTTTGCATCACTTTGTTTGTCACGGGGAAGGTGCCTCTGGCAGACAGTTTTATTTTCTCAGCAATATGCGCTCTTATCGGCATAAGTGTAATCTTTGTCACGGTTCTTTTGGACCTGAAAAAACATCTGATAGGATCCTATATATTTGTGGCTGCAGGATTCGGCGTTCTGGCCATCGCAGCTATAGTGCAGATCCTGGCCTATCAGTTTGCTCACGACGGAGTCTTCTCCGGCTTGTTTATGGCCCTGGGACTTTTTGGCTTCATGATCTGCTCCATTATCCACACCATCAAACAGATAATCGGAATAAGGCTTGAGTCCAACGAGCTTCTTCACATCAACAAGGCAAAGGACGATTTCCTTGCCAACATGTCCCATGAGATCAGGACGCCCCTTAACGGAATCCTTGGAATGGATGAGATGATCATCAGGGAAGCAGCTCAGAGCAATATAAAGAAATATGCTTTGGAGATCAAGAGCGCAGGAAATACTCTTTTATCAATAATAAATGACATCCTTGATCTGTCTAAGATTGAGTCCGGAAACTTCGAGATCATCCCGGTGGAATATGACGTGGCTTCAGTCCTTAATGATGTGCTGATCATGACAAGACCCAGAGCTCAGAAAAAGAACCTTGAATTCAACTACAATGTGTCAGGGGAAATCCCATCTATGCTCTACGGAGATGAGATCAGGATCAGGCAGGTGATGCTGAACATAATCAACAATGCCATTAAATATACCCAGGAAGGTCATGTTGATGTGTCCGTCGAAGCAAAATGCGAGAACACGGGGCATTTCGTGGATCTGGTGGTTAGAGTTTCCGATACTGGAATGGGCATCCGGGACGAGGACAAGGAGAAGCTCTTTAAGAGCTTCCAGAGGCTTGAGGAAAAGAAAAATCGCAGCATTGAAGGCACCGGACTGGGACTTCATATTACTTACAGATTGCTGGAAATGATGGATGGAGACATACAGCTCGAAAGCGAATATGGCATCGGAAGTACCTTCGAAATAACTATTCCTCAGAAGGTTGTAAATGCACAGCCAATAGGAGATTTTTCCCAGGCGGTAAAGAACTATCTGGACAATATTGAAACAGATGAAGTGGAGCTTTACGCACCGGCAGCGAAAATACTTGTGGTGGATGACAATGCTATGAACCTTGAGGTTATGGAGGGACTGCTGCTGGATACCAAGATAAAAGTTACGTTGGTAGATTCAGGACAAAAGTGCATTGATGCCGTAAAGGAAAGCAGATTCGACTGCATTTTGCTGGATCAGATGATGCCGGGGATGAACGGAGAAGAAACTCTTTCTGAAATGATCAGGCTGGGAATCCTTGATGGAACACCGGTTGTGGCCCTTACAGCTGATGCTATCATAGGAGCCCGGGAGAGCTACATTCAGAAGGGGTTCACGGATTATGTATCAAAGCCGGTGAAGTATGATGCCCTTGAGAAAGTTCTGAAGCAGTACATTCCAAAAGAAAAGCAGCTTGTTCATACTGCCGCTGATGAACTTCCCACGATGCTGATCTGGGGTAATGATTCAGATAAGCTTAAGGCAGAAAAAGAGAGGCTGGATGGAATATACAAATGCGTATGTGTTGTTGGAGAAAAAGCCAGAGATAAGTATCTTGAAAAACACGAGCCTGTAGGCGTAATGCATATCACCTGAAAAGGAGGCGAAGAAATGAAAAGATTTATGTGTGTTGCACTAACATCGTTATTGGCGGGGGTGCTTATTTCCTGTGGCACTCCAGAAAATACTGATGTTGTACCGGAAGCCAGCGACAGCACAGCTAATGAAGCTTCTTTGGCCGATGCAGGTGAGACCGAGAACTCCGCCGAAGAAGCTGAGGGTGAGGCTGCGTTCCATATAGGCATTGTTACAGGCTCCTATTCCCAGTCTGAGGATGACAGGCGAGGTGCAGAAGCTTTCCAGAACAAATATGGTGAGGAAATGGTCACCCTGGCAATTTATCCGGACAACTTCACTGAAGAACTGGATACAACAGTGCAGATCATAGTGGGGCTTGCTGATGATCCGGATATGAAGGCAATCATCGTCAATCAGGCAGTTGATGGGACCACAGAGGCCTTCCGCCAGATCAAGGAAAAACGTCCTGACATCCTTTGTATAGCGGGAGAGGCTTATGAGGATTTTTCCGATATAGGGGAAGTGGCGGATCTGGTGGTTAATTATGACTTTATCAGCAGGGGCTATCTTATGGTCCGTACGGCCCACGAGCTTGGATGTGATACCTTTGTCCATGTGTCTTTTCCCAGGCATCTGTCTTATGAATCCGTATCAAGGCAGGTTGCTATTATGAAAGCCGCCTGTGAAGAATTTGGTATGAACTTTGCCATGGAAGAAGCTCCTGATCCAACCACGGAAGTGGGAGTGCCTGGAGCCCAGTCTTATATATTGGAAAATGCTCCAAAGTGGGTTTCCAAGTACGGACAAAAATCGGCGTACTTTTGCACTAATGATGCGCACACAGAGCCACTTATAAAGTGTCTTATGGAAAATGGAGGCTACTTTATAGAGGCTGACCTTCCGTCACCTTTGATGGGATATCCGGGGGCTCTTGACCTGGATCTTACTGGTGCAAGCGGAGACTTTGAGCAGATCACCAAGACAGTTGAAGATGCTGTGGTTGCTGCAGGAGGAAGTGGTCGCTTTGGTACATGGACCTATTCCTATGGGTATGCTGTTTCTGCTGGTCTGGCAGAGCATGCCAGAAATGTGATCCTGGGAGATAGCAAGCTGGGAAGTATCAGTGATCTTTCAAAAGCTTATGGAGTCTTTTCTCCTGGAGTTGAATGGAATGGATCCGGATACTCTGATGCGGAAACCGGTGAGAAGTGGGATAACATTTTCCTTATTTATCAGGATACATACATATTTGGCAATCCAGGACGATACATGGGAACTACAGGAATAGAGGTGCCACAGGAGTACTTTACTATTAAGTAGGAGCTGGCTATGGAAGATAAGGCTAAAAGAGATATAGAAAGAAAACACAAAAAGAATAGCATGCTTATTCCACTTATACTGTTGTTTATCTTTATGACAGTCATGGTGGTCTATGTTTCTGCTCTTATGTACAGAGTTGCTGTATCTAATTCCTATGCTGTAATGGAAGACAGAGTGCTGACTGTTTCTGCCATGGTAAACAACCACTTGAATACTGCGGAGAACGTGCTTCATGTGGCGGGTGATTCCGTAAATCATATGCTGGTAAGTGGTACTACTTCTGCCAGGATACATGAGTTCCTGGTTGATGAAACCACAAATATTGCAGAGCAGTTTGATGAAAATTATACCGGTATTTATGGCTATATTATGGGAAAGTACATCGATGGTCTCAACTGGGAACCACCGGAAGGGTACGATCCAAAGAGTCGTGAATGGTTTATCATTGCAAAGGAAGCTGGGGGAAAGGTTGTCTTTTCACCGCCTTATATTGATGCTCAGACAGGGAATCTTATTATCTCATCCTGTAGAATGCTTCCTGATAAGCAGAGTGTTATTGCCCTGGACGTTCAGCTCCAAGGTATCCAGTCAATGATGAGCGAATTGAAGATCTCCGGAAAGGGCTACGGATTCGTTTGCGATGAGAGCGGCCTTATCATTGCACATGCTCAGGAGGACAGAAAGGGAACCAATATTAGTGATATGGAAGGCGGGAAGGAGCTTCTTTCTGCCATGAAGGAAGTGGGTTCCGGCAGCTTTTCCTATATGCTTGATGATGAAAAATGCACTCTATATGTAAACAGCATTGCAAATGAATGGATCGTTGCCATGGTGGTCAGTGACCGTGAGCTATACTCCGAAGTGTTTACCCAGCGCATAGTGATCGTTATCATCTGCATTCTGATCTTTGCCATGATAGCTGCAATATACTATGCCGGATACAGGAATGAGCAGAAGTACACAAAGCAGATGGAGGAAATGAAGCTGGAGGAGCAGAAGGCTGAATACGACAGAAAGGTCCTTGAAGTTGAGAAGGATGCTGCCAATGCGTCCAACAAAGCCAAGAGCGATTTCCTTGCCAACATGTCCCATGAGATACGAACTCCAATGAATGCCATCCTTGGTATGGATGAAATGATCCTTCGAAATTCTCCCGGGGATCCTATAAGGAAATATGCCCTGGATATCCAAAGCGCAGGAAAAACTCTTTTGTCCATAATCAATGATATCCTGGATTTCTCCAAGATAGAATCCGGTAAGATGGAGCTGATACCTGTGGAATACAGCTTTGCTTCTGTGATGAATGATGTGGTAAACATGACCATGAAAAAGGCCACAGACAAAGGCCTGGTCTACGATCTTAAAGTGTCAGAGGCTGTGCCTTCAGGCCTCCTTGGAGATGAGATCAGGATCAGGCAGATTATGCTTAACCTTATCAATAATGCCATTAAGTATACCCATGAGGGCAAGGTGTCCATTGATGTTTCCTTTGATGAGGAACCATCAATGCTGGTGATCTGCGTGGCTGATACGGGAATTGGCATAAAGAACGAGGATCTTGGCAAACTCTTTGGCTCTTTCCGGCGCCTTGAGGAGGACAAGAACAGGAACATAGAAGGAACCGGACTGGGACTAAATATCACCCAGCGCCTTGTAAACATGATGGAGGGCTCCATTTCTGTAAGCAGCAGATACGGAGAAGGGACGACCTTCACTGCTTCCATGAAGCAGAAAGTTGTGGATCCTACACCAGTAGGGGACTTTGCCCAGAACCTCTTAAGGCTTCAGCAGCAAAAGGAGGAATATAAGCCTTTGCTTATTGCACCTTCAGCTAAAGTTCTTATTGTGGATGACAATGATATGAATCTGGAGGTTATAGAGGGACTTTTGGAAGATACTAAGATCAAGATAGCCACGGCTCAATCCGGTAGCGAATGTCTTGATATCCTTCGGGAAAAGAAATATGATGTGATCTTCCTGGATCAGATGATGCCTGGAATGTCCGGCGCCCAGACCCTTACAGAGATAAGAAAGGAGCATCTTGCAGACGAAACTCCGGTCATCGCTCTCACAGCCGATGCCATAGTTGGTGCCAGAGAAAACTACATTAAGGAAGGTTTCACGGATTACCTGAGTAAGCCTGTTATGTACGAAGCTCTAGAAGCCCTCCTTCATAAGTATCTGAATAAGGATCTCGTCATGAGTGAAGAGGAACTTTCAAAAGAGAAAGCTTCCAAAGCAGACGCTGCTGAAAACAAGCCTGTTGTTCTGGTGATCAACGACTCCAAGGAAGAACTTTCAGCCCTAAAAGAAATCATGGACGACAAGTTCAAGGGAGTCTATGTAAGAGACGAGGCCAGTGCCCAAAAGTATCTGGATAAACACAACGCAGACTATGTTTTGCGAAAACAATAAACTACACGAATTTATTTTGTCCCTGGTGGTATTCGTACCCCAGGGATTTTAATTTGCTTACAATATTATCAAGCTCTTCTTGGGAGAGATCCAGGCCTTCTGCCAAAGCCTCCAAACTTCCGTAGTTGTCTCGAAGCTGGGTGTTTATAAAACTGAGTAATATCACAGGATCCTGTGGAATCATAGTTTTTCCTCCTGAAAAAATGGTCTGAGAGTTCTTCTTAGATTTTACCACACCACATATTGATAAAAAATCCATAAAAAACCCCATTATGTTTGAACTTAACATTATATGGTGTATAATTAATACGAGATTTTGTGAGTATTTTTAGGAGCAGCATGGAACCTATTATTGATATTCATTGCCACATTATGCCAGGGGTTGATGATGGTTCGGGGGACATGGCCACAAGCCTTGAAATGCTGAGAATTGCTGAAAAGAACGGCATAACTCACATGATACTGACTCCACATCATAAGCCAATGCACCACAATGTTAGTCCTGAGCATAACGTTCTTTACAGAAAAAAACTCCAGGAAGCAGCCAGTGCAGAAGGTATCAAGATAAAGCTCTTTTCTGGAAACGAGATATATTATAGCGACGAGACCATGGACGAGTTGGAGCAGGGGAAGATATGCTCCCTGGTAGGATCTGACTACGTTCTGGTGGAATTTCATCCAACCAATCCATTCAGTGCAATACAAAATGCCGCCGGCAGAGTCCAGGCCTATGGGTATAAGCCCATAATAGCCCACGTGGAGAGATACAGCGATATAGTTTCTCATCCATCGAGAGTTCAGGATCTTATAGATATGGGCTGTCTTATTCAGGTCAATGCCTCCAGCGTTATGGGAAAGTATGGATTCGGCATCGGACATTTTACAAAGAAACTGTTAATGGAAAGGCTGGTTCACTTTGTGGCTACGGATGCCCATGATGCAAAAAAGCGAGCTCCGGAGATAGCAGATTGTCGCAGCTACGTGGAGAGAAAACTCGGGCAGGACTATGCAAAAGAGATATTCCTTATTAATGCTGCAAATGTGATCCGGAATCAGGAAGTATAAGACTTTAAGTATTATCACAAAAAGAGTGTATGAATAGAAGCAGGGGAGTAACCCATGGGGAAAAGGGACGACATTATTGAGATCAATCTGGGAGAGCTGTTTGCAGTTCTTTTAGGCAGGGCATTTCTGATAATCAGCGCCGGAGTATTCTTTGCTCTTGCAGGTCTTTTTATCAGCAAGTTCGTGCTTCACCCGGTATATGATTCAACCACCAAGATCTACATCCTTAATAAAGAGGAAAATCAGACCGTGACCTATTCTGATGTGCAGATATCCACTCAGCTCACACAGGATTATGCGGAGCTCATAAAGAGCAGATATGTTCTCGAGGAGGTTATCCAGAGGCTTAACCTTGTGGATATGGACTACGACGACCTGTCCGATGTGCTCAAAGTGGATACTCCTTCAGATACACGTATTGTTGCAATAACTGCCAGGGACGAAGATCCGCTCATGGCAATGCAGATAGCCAACTGTATAAGGGAAGTGGCCAGCGAACATATTGAGAGCGTTATGGATATTGACGCCATCAATGTAGCGGAGACGGCCAATGTTCCCATGGAAAAGTCAGGACCCTCCGTTATAAGATGGACTGTTATTTCCGGATTTTTAGGTGCTGTTGTGGTGGCCTTTTTCGTAGTCCTTGGGTATCTATTGGACGACACCATAAAGAGTAACGACGATGTGGAAAGGTACCTGGGCCTCAGCACACTGGCTCTTGTACCACTTACTCTGGATGAGACAGATAAAAAGAAATCCAGGAAAGCTGCAAAGAAAAAGAAGTAGGAGGGGGACAAAATATGCAGACCGCGAAGCTTCATTTTAGTCAGTCTGAAAACAACTACCAGATAAAAGAAGCATACAAGACCCTTCGAAGCAATGTGGAATTCAGTGGTCAGAATGTGAGGGTCATCTCTATCACCAGCTGTACTCCCGGTGAAGGAAAGACCACAGTAGCCATGGCTCTTGCAAGGGCTTTTGCTGAAGCAGGAAAAAAGACGGTTCTTGTGGATGCAGATATGAGAAAGTCCGTACTGGTAGGCAGATATAAAACCGGTTCAGTAAGACTGGGACTTACCCACTGCCTTGTAGGAAGAGAGAGACTTTCCAGCGTAATATGTGAGACTGATACACCTAATCTTTATGTGGTTTTTGCCGGACCTGTGCCTCCGAACCCTAGCGAGCTTCTAGGAGGAAAGATATTTGGCAAGGTCCTGGAGAATATGAAGCAGGTTTTTGACTATGTCATTATTGATACGCCTCCTCTGGGAAGCGTAATTGATGCAGCTGTTGTTGCCAAGCAGTGTGATGGCACGATTCTTGTGGTGGAAAGCAATTCCATCAGCTACAGATTTGCCCAAAGGGTAAAGGACCAGCTGGATAAGGCCGGTGCCAAGATGCTTGGGGCTGTACTAAATAAGGTAGATATCTCCGGAAAGGGCTATTATGGCCACTACGGAGCTTACTATGGCAAGTACTACGGTAAGTATTACGGCAAGTACTATGGCAAGTATGGGGAAGATAATGTTGATATTCCTGCTGCAAGACCCACTGTGACCAAGCAGGAAACTGAGCCGGATGAAGATGATCTTGATGAGCTTAATTACCTGGCCGGTGTTACCAGGAAAGACTAAAAAGCTCGGGAGGAGTTCGTGAGAGGAAATATTTTTGGAATTCTTTTTTCCATATTGAGTGGTGTTCTGATCTTTTTGATCGTTGTGGCTTATGGCAGGAGTGACAGGATTGAGCCTGAATTCAGGTTTTCTGCCACAGATACGATCTATGATTCGGCCACCACAGACAATGACCTGAAGGTTGGGATCAATGCCTACGATGCGAAGGATGGAGACCTTACCAGCAGGATTGTTGTAGAGAAGGTGGTCCTCAACAGGGAAAAAGAGACAGCGGTAGTATATTATGCAGTTGCAGATTATAGCGGCAATGTCACGAAGCAATCCAGAGTTTTTCCTGCTGACATTGCTGATATAGATAAAAATGCTGACCCCTCTGAGATCATAGAGGAGGGAGAAGAACTTTTCCCTGTGCTGAATCTGTCTCAGGAAGAAGGGGAAGGTTCTGAAGAAAGCGAAACTGAGTCTTCTGCAAGCCAGGAGGCAAGTAACTAGGAGCTAAATTATGCGGGGAAAAGGCAGTGTATTCCTCATTATCTGGGCAAGCCTTATGACACTTATCGTAGTGGCACTTGCAGGCTTCGAGGCAATGAGGATGTTTGGAAAAACGAATCTCACAAATAAATCAGCTACCTCTACGCCTATGATGGCCCAAACCCAGGAGATGCTTCCCGAGGAAAAGGCTTCCACCACCTGGCAGTCTGACTGGGTAAGGTACAATGGCGATGTTTATGATTATAACGAAGATATAACCACCTTCCTTATTATGGGAATCGACAAGGATGACGAGGTGGTGACAAAGGTCAATGAGGGAATGGATGGAGGACAGGCAGATTCTCTTTTCCTGCTGGTGCTTAATCCCCATGATCAGTCAATAAAGGTAATAGGTATCAACAGAAACTCCATGGCCAACGTGGATATTTATGATGAGTATGGCAGATATCAGAACACAGTTGTGGCACAGATTGCTATCCAGCATGGCTTTGGTGATGGTATGGAAAAGAGCTGTGAATATCAGGTGAAGGCTGTTTCAAATATGTTCTATCAGCTGCCTATTCACGGCTATGCAGCCATAAACATGAGCGCAATTCCTACTATTAATGATCAGGTAGGGGGAGTTGACGTGGTAGTTTTAGATGACCTGACTAAGTGGGATAAGACCCTCAAGAAAGGGGCAACCGTTCATCTGGAAGGAAAGAGTGCTTTCCACTACGTTAAGACAAGAGATATTGCTATTCCTGGGTCAAACGATGACAGGCTTGAAAGACAGCGTCAGTACCTGAACGGATTTATCGAAGCAGCGAGAAAAGTCAGCGAAGAGAATCCTAATGCTGCTGTAGAGCTGTTTACAGCCATCAGTGATCAGATGGTCACAGATATCACTCCGGATGAGATAAGCTATCTTGCTCCTGACCTTACCAGGTATAGCTTCGATCCTGATGATCTTAAGATGATAAAGGGCACCACGCAGAAAAAAGGTGACTATGAGGAATTCATAGTTGATGAGGATGACCTTTACAATACGATAATTGAAATTTTTTATGAAAAACTTGATAATTTGGACTAAATAAATGCACAAATCATGCCGAAATAACTACATAGATAGGAATGGGGTGAAACTATGCATTTCTGTTTGCCTTGTTCTCCTGATGCTGGTGGGATGCGGAAAGAATGGTCCCAAAAGCAATGAATCAGAGGAGATTGCAGGCAGTGAGGACTCCGGTGGCGTTTACGTTAATATGGCGCAGCTGCGGGAGCAAAATGAGGACATCTTCGCCTGGGTAAATGTTCCGGATACAGCGATTGATTATCCGGTATGTCAAAGCGGCGAAGGGGATGACAGTTTTTATATTACCCATAACTATTTAAAACAGGCAGACCCCAAGGGGGCTATATATACAGAATGCGCAAATCTTAAGGATATGTGCGATTTTAATGAAGTATTGCATGGTTCATCCCCTGTGGATGGCACCATGTTTGCGGATCTTCAGAAGTTCCTGGACAGGACGTATTTTGAAGATCATGAATATATATATGTATATACTGAAGATAATGCTCTGATCTACGTGATCTTTGCAGCATATACAAGAGAGGATTTAAGGCTGATCGAAGAATATGATTTCACCTATGTTTCCGGGTGCAGGGCTTTTCTGGATGAGATTTACCATAACAGAAGTATGAGTAAGCAGATCCGCTCCGGATGGGAAAACATGGTTCAGCCCGAGAACTTCATCATCACCTTAACAACTAAAAATGCGGATGATCCATCAAAACAGACTGTTGTCATAGGATGTCTTGTGGGGGACCTGAAGGGAAAGATAGACAGGTATCTGGATTATTCGGATGAACAGGAATAAGAACATCAAGCGCCGGAAACAGCCGGTGTGGGAATAGACTGAAACGATCAATTATAATAATAAGAAGGATGGAGGCGTAAAAATGAAAAGGATTCTTGCTTTGGCACTTGCATCTGTAATGATGGTATCGTCCACAATCTGCGTTTGCGCTGCAGAAACAACTACTGAAGATCAGTCAGTTACTATGAGTCCTGAGACCAAGAAGGTTATTGAGGATCTTCAAAAAGAGATCCAGGGACTTGAAACACAGATAAATGATCTTATTAAGGCTGTTCAGGCTTCCCAGAGCAAGGGCGGCGGAGGATCATCTTCATCTTCCAGCTCAACACCTCCTGCTCCTCCGACAAGCTCAGGCAATTCAGTATCCTATGGCGGAACAGTTGCATATCAGGGCGGAAAGGTTGAGATCAACGGCGGAAAGAGTAATGTAACCTTTACTATTAAGTCTCCTTCAGGCGGAGTTATGACATCAGCCAATTCTCTGGCAACAAGACTTGGTGGATCACTCCTTACCTGCATCAACACAAGTTCACCCGGAGTTGCATTCTCAAATGCTAAGGTTAACTTCTTTGTAAGTGGTGTAACAAATGCAGATAACATCGCTGTATATCAGAACCAGAACGGAACATGGGTACAGCTGGTGGTTTCAGAGGTTCGTCAGGACCACGTTGTTGTAAATCTTTCAAAGCACGGTGATATCGCATTTATAAGGGTTCCCGTACTTGCAACAGTAACACATTAAGACCTATAACAAAAGAGGCCGTCACTAAAGTGACGACCTCTTTTTTGTATATATGAAAGGTATAAATTGTATAAACAAGGAGGTTCCGCTCTCGCACGCGTGCTCGCCGGAACACGTTCGAACTAGCTTCGAAAGGACCTCAGCAAGTTCTCTCAGCCCTTTACAGCGCCTTCTATCATTCCTTCCATGATCTGCTTCTGTGCGATCAGGAAGATGACGATCATAGGAATGATTGCCAGTAAAGCTGCTGGAAGAATTCTATCCCAGCTCTTTACGTAGGATCCTACGAACTTCT
>JAEEGL010763561.1_pt1 | contig 15921 bp, 17 predicted proteins | sample 9134231 | NCBI WGS metagenome assembly JAEEGL01 (sample SAMN16246548, study PRJNA631951) | gut metagenome | biome: gut microbiome; feature: rumen; material: fiber-attached | host: Bos | place: Iran: Karaj | collected 2018-10 | reverse complement strand
GCTTTCAGCTGATTGCGTGCGCTTAAGATCATTTTCTTTTCCTCCGTTGATAATGAATATATATATTCTATCGCAACTCACTTTCGATAACAACCACGAATTATTTTATCCTGGCCGTGCGCGTTGAGTTGAGTATAGCCATCAGAGCCACGCCTACGTCTGCGAACACCGCTTCCCAGAGGCCGGCGAGCCCGGCCACGCCGAATATCAGAAACACCAGCTTGACTCCGAGCGCAAGAAATACGTTTTCCCATACGATCGTGCGTGTTTTTTTAGCGATGCGCAGCAGGTCGGCGACCTTTAAAGGCGAATCGTCCAATATCACCGCGTCCGCGACTTCCACAGCCACCTGCGAGCCGAAGCCTCCCATCGCTATACCTGTTTCGGAGGTCACGAGCACAGGACCGTCGTTGACTCCGTCGCCAACGTATATCGTCTTTTTCGTATCTCCGCCGCAGAGCTCCTTCAGCGCGTCTACTTTATCCCCCGGCAGCAGGCCTGAGCGGTAGCCGTCAAGGCTGAGCTCTTTTGCGGCAGCAGCGGCGGTCTCTTCCCTGTCGCCGGTCAGCATATATATCCCCTTTATGCCGCGGCGGCGCAGCTCCGCGACAGCCTCGGACGATTCGGGGCGAAGTTCGTCAGCCGCGATAAGCGCGCCCAGATATTTTCCGTTTTTCATCACATGGACGACGGTGCCGGGAAGTTCTGTCGCAGGCGCTTCAGCGCCGAACTCCGCAAGTATTGCCGCGTTTCCCGATACTATTGTATCTTCGCCGCAGCGGAATACCATTCCCTTACCGGGATGCTGCGTTACCGAGGCGCCTTCGGGCAGCGTCACCGCGCCTGCCGCGGCTGTAACAGCCTTTGCGACAGGGTGGTTCGAACCGCTTTCGGCAAGTGCCGCCGTATGCAGCAGCTCCTCTTTGCTTACGCCTTCAGCCGGCAGTATGGCCGCAAGCCGGAATTTGCCGTATGTCAGCGTCCCCGTCTTGTCGAATACGACGGTATCTACATTCCCGACTGCATCAAGCACGCTTGCGCCTTTGACCAGTATGCCGTTTTTAGAGGACGCGCCTATCCCTCCGAAATAGCCGAGCGGGATAGATATCACAAGAGCGCAGGGGCATGATATAACGAGCAGCACAAGGCCCCTGTATATCCAGTCGCGCCACTGCCCGTACCCTGCCAGCGGCGGGAGCAGCATTACCGCGGCCGCCATGAAGAATACCGCCGGCGTGTACCATTTTGCAAACCTCGTGATAAAGCGTTCCGTAGGCGACTTGCGCGCGACGGCGTTCTGCACCATCTCAAGCATGCGCGCTATCGTTGAATCCTCAAACGGGCCCGCCGCCTCTATCGTAAGCAGCCCGTCCATAGAGAGCGTTCCGCCGTGCACCATGCTGCCCGGCTCGACAGTAACGGGGAGGGATTCTCCGCTTATCGCGGACATATCCACCTGCGCGGCTCCGTTCACTACATGGCCGTCGATCGGGATGAGCTCTCCCGGCATCACGCGGACAAGGTCGCCTTTGACTATCTCCTTCGGGTGCTTCTCGACGGTCTTGTCTCCTTCGACTACCCTGGCCGTTACGGGCTTCTGGGCAAGCAGCGCCTTTATCGAACGGCGGGAGTTGGATGAAGCACGCTCCTGGAAGGCTTCGCCGAGCCGGTAGAATAGCATGACGCCGACGGATTCCGACATTTCACCGATCGCAAGCGCGGCAAGCGTCGCGCCCGCCATAAGAGTGAATTCGTTAAAGATATCCCCGCGCGCAAGGGCTTTGAAAGCCGTTTTCAGCACAGGAAAGCCTACTATAATGTACAGCGCGGCAAAGACGACTGTAAAGAGAGGCCCCGGCAGAACTTCCGGGAAGAGCTCCTCGCAGACGAGCGCCGCCGCAAAAAGAATGCCTGCGGCCGCAAGGAAAGTCACCTCGCGGCGGAATTCCGCCTGAGATTCCCTTTCGTCCTCTTCGTTCTCGCTGAAGATATCGTCAAGCTCGTGACATGCCGCGCAGCCGCAGGCGTCGTCATGGCCGTGAACGTGATGATGTCCGCTTTCGCGGGAATGATGATGTTCTTCACAGCATTCATGGCCGCACGCGCACTCTTCCGTGTGCGGCCCGTTTTTTTCTTTGTCTGTCATTTTTATCTCCCGGGCAAAGACCCGCAGGAAGCGGATACTATGCGAAATCTATAGTATCTCCCGCTTTGATCTTTCCGCCCTTGATAACCTTTGTGAATATGCCCTTCTTCGGCATTATGCATTCGCCGGTCTGCTTGAAGACCTCGCAGTGAGTATGGCACTCTTTGCCTATCTGGGAAACTTCAAGCAGCGTCTCTCCCGCCTTCAGGCGGTCGCCGATCTTAAGCTGCCCAAGGTCGAAGCCTTCTGTAGTTAGATTTTCCGCAAAACTGCCGGGGACAAGGTCAGGCAGCTTCGCCATCATCGTGCGGATATCTTCCATCGATATCAGGCTGACCTGCCTGTGCATGAAGCCGGCGTGGGCGTCTCCCTCAAGTCCTATGCCCTCTATCAGCACGCCCTCGCGGACGTCATGCTTTATCATGCCCTTTTTCGGCGCGCTGCACACAGCTATTATTTTGCCTGCCATGATTCTGATTCCTCCTATTCAGCCGAGCGGCTGTCTTCGCTTACAAAGCGTTCTTCCTCGGCGCCGCCGCCGTTTGAGGTGCAGTTTTCCGGAAACGTGAGTCCCTCCGGAAGCACCCCGTCCCTCTTCATATAAAAATCCGCGGCGGCCGCCTGTATCCCCTCTTTTGCAAGAAGCGAGCAGTGCAGCTTTACAGCCGGGAGCCCGCCCAGCGCGTCGGCTACGTCTTTGTTGGATATCTTAAGCGCCTCAGGCAGCGTCTTTTCCTTCGCCATCTCCGTGATCATCGAGCTTGTGGCGATTGCCGCCGCGCAGCCGAATGTCTCGAACTTTATATCGTCTATGACTTCCGTCTTCGGGTCTACCTTAAGATATATCTTCATAACGTCGCCGCATGTCGGGTTGCCTACTTCGCCGATCGCATTTGCGTCCTCTATCCTGCCCGCGTTTCGCGGATTCATAAAATAATCTACTACCTTCGGATTATACATACTTTCTCCCCCTCAAGATACTGCAGTATTTCCTGTTTTCGGTCCTCGTTACTTTTTGTTGTAGAAGGGCGACATCGCGCGGAGCTTTTCCACTATCTGAGGCAGTTTTTCCAGCACGTAGTCAATGTCTTCCTTTGTGGTGTCATGGCTCATCGTCATGCGCAGCGAGCCGTGCGCCGTAGCATGGTCCAGCCCGAGCGCAAGCAGCACGTAGCTCGGTTCAAGGCTGCCGGAGGTGCAGGCAGATCCGCTTGACGCCGCTATGCCTGCCGCGTCAAGAAGCAGCAGCATGCCTTCCCCCTCGATATATTTGACTGTGAAGCTCGTATGGAAGGGCAGCCTCTCCTCTCCTGTCGCTCCGGTAAGATAGGATTCAGGCACGGAGGAGAGCACGCCCTCTATGAAGTAGTCGCGCAGCGCCGCCAGTTTCTTGTCTTCCCCGGCTTCAAGACGCGCTTTTGCTATCTCCGCCGCTTTGCCGAAACCGACTATCTCGGCTACGTTTTCCGTGCCGGAGCGCAGCCCGAATTCCTGCCCGCCGCCGTGAAGCGTCGGTATCAGCTTCACGCCCCTGCGGACGTAAAGAGCTCCTATGCCCTTCGGGCCGTACATTTTGTGCGCCGCCATCGTCAGCATATCGACCGGCAGCTCCTTCACATCGATGTTTATATGTCCGGCCGCCTGCACCGCATCGGTATGGAACATCACGCCATGCCTGCGGCAGACTTCGCCGAGCGCCTTTATCGGCTCTATGGTCCCTACCTCGTTGTTTGCGAACAGTATCGTAACAAGCACGGTGTCCGGGCGTATAGCCGCCTCCAGCGCCTCCGGGCTCACCATCCCTTTGCTGTCGACCGGCAGGATAGTGTATTCAAAGCCCATCCGGCCGAGCCACTTAACGGAATCAAGTATCGCATGATGCTCGATAGCGCTTGTGATTATATGGTTTCCTTTGCCTTTTGCCTTAAGGGCCCATGCCGCTCCCTTGACAGCCAGGTTGTCGGCTTCACTTCCGGCTCCGGTAAATATGATATCCGCGGGCTCGGCGTTTATCAGCGCGGCAACAGAGGCACGCGCCGCGTCTACAGCTGAACGCGCTTCACGGCCGCGCCTGTGCAGGCTGTTCGGGTTGCCGTAATTTTCAGACCAATACGGCAGCATCGCCTCAAGCACCCTGGGGTCCATTTTTGTGGTAGCAGAATTGTCCAGATACACTTCACGTGCTGTCATCCCTGTGTCACCTCATATTTGTTTAGGTTGCTGCGCGCTGCCTTTCGGGCAGCAGCTTTCAGCGGGCTGGTCGATGAGATCCTGGAAGGTCGTGCCGTCGTAGACTGCCTCAAGCGCTGCCTTTGCCCTGTCCCACAGCGGGCGGAAGACACAGCTTTCGGCAAGCAGACAGTTTTCATGCAGATTTGAGCACTCCACCGGGCCGAGCGGCCCCTGTATGAAGCGTATGACCTCGCCTACCGTGATATCAGACGCCGGACGCGCAAGAAAGTAGCCTCCGTCCTTGCCTCGTACGGAATCGACAAAGCCGGCGCACTTCAGGCTGTTAAGGATGCCCTCTAAAAAACGCACCGGGATATTCTGGGCTTCGGCTATCGTCCCTATCTTGCGCGGGCTCTTATCGCCGCAGCTTGCAAGATCATATATTGCCCTTAATGCATACTGACATTTCTGCGTTATCGCCATAAGTACACCTTCCCTACAAACTTAGTAGAGATTACAGCGGCTTGATATATTTGTCAATACTTATAAACGTTATTTTGTGAAAAAATTAATCAAACAAAACAGTATAAAAAAAGGGAGGCGCCGTCTCTGAAACGATTCATAAAGATAAAAAACGGGATGCCGGAGAGGGATGATCTCCGGCGTCCCGCAGTGAGATGATTTTTTCTTAACTGTGAAGCGGCAGAAGCAGCTTAGTCTGCTGCGAAATCTCTGCGCTCCTTGATGCGCGCGGCTTTGCCGCTGAGCGCGCGCAGGTAGTAAAGCTTCGCGCGGCGAACGCGGCCCTTGCGCACGACTTCGATCTTGTCGACCGAAGGGCAGTGTACCGGGAAGATTCTTTCCACGCCCACGCCGTTCGATATCTTGCGGACCACGAAATTCTCGCGGAGCCCGCCGTGCTGGCGGCCGATCACGATGCCTTCGAATACCTGTATACGCTCGCGGCTGCCTTCCTTGACCTTAACGTGGACTCTGACGGTATCTCCGGAACGGAATTCCGGGATAGCATCCGCGTCCTTACTGAATTTCTTCTCCACCAAAGCCATTCTTGGATCCTGCATGAGGTTTCCCTCCTTCTTCGTGATTCTGATATTTTTATAATTTTCTGCAGCAATGGCTCAAATGCCCGCTGCGTTACCTCCAGCCGAAGAACCTGTCAAGCGTTATGCTTACGGCGCTCCGCACCGAAAGATGGTTCCAGCCGTCTCTTCCGCCTGTTATCGGCGTCATTACGGCGTCTGCGATGCCCATTGCTTCTTCGTGCAGCCCCCAGCCGGTGCCGAAAAGGAAAAGCGGGCTCTCGTCGTTTTTAAGTATCCGCCTCTTAAGCGTCAGCCAGTGCTCTGCGCCGGCTGCCCGTTTTGCCGTGGTCGCGATCTTGAAGGGCTCTTTTTTCTCCCTCTCACGCACCCAGGCGATCGCCCTTCCGAGCGAGGCGAATATCTTGAGCGTTGAAAAAGCCTCTTTCCTGTCGGGGTTGTACTCCGCGCCCCAACCGGACGTCCAGTGCTGCGCTATCCTCTTTGCCATATCGCGCTGCTGCGCCATCGGCGTGATAAGCAGATATTTTTTTATCCCGTAGGCGCGGCACGCGCGTGCTATATCGTGCAGATCCATGCCTGTTATCGCGGTGGAAACTTTTTCTCCGCCCCTGCCGAGCACCGGATAATGCACTTCGGCAACGTATGCGCCGCCTGAGAGCCATGGGATGATGCCGGCACGGGCCGCGATGTCCGGACGTCTTTCGAGCGTTCGCTCTACCGAACGCCGTCTGCGCCATCTGTCTATATCCTTCGCGTCTCCGCCGGTAAGGACGTCAGGCACTTTTTCCCCGCGCCATTCGGCCGGTCTCGTGTAGTGCGGCGTGTCCAGCATCCCGCTGTAAAAGGAGTCCTCCGCAACGGATGAAGCCTTTCCCACCACACCGGGGATAAGGCGCGCTACCGCGTCTATTATCGCCATCGCAGGCATTTCGCCTCCGGTAAGGACAAAATCCCCTAATGAGATCTCCGCGTCGACGTACCTCTGCGTGAAGCGTTCGTCTATGCCCTCGTAATGTCCGCAGACTATCACGAGGTGCTCCCTGCGCGAGAGGTCCTCCACCAGCTCCTGATAAAGATGCGTCCCCTGCGGGCTCGGATATACGACATAGGGCTTCGCGCCTTCCGATACGGCTTCAAGCGCTTTCGCGAGGGGTTCCGCCATAAGCATCATTCCTCCCGCGCCGTAGCAGTAGTCGTCTATCTGGCGGTAGGCGCCTTCGGAATAATCCCGTATGTCGACTACCCGCACATCCAGCTTTCCCGAAGAAACAGCCCGCCCCAGTATGCTGGAAGCGATGTAGCTGCGCATGAGCTCGGGAAAGGCCGTTATTACCGATATTTTCATATCAGTCCCACAGACCTGCCGGGATATCTGCTGTCATGGTTCCTTTTTCCGCGTCGACGCTCTTTATCACGCTGTCGACGGCAGGCAGCGCCTTAAGCGCGCCTTCGGGTGTTTCCACAAGGTAGACGTCGTTTGCGCCGGTAAACATGATATCTTTTATTCTGCCAAGCACGTTTCCGGCTGCGTCGGATACTTCAAGCCCGATGATATCGTCGAGCCAGTATTCGTTTTCTTCGAGTTCCACCCTTTCGCCCGCGGGTACCGTCACCGACGCTCCGTTCAGGGCTTCGGCGGCATTGCGGTCCGTTACTCCTTCGAGGCTTACGAGGAATGTGTTTTTCCCGGCATAAGGTTCGATACGGCGTACTTTATAGCTGCGCACCGGCTTGCCCGGAAGAGCTATATCCAGCGTCTCCATGCCTTCAAAACGCTCCGGGAAGTCCGTCAGAGGCAGAAGCGTCATGTCTCCCTTTATGCCGTGCGGGGACGCTATCCTGCCTATCTCGTATCTTTCTCTGCCTTTTGCGCCGTCACTCTTCCTCTTCTTTGACATCCACATCCACCTTTTCGCCGGATTTTATCGAAGCGGCTTTTGCTACATGGCGGATAGCGTTTATCGTCGAGCCTTTTTTGCCGATCACGCGGCCTATATCATCCTGAGCGACTTTTACCGCGATAAGAATGGCGCCGGCTTCAGAGCGCTCCTCTGTCACTGAGACCTCTTCCGGCTTCGTGACGAGACGGCGGACGATAAGCTCAACGAGCTCGACATAATTTGCCATATTTTCCATACCTGCCTATTCTGCCGCCGGGGCGTCGATTATTCCGGCTTTTTTAAGCAGCGCTTTGGCCGTATCTGACGGGGACGCCCCGTCTGCCAGCCACTTTGCCGCGCGTTCAGCGTCTATCTTGATCTCCGCCGGATCCTTGAGCGGGTTGTAAGTACCCAGGATCTCAATGAAACGGCCGTCTCTCGGTGAATGAGAATCCGCTACCACGAGACGGTAGAACGGAGCCTTCTTTTTCCCGTGACGGGAAAGACGAATACGAACTGACATTTGTGTCTACACCTCCTGTGCTTGTCTTTGAAAAACCATCTATTGACTGCGGAAAAATATCCGTATCAATCTGTTTAACCGAAAAAGCGGCGTCCCTTCATAAAGCCGTTCATGCCGCCCATACGCTGCGGCATCCTTATCGGGCCTTTTCCGCCGCCCATCTTGCCGATCGTCTTCATCATGTTCTTCATCTGCTCATACTGCGCGAGCACCTGATTGACCATCTGCACGGTCGTGCCGGAGCCTTCGGCGATCCTGCGCCTGCGCCCTCCCTTGATGATCTCGGGGTTGCGGCGCTCCTTCGGCGTCATCGAAAGTATGATGGCCTCGGTGCGCTTGAGGCGTTTGGGGTCTATGTCGGCGTCCTTCAGCGCTTTGCTCGCGCCCGGTATCGGCAGCATCTCTATTACCTTCTCAAGAGGCCCCAGCTTCTGTACCTGACGCAGCTGCATGAGCATGTCCTCAAGCGTGAAGCGGTTTGACTTGAGACTCTTCGTCATGCGCTCGATATCGGCCTCGCTCGTTGCGGACTGGACTTTTTCGAGCAGCCCCTCCATATCGCCCATGCCGATGATCCTCTGAGCCATGCGGCGCGCGTCGAAAAGTTCAAGATCTTCGGTCTTTTCGCCGCAGCCGGCAAGCTTTATCGGCACTCCGGCGGCCGCACGCACCGCAAGCGCTGGGCCGCCGCGCGCGTCGCCGTCGAGTTTGGTAAGCACGACCCCGGTAAGACCGAGGCGCTTGTTGAACGCTTCGGCCACGTTTACGGCTTCCTGCCCGGTCATCGAGTCTACGACCAGAAGTATCTCGTCCGGTGCGGAAGCGCTTTTCATCTCCTCCAGCTCGTGCATAAGTTCGTCGTCGAGCTGCAGGCGTCCGGCGGTATCAAGGATGATAAGGTCGCAGAGATGAGACTCAGCGTAGCCGCGCGATCTGCGCGCCACCGCTACGGCGTCCGTTTCGCCCGGCTCGGGGCCGAAGAACGGTATCCCGGCTTTTTCCGCAAGCACGCGCAGCTGATCCACGGCAGCCGGGCGGCGGAGGTCACAGGCTACGACCAGCGGCTTATGCCCCTTCTGCATGCGGCGCGCTATCTTCACGGACGATGTGGTCTTGCCGGAGCCCTGCAGCCCCACCATCATATATACGGTAGGCGGCTTAGGCGATATGGAAAGCGGCGCCGGAGCCTCGCCCATGATCTTTACGAGCTCTTCATATACTATCGTGAAGATAAGCTGCGACGGGGTGACGGATTCGACGATCTGCTGACCTGCCGCACGGGTCTTTATCGACTCTATGAGCTCCTTGACCACTTTGAAGTTGACGTCCGCCTCGAGCAGTGCGCGGCGTACCTCCCGAAGCGCTGTGTTTATATCTTCTTCGGTGAGTTTGCCCTTGCTTCTCAGCCCGGCAAATATATTTTCAAATCTTTCCTTTAATGAATCAAACATGGCGGCTCCTATGATTCAACTATTCTTTTAAAGACCCGGTACAGATCTTCCGGCATGCGCCCTCTGTTCTCTTCCAGAGCGCCTTCTATCATTTCAAGCTTTCTCCGCAGCGCTATGCTGCCGCAGACTTCCTCAAGCTGCTCCATATGTTCGCGGGCGCGGGTTATCAGATCATGCACGCCCTGGCGCGAAACGCCGAGCGTATCCGCGGCCTCGGCAAGAGAGAGATCCTGCAGCAGCGCCATATCACAGGCCTGACGCTGTTTTTCGGTCAGCAGAGCGCCGTAGCTGTCAAAAAGAAGCCCGTCTCTAACACGCTGCAGCAGAGAATCTTTTTCAGACACGGCACTCCCTCCCCTTCCGACCGTGAGATTATACAAAAGGGCGGCAATGCTGTCAAGTAAAATATCTTTACAGCCATCCGACTATTGATCGGAAACACATCTTTCTTATATTCGGCTCAAAGTTCATTCATCAGCACAAAATCTTTGAATCTGATATGTCTGACTGTACTTGTGCTGTAATCGATATCATCATTTGTGATCACGATCTTCTGGCATGAATTGTCGAGCTTTGCAAATGCCCCGAATTCACGGTCATATGCTTTTTTTTCAGCAACTGAGTAGGCCGCCTGAATAAAGTATTGTTTATTCCCTTTATTTGCAACGAAATCGATCTCCTGAGGCCCGTCATTATATACCTTAAGACTGTAACCCATATAGATCAGCTCGTTATATACGACGTTTTCGAAATTGTGAGAGAGATCATACCGGCTGTCCATTACACGAATAGAATTCAGAGCCACATCTTCATTATATATTTTGAGATAATACTCCAGGATCCGCCTGGATTTTGCGGAATACTTTTTTAATGTCGCTATAGCATATGCTTCTTCAAGATATCCAATATATTTGGTAATGGTCGTAAGCGAACAGGGGAGCCCTGCGCCTTTGATATATTTCCCGACAGATCTGGCTGAGAGGATCCTTCCGTTGGAAAGAAAAACGAAATCTGCCAGGCGCTTGAAGACTTCTGTCTTGCGGATCTTATACCGGTTAATGATGTCGTTCAGAATGATCGTTTCATTCAGTTCGTTGAGGTAGATTCGCTGGGCACTCTCGCTGCTGTATTCAATTCTTTTTGGGAAACCGCCCCATATAATATAATCTGTCAGGGAAATTTCTTTCCCGAGTTCCTCTCCATATTGCCTGAGCTCTTTAAAAACAAAAGGCCGTATCTGGAAAGGAACGTATCTCCCGGACAGCTCTTTTGTGAACTCCCTGGACAGGAGCCTGGAATTGGAACCGCTGATGAAGACGGAGCAATTCCTGATTCGCAGGGTTCTGCATGCTCCGGCCCAGCCTTCTACCCGCTGAACTTCATCCAGAAAAACATAGCATAATGATTTTTTACGGTGACTGTCTACGTAATCCAGCAGCGCAAGCTCGTTGGGTATAGCTGTAAGGACAGCTGTATCTTCAAAATCAAGGAAAATAATATTGTCCGTTTTCCTGCTGATTTCTTCCAGAATCTCCTTCAAAATAACGGATTTGCCGCACCGGCGGATGCCGGTGATGATTTTGATCAGGTCGCTGTCGTAAAAATCCCGAATGGCTTCCAGATACTTCTCTCGTTTGATCATTTCATCCGCCTCCGCAGCTTCGGATTCCTACTGGACAGTTTACATAAAAAACATAATATTGTCCATTAATACTGGACACTTTTTATAAAAACAGGAAAAGTGTCCAGTATTACAGCTGTCTTGCGGTCAGGCAAGAGCTGATCTCAGCAAAAAAGAAATTAGATTTTGCCCCGTGTCTTCGGTCCGCCGCTTTGGCTTGGCGTGTCATAAGCGCTCTCCGGCGACCGCGCATCGCGTCATACAACGATAAGCCCCGGACGCATCAAAGTCCGGGGCTGCCTTGACAAGTTTTCCCGAGGCGACGTTCAGCGGCGGTACATAAGTCCGCGGGCCCCTGTCAACGCGCGTTTTTCACGATGTTTACGCTCTCTGTATAAATGATGCCGCGTTTTTTCTGCTCCGAAAGAACGAAATCGTACAGATCATCGGAGCATGCCAGCTTCTCAGGCGCTATGACGCCCTTTTCTTTTATCAATCCCGCAGCGACTGCGTGCGCAAATATCGAACAGGTGAGCCCTGTGCAGCGGCTCATTGAGCTGTTCCATGTCTCTTCGTCGAATCTGTCACACAGGTCCCATGTATATCTTATGCGGTCACACCCCTTATACCCTTCCGCAACTACGCGCATGACGGTTAGGTCGCGGTCCCCGGAGTCCGGGTCCATCTTCCACATGGGAAACAGCAGATCGCAGGCGACTTCCCTGGGACACACTATGCTTCCCCCGAGACAGCGCTTCTCTTTGCTGAAAAGCCCCATTGCACGCAGCAGACGCATCTGTTCCGCATGTCCCGGCCACCGCATCGTGCGTTCCTGCATATCTTTTGCCTTTATATTTTTCACAAGGGAGCGAAGCCCGTCGGTTATAAAAGTCTCAAGGAGCCCTACGCCCGGGAACTCCTGAAGATCCAGATCTTCCATAGCTTCTGAGACGACGGTCCTGTAGTTTTTTACATAGCGGGCAGGCCTGGTATATTCCTCGATGACGTCGGAGGCCGACCATGTTATCTGATAGTTGAAAGGAGGAATCTTTTTCTCCGGGATGCCGCCCACATATATTATCGCCCTTTCTGTTTCGTCAAGAAGCGAGGCTCCCCGCCCCAGCAGAAAATTAGACATCCCGGGAGCGACTCCTATATCCGGTATGACCGTAACGCCGTGCTCCTTTGCCAGCCGGTCGAGATCTTCAAAATCTTCCGGCATGAACGATATGTCGCAGAGATTTTTCCCGGCCTTTATCACCGTATTCATCATTTCACGACCGAGACGTCCGGGAACTCCTGCGGTGACGATATCAGCGTCTTTGATTATTTCCGCGAGCCTTTCGGCGTCCGTACATGAACAGCGGCTTGTCTTCAGCGCTGCGTTCTTTTCACTTATTTTCCGCAGCGCGTCCCCGTCAGTATCAACAACGGTGACGTCAAAGTCTCTGCTCATATCTTCGGCGATTATATTCCCCACAAGCCCGCCGCCTATCTGTACAGCCTTCATAATACCCCTCCTTTCAGAAAGCCGACACACTACAGTTCTTTTACGTTCTGATGGATCTTCACGTTCCTCTTTTTGAGCTCGTCGATGAATATCCTGACGGCTTTTTCGTTTTTGCCCACTTCTTCCGGCGGGTTGACCCCGGGGCTTCTGAGGACGCCTTCCGCGATCAGCCTGCCTACTATCACGCAGGGGAAGCCGGTCGTCCTCGACATAGACGGATATAATGTATCCATATCTTTTTCGTCATACAGGCTGAACTGGTACTGCAGTCGCCTGCCGTCCTTTTTGCCCGTCACTTCGACATGGTAGAAGGTAAATTCTCTTTCTTCTTTTCCCAGCTCCATCTTAGGATAGGCAAGCTCTGCAAATACGTCTCTCGGTCGTATCTGCGTTCCGCCTATATCTATGGGATCCGTTCCGAAAAGACCTATCTCGCGCAGGAATTCCATCCTTGCCGCGGTCCCTGGATATCTGAGCGTGTATTCCGTTACGTTGGGACTGGGTATTGTGTCAAGCAGCGTGCGCGAACCGTCGGTAAAGAATCCTTCCATCTTAGGGAGACTTATCCCGGGGATATTGAAATCCACCGCCCTGCATCCCGAAAGTGCGGGCACACTGATAATTTTCCCGTTTTTCTTGGTCCTTGCCGGCCTCACATATTCTTCGATAAGGTCGTCGGGCGAAAATACGAGTTTGTAGTTAAAGGGCTCCTGAGGCGCGGCAGGAAGTCCGGTGACATAATATGTCACATCTTCAACCTCATCCAGCCTGCTGCAGGCATATCCTATGAGGATGCTGGATGAACCGGGAGCAACGCCTACATCTTCAAAGGCGGTAACGCCGTATTTTTTTGCTTCCGCGTCCCATTCGCGGTAATCTTCGGCCATGAAGGATATGTCCGACATATTGACGCCCGCCCTTATGACCGCCCCCAGCATCTGGTATCCCAAAGATCCTGGGACGGCCCCTATCACAAGATCCTGCCCTTTTACGGCCGCAGTTATCGAGGCCGGAGAAGCAAAGTCTACGTCGTTTCTTCCCCTGATCTTCCCGCCTGATTTCTTAACGGTCTCATCCACCCTTTCTTTTCGTCCGTCGCAGACCGTGACTTCATATCCGTCGTCCGACGCCAGATCCAGCGCCATTACCGACCCGACGAGGCCGCCGCCGAGCACCGTGACCTTTTTTCTCATTGAATGTTTCCTCCTTTATTAGTTTTTTATCGCAGCTGATAACGTCACATTATTTTTTCTTTGTCCGAATAGAACACAAAGAGACCGAGATATCCAAAGGCTATAGCGACAAGCGGATTTATCCAGTTCAGCACGGCATAAGGAGCGTATGTGAACGCAGGCACCCCGAGCGTGGCAGACATATATGCTCCGCAGGTAGTCCACGGTATCAGAGAAGAGGACAGAGTGCCTGCGTCCTCAAGTGTTCTGGACAGCATATAAGGCGCAAGCCCGGCTCTCTCAAAGGCGGGTTTCATCAGTCGCCCAGGAAGAACTATCGCTATATACTGATCTCCTACGAAGAGGTTGACCCCTATACAGGAGAGGACTGTAGCCGCTATAAGATTACCGGGCCTCGACAGGACCTTTGCGCAGGCATTCAGTATCACGTTAAGATACCCAACGGCCTCAAGTATCCCGCCGAAGCCTATCGCTATCCAGCTGAGAGATATGGTCCACATCATTCCCTGCAGCCCTCCGCGTGTAAGCAGGCCGTTAACCATCCCGGCTATCTCACTGCCGAAGATATCCGCCGATACTTTACCGGTATACCCGTACTGCGCTGCTTCTATAATGGAGGCAAAGCTAACGCCCTGAACAAACATCCCGCAGAGAGCCCCGGAGACTATGCCGAGCATCATTCCCGGGATCGCCGGGACTTTTATGAATGTGGAAGCAATGACAACGACAGGCGGCAGGAGCAGCAGAAGATCGATCTTCTGAATGGATGCAAGCGCACGTCTTATCCCGATTATTCTGGCAGGATCGTAATCGCCTGAAACATTGAGAGAGACCGTGATCACAGCAAAGAAAATCAATGCAGCAACATAACTTGTGCCGGTGGTATAGAACATCGATTTTATATGATCATAGAGCTTTGCGCCTGAGACAGCGGGGGCAAGGTTCGTTGTGTCGGAAAGAGGACTCATCTTGTCCCCGAAATATGAGCCGGAGACTATTGCGCCGGCAGTCATTCCCGGAGGTATGCCCAGACCGGCTCCGACTCCCATCAGCGCTACACCGATGCTGGCAGCCGTACCCCACGAGGAGCCGGTAGCGATCGATACGATACTGCATATGATCAGGGAAATTATCAAAAAAGTTCCGGGGGTAAGAATAGCAAGCCCGCAGTCGATCATTGTAGATATAACGCCTGACGTCATCCAGACGCCGATCAGTATACCCACCATCATCAGAATAAAAAATGCTGAGGTGGCAGCGTTAACAGCAGAAATATACCCCTCTTCCAGGACCTGCCACTTGTTTCCCAGACGCAGCCCCAGCGGGATCACAAGAAGGATGCATATGAACAGAGGGATATGGGCGTCCAGCCCGAGTTTGACAACGCAGAACATAACTATTGCCGCAACTGCAAATATCACAGAGACGGCTTCCAAAAGACTTGGCTCTCTTCCGTGAAAATCAGACATATCAGTGTCAGACATCAGTGACATGCACCTCCGTTAAGATGGTTGTTTTTTGTTATATGGGAGAAAATAAAAAATGTTGTGTGATGCAGCATATGCCGCATATATTATAAAATCAGATAATAATTATTAATACTTTGTTTAGCTGTTATGAACATTGTTAAAAAAAATAATTTGCTCGTTATCTGTTTATATACAGAACATTGTCTTGCAAAAAAAATTATATTTTTTAAGTACCGCTCAGTTACGCTATAATTGTGTTCACATACATCACAAGGCTCAGGTACAGCAATAAAAACAGAATAAAAAGACAATGGGGGTGAGGCGTTGGGGCGCAGCAGAGTTGTCAGTCTGGACGACAGCGGTTGGAGGATCTTGAACGAACTGCAGCAAGATCCCCGAATCTCCTACCGTGAGATAGGCAGAAGGGTGAACATATCCACATCTTCCGTTTTGGAGAGAATCAGACGCATGGAAGAAGAAGGGATAATACAGAACTATCAGGTGATCCTTGACGCCAAAAAAGCAGGATATGAGATACAGGCGATCATAAATGTAAAGCTCAATTCGCTTAACGACGAGGAGACTCTTCTAAAAAAACTCCACTCGAACATTTATGTAAGGCAGCTGTGGATCACGACGGGAGAGTTCGATTTCATAATCGAAACTCTTTTCCCCTCAATGGACGCTATGAACGACTTTCTTGTGGTGCTGGGAAAACATGGCCGGACTTTCTCGTCGGTCGTGATAAGCAAGCCTATCTTCAACACATGCCTCTACCCGCCGGAGCAGGGACTTTAGCACAGCGCGCCTCAGGGCAGAAGAAGCTGAAACATGCCCGCATCCGGAGATTGGAGACATAACAAAACGAACGCCCCGCTGCAGTGCGGGGCGT
>JAEEGL015328521.1_pt1 | contig 15922 bp, 13 predicted proteins | sample 9134231 | NCBI WGS metagenome assembly JAEEGL01 (sample SAMN16246548, study PRJNA631951) | gut metagenome | biome: gut microbiome; feature: rumen; material: fiber-attached | host: Bos | place: Iran: Karaj | collected 2018-10 | reverse complement strand
GCAAGAAGCGATAGTGTATCGGCTGCATCCTCATACCGCATGCTGTCCCCGACATTATCCATCCCGCAGAAACCAATGATCTCACTGTTTATCTCCATGGGAGCAGCTACTGTATTTCTTATATTGTATTTTGTAAGCGTGTCCTTAAGATCCTGATGCGAATTTCTGTCAAGCTGTCCCAGCCTGCTCATTACAGCTTCACCCTTCTTCCTCATATCTTCAACTATCGCATCTAACTGTCCCTTATATGGTACATTTGTGAAATCGGCCGCCTTCGGTTCAACACCCTTCGCACACCATTCATATGTATTGGAATAGGTACCGTCGTGCTGGTCTTCGAAGACAAAGGTACGTTCGGCCCTGAATTCCTCTCCGAGAAATCCAAGTATCCTGTTTATATTCTCATCGGGATCTTCGGATGAAGTGGCACACTCTATTATCCGGTCCAGAAGGTCTGTATGATTGCGTCGTTCCCTGTCCCTGACCCACCATCTGCGGTACTGATATATTAACAGGATAGCCAGCAGGCCAAGTCCCAGTCTCAGAGCCAGCCCGTCCGCTCCCGGAAATCTTTCTGCGCTGAAAATGGCATACACAAGAATTGCCACCGTAATAAGCAATGATATGCTGTTAAAAAGATCCTTTTTATTTATTTTCTTATTCATGATCCGTTTCCCCTGTACGGCTTTTCTGTAATAATAGGTTCACCTATGCATACTTATACTATTATACTACAATTACTGACTCTTTTCCATGATATGATTCGATATCAGCAACAGATCACCCGACTTAGGAATTTACATCTCTTCGAAGTGCAAAGAACGATATCACCACTCCCGCGAGGCAGACAAGGCTTCCGGTTATCAGCATAGGCTTCATACCAAGATTATCAAGTATTATACCGCTTAACAGATTGGAAAATACGCCTCCTATCGTGATCGCGCTTGTAACATATGCCTGTCCTTTGACCTGGTCATTTTCCGTCATTGTATCACTCACGTAATAGGCAGCCGCCGGAATAAATACCGCATATGCAAAGAGCTGGAACGACTGGCTCACAAACATCCATACCATATTTGTGGCAAAGACAAGGATAAGTATCTTTATAAAAAAAGCAATACCCGAAAATACGAGAAGCTTAGCGGGCGAAACCTTCTTAAGAACCAATCCAATAAGTGCCATTACCGGCAGCTCAAGTATGGCCTGCAGGAAATTCGAATACCCAAGCTCCTTCTCTGCTCCGCCAAGGGACCGTATTATCTGTATCATGAAGTCATTTATCATATTGTGCGCGAAGAAGAAAAGTATCGTCGCAGCGACAAACAGCGCGAAGGCAGGATACGTACCAAAGAACAGCTTTATGTTTCCATGTGCAGCTTCTTCCTTTTTAACACCGGCCGCCGCTGTGTCAGTGCCGTTCTCCTTCCCGGGCCTGAAGAAATAAATGGCTATAACCGATATTATCATTATGACAGCAGTAACGGTCATAAGGAGTGTTTCACCATGCTTTTCCACCGCACTGCCCATAAAAGCAGAGGTAACGGCAAAGCCAGCGGATCCGAGTCCTCTTGCAAGACCATAATATATGTCGCAGCCCTTCTTCTGATATTCAAAACAGAGTGCCGTCATAACAGGCTGGTATGCGAACTGGATCATATATATCATTGCAAATATCACAAAGATCGCAGCCTGAGAAACTATCGACCTGAGTACAACAGAACCGGCAAGGATGATGAGACAGGATATGAGTATGAATCTCCGGTTGGTAAGCCATCCGCCTTTATCTATGATCCCTGCAATAAACGGCTGAAACAGTGCGGAAGTAACATTGGCTGCCGCAAGAAGAATGCCTATGCTCGTATTTGAAAATCCCCGTGACAGCAGAAACACAGCCGCATAAGCATGCAATGTACAAAACGCCGCAAAGTACATTACATTCAATATGGTATATCCGGTTGTCCACACTACCTTCTTTCCCAAAATAAGTCATCCTCCTTTTACCTGTTCTCTTTCATTTCCGTTTCATAGTATGTACATCCCGATAATTCCCCGGATGTCTATCTTCCACGTTCTGTCTCTTCCTTAAGACTCTGCTTGTCCTCATACATCGCTCTGTCCGCACGGTCGAATATTTCGGATACAAGGCTGTCCGTCTCGGGTGTATATACCGCCATACCTGCAGCAAGAACAGGACCCGATTCATTCATCTGATTAGCCCTGACCTGACTGCGCAGCCTCTCCATAAGCTCATCCCTTATCGCATAATCACTACCGCGCAGGAAGACCACGAATTCATCTCCGCCCACTCTGAATACCGGACTGTGGGCGAATATGTCACACAGGAGCTTCGCCGATTCCCTGATATATTCATCACCTGCCACATGACCCACATTATCGTTTATCTGCTTCAGATTGTTCGCATCACATACCACGATCGCAAATGTCAGATAATCCATACCGTTGTCCATGTTTGTCTGTACGGATTTCTCCAACTCTCTGTATGCAGTCTTGTTCTTCATTCCTGTCAGTTCATCACGCCTTGCCAGCTCCTTTTCGGTATTAAGAGCCTTCAGCACCTGTTTCTCTTTTCTGATCTCTGCATCGATATCCTCGATCCCAATGATGAAATGGGTTCCGTCACTGGTTTTCCGCACGGTCATTCTGACATACTGTGTTCTCCCGTTCACTGTAAGGCGATAATCCAGGCTTAATCTCTTCTTATTTTCCAGCGCGGAGATCATACGATCCATGTTAAGGAATTCCATCACTATGTCCTGATCACCCTTATGAACGATCTGCTGAATATCTTTAATTGCTTCACCATAGAAATCCTTTCCCTTCTGTCTTACCTCAAGCTGGCCGTAAATGGCATTGGAACCGTAACCTACATATTCCGAATTCATTATATCCACATAGTAGATGACATCGTAGTTGGAAGCAAGGCTCTCTGCTATTCGGCTGAATGTGATATTCTTCTTCTGGCTCTCAAGGCGTATGGATTCAGCCGTGATCTCATCATCTATATCCTTCTCGTACAGGACGAAATGCCGCCCGTCACCTGAACGCATCACTGTAAAGCGGAAATACCTCGGCTCCCCGCCAACCATAATTCTGTATTTATATGAATATGATTTCCTGTCCTTAAGGTTCTTAAGCATTGTTTCCTTATAGTACAGGCTCTTTGCGAACTCCCTGTCATCCGGATGCGCATATCTTACGGCATTCTCCCTGGTCTCTGCATAGAAATCCCTGCCGGCCATAGGCACGTTCATGGAATCATATTCCCTGCTCGTAGAGAATTCACTGTACTCTCCCGTTTCGATATCGATATAGTACATTGCTTCGTAATCCTCTGCCAGACTCCTCGCAATGTTATCATATATCTCCTTCTCCTTCCTCTCACCCGCTTCCACAAACGAATGGACCACACAGGTTCCGATAAGCAGCCCCATTGCATAGAACGGAAGCAGAGGATGAAGGACCTGAAGAATCTGAAACAGCTCCATTACAAGACTGGTAAGCCCCACAGCATAGTAACGGATCCTTTCCTGCCCACTCGTTCTGCGGGCAATGTACAGCATATACGTCGAAGTCACCATATATACAACGATCTGCAGAATGAACGCGATATATCTTCCACGTTCCGGAATATACTCATGATTTTCATTAAAATAGAAAATAAACGGATGAAAACGGTTGATCATAAGATACAGCATGCCAAGCGTAAACATAGCCCATACCGAATAGAGCAGCGCCTTACTGCGAAGGCGCCTCTTATCCAGGTAGGCAACTATATAACGTATCCATGTCAGCATCGTAAGAAACATGAAAATAAAATAAAATATGGTATCTGAATAGATGACAGGGAACAACGCCGGGATATCGTGATTCGCATACAGAACACCCCATACTCCGTCCGAAACATAATAGCATACCGAAGCAAGAAGAAAATGCCTGTAGCGAAGCGCCACCCTTCGTCCCGCTTCATCCTTGATCGCAATAATCCTTCTCTTATTAAGAGGCTCTCTGTTTATTATAAAATGAATAATAAGCGCCAAAATACCTATACATGAGTAGTACATCTCTATATCTCCACAAGCCAGGAACCAGCGGAACCAGGGGACGGTTCTCCGGTTCCCTTCTTTTTTTTCGGAACCGGAGAACCGTCCCCTGGTTCCGAGAACCGTCCCCTGGTTCCGCGTCACACCGTAATGTTAACGCTGCAGCTTCCATTCTTATGTACGAATTCCAGCTTCCTGCAGGCACTGTTTATCAGTGAGCGCGAGATTTCATCCGCACCGGTAAGCGGATCCTTATCCTCGCCTGCATATGTCACAGTCATACTGACAATATCTTCATTATCATCGCCTGCTTCGTTATTGTCACTTATTTCGAAGCTTATCTTAATTACCGGCCTGCCTTTAACTATCGGTATTACTGTTTTAAAACACAGCTCCTCAAGCAATAACTGCATCTTCATCATCAGATGCCTGCTTATCATATGGCGTACGGCAAAACGGAGGATACTGTTAATCCCTTCGTCAAACGACACCACATCATCTGTCAACGAGATGTCCAGTGATCTGGTATTCCGTATGAACCTCCTGGTCTTATCGTTCTTTGGAGCATCAAATATCTCATTAGGGCTGCCCTCTTCCAGGATCACACCCTCATCCATGAAAAACACCCTGTTCGATACATCTTTGGCAAAGTTCATTTCATGAGTTACTATCATCATTGTCAGCCCATGCTTTGCCAGATTCTTTATAACGGCAAGAACTCCTCCCACCATAGCCGGATCGAGTGCAGACGTAGGCTCATCCAGAAGCAGCATTCCCGGATCCATTGCAACTGCCCTGACGATAGCCACCCTTTGCTGCTGGCCGCCGGAGAGCTGTTCGGGAAAGTTAAGCGCCTTATCCGCCAGCCCTACCATATGCAGGAGCTCCATTCCTCTTAAGGCTGCCTCTTCCCTGCTCCTTTTAAGAAGCTCGGTCTGCGCCAGCATCAGGTTCTCAATGATCGTAATATGGCCAAAAAGATCAAATGACTGGAATACCATTCCTATATGTTGTCTTAACTTATTAATGTCGAAATCCTTTGACAGGCAGTTCTTTCCTTCGAAGTATATCTCTCCTTCGTCCGGCTTCTCCAGCTGGTTAATAAGATACAGAAAGGTACTCTTTCCTGTCCCGGAAGGTCCTATTACCGATATAATATCGCGATCATATACCTGACAGCTAAGACCGTTTACCGGAGTCACATCTCCGTAGCTCTTTTTCAGATGATCAACTTTAAGGAGCGCTTTACGGGTTTCCCCACGTCCCTGTCCGGCATCATTCCTGATTATCGGAATTCTACCCGGAACAAAAGTATCAACAACTGTTCTTACATCTTCGGGAACCGTTCTGTTTGCAGGGTCTATCCTCTCCACTGCAATTTCCAGCAATTTGGTCATAATGGCAGAAAGCGTAAAATATACAACCGCAGTGATGAACAGCGGGAGAAATGCCTCATAAGTCTTGCCTATTATTATATCGGATGCCTTTGTAATATCCACCACGGATATATATCCCGCAATGGACGTTACCTTAAGCGTTGCTATACACTGACCGGCATATACCGGGATAATGTATATCATTGCCTGTGGAAGCACCACCTTTACAAAAGCCTGCGAACGCGTAAATCCGAGACCTCTGGCAGCCCTTATCTGTTCAGCCGGCACAGAACGGATCCCGCTCCTGAATATTTCGGCACAGTATGCCGCAAAATCCATGGTAAAAGCAATAACGGATACGGTAAAAGCGGATAATCCCATGTCCCTGAATATCACATAATACATTATCAGCATCGTTACAAGTATTGGTATACCCCGGAAGAGCCGTATATATAAAGACGCAAATGAGGCGCAGAACGGATTAGCGTTCATTCTCATTAAACAGATAAGCGCACCAAGTATCGTACCTATAACAACAGAGATTACGGTTAATCCAAGAGTTACTCCCAGGCCGGAAATAAGCAGCTTGTAGCGTTCCGACTGAATCAGGCTCTCATAAGCGCTTCTCTTCAATTCCGAAACAAATGTTGAGGCTTTGGATACGGGAATCTGCGTTCTTTCTGTCTTAACACACATATAAGCGGCATCTTTGTACAGCTGATCCGTAACGCGGACAGATTCCTTCCTTTCACTGTTCATCTTTACAACATCTGCCAGCAGATCATATTTCCCTGATGCCAGGCCGGTTAGCTCTGCTGTGTAAGTCACTGCTTCAACAGTAGGGATATAACCTTCATATGCGCAGAAACCATATGCCAGTTCGACAAATACTCCCGTAAGTTTACTGCCTTCATAATAGGTCATTGGCATCCACATTCCGCCCGTAGCTATCTTAAGCTCACCCTTCTCACCGGTAAAGGAATAATTTCCCATTACATCTCCGGTTCTGTCAGGATCTTCCCACTTATCCTTGATCCTTTCGTACTCACCGTTTTCAATGACCATTCTCAGATATTCATTGAATTCTTCACACAGCTTTTCTCCTTTTTTCGTATTTTGAGTACCAAAGCCATATTCTATTTCCGCAAAGGGCTCTGTAATAAAGGCAAGTTCCGGATGCGATGTCTTTAGTGCTTCTTTCTGAGAGATATATCCTATCCCGGCATCGGCCCTTCCACTTGAGATCGCATTATAGATATCAGACTGTGTATCATAATAGAGTACACGCGCTTCACTGTATTTATTCTGGACCTCGTAGACCCACTCAGATCCGCTCAAAACTGCGATCTTTACACCGGGATAATCAAGATCTTCAAGGGTCTTATCCGTAACAGGGTATCCGTTTTCATCCATGGCAGCCGGGATATCACTTACAGTCGTTACCCCTGTTATCCTTGTTAACAAAAGCAGGATCACTATCACTAACAGCAGCAGCCATTCATATCTTGTATTCTTTTTTGTATTATCATTCTTTCTCGCACTCATTTTACTCTTTCCCGGATATCGTTTACTACATAATACAGTACTTACAGCCTGAAGAACCGGCTTCTCATCTCAAGCTTGAAGGTTCTGTTCAAAATGTAAGTGCTGTTCTGAATTGTCACAATTATTTTACCATATTGACAGACAATTTCAAATAAGTGACATGGCAAAAAGAACCACTCTATGGTATAATTCTTTAAGGGGAGGCGAAAATACGGAGTATTACATATGATAAGAATCTTATTTGTGTGCTACGGCAACATCTGCCGGTCACCCATGGCGGAATTTATAATGAAGGATATGGTTGGGAAGAAGGGCTGCGCAGACAGGTTCTATATCGCTTCCGCTGCCACCTCGGATGAAGAGATATGGGGCGGAGTAGGGAATCCGGTATACCCTCCCGCAAGAGATGAGCTAAGGAAGCACGGAATTACCGATGTTTCCGGGAAGCACGCCACCCAGCTTAAGAGAAGCGACTATGATAAGTACGATCTCATACTGGGTATGGAGCGGATGAATTTAAGACACATGATGAATATCCTGGGAAGCGATCCCGAGGGTAAAGTCAAGCTTCTGCTCGATTACTCGGATAATCCGAGGGATATTTCCGATCCATGGTATACACGTGATTTCAAGCGCGCCTATGAAGATATCTACGAAGGCTGCCTTGCACTGTATGAGGCTCTTAGATGAATATAAGATCACGATTTCATCTTCCATCCATAGGGGATGTCATACTGACAGTCATCGGTGCCGTACTCTGCGGTCTCGGGTGCGGGTTTATTAACTTCGCTTCCCTCGGCATGGATGCGATCGGTCTGTTCTACGACGGAATAAGAAGCATGCTTAATCTGGCCCCCGATCAGATCGGTACAGCCTCTTATATCGTATGCTTCATCCTGTCTGTATTTCTCTGGTTTGCCGATCGCAGATATGTCAACATCGGCAGCATCATCTATATTATCATGTACGGAGCCTTCGCCAATATCGGAACTGTTATGTGGGAGAAGCTCGCGCCCAGAGGCGGCATTTATCTTAATGCTCTTATATCTGCCCTGGGTCTGCTTATCCTGTATGTCGGTCTCGGAATATATATTGCCGTCGATATAGGCGTTGATGCATTTACAGGTGTTATGCTCTGGCTCAGCAATGTCACGCATAAGGAGATGAAATACGTCAAAATTGCTTTCGATCTCGGACTTGCTCTCATCGGATTTCTCCTTGGCGGAACCCTTGGCATCATAACCCCGGTCTCAATCATTATCGGCGGACCCTGCATATCATTCCTGACAGGACACATTCAGGCTCTTTATTTTAAACATCTGTTAAAGAATGACTCAATCGGTCAACGCGAGAAAACCTCGCCAAATAAGAACGATCATGTGAAATAACAATAATGAAAAATACAACTCTCTGTTATATACTAAAAGATCATAATTACCTTATGCTTCACCGTACCAAAAAGAAGAATGACCAGAGTCAGGGGAAGTGGCTCGGAATAGGCGGTAAGTTCGAGGAGAATGAAAGCCCTGATGAGTGCCTGCTTCGCGAAGTATCTGAAGAGACAGGACTTAAGCTCACCTCATATTGCCTTCGCGGCATAGTTACCTTCGTGTCTGATATTTATGAAACGGAGTATATGTTTCTATATACTTCCGACAGATATGAAGGGGCATTATATACCGAGGATGACGGTTCTCTTACACCGGTAATAAACGGCATAAAGAATCCCTGTAATGAAGGTGTCCTTAAATGGATCGACATAGATCTGGTCCCCGGACTTGAACTGTGGGAGGGAGACCGCATTTTCCTTAAGAAGCTGGCCGAAAACAATGATTTCTTTACCTTAAAGCTGGTATATGAGGGAGATACGCTGGTTTCGTATTCGTTCTGACTTTTTACGGTTAATCCCGATTCATTACAGATCATTACAGCTCCCAAAAATATCTTGACTAAGCATCTTCCTTATGCTATATTGTATTGGTCGTTAAAGCAAAACAGGCGATATGTGCGCGTAGCTCAGCTGGATAGAGCGTCTGGCTACGGACCAGAAGGTCGGGGGTTCGAATCCTCTCGCGCACGGGAATAAAATAAGAGTATCCGGGTAGTACCCGGATACTCTTATTTTATTCTCGTCCAGTCGGACTCGAACGGATTCGAAGTCTCAGAACGCTGACGCGTTCTTCGGTCGGCGCTATACAAACGTCCCCCGGACGTTTAGCTCCCTCTCTCGCACTCAGGGCCCGGCTTAACATATATGATTGATTTATTCCGGATTTAATAGTAGAATTTTTTTATAAACTTATAACCCATGCGACAATGATGATAATCCAAAGGAGGTTCGCAATGCTGTTCAACAAAAAGACAACCAATGATTCCCTGCTTGCAGCTATAGACAGTGCCAACGTAGACAACGTCCTTAAGGGCGGAAACCTGATCAGCGAACTGGATGTCATTTCTGAAAGTGACAAAGAGGCAATACGACGGATAAACAAAAAAGTTGCCGGGATAATGGAATACGCCAACAGTGAGACCGGAAAACTTCATATGGTAAACGAAATAATCAAATCGGGGATGTGGACGATGTATTTCGATCCGGTAAGCGGCGAGATCAACAGGGTCGACTGGAGCGACGAGTTCCGCAGGATGATCGGTTTCAGGGACAGAAAAGATTTTCCTGATACGTTGGAAGCCTGGACGGACAAGCTGCATCCCGATGATAAGGATATGGTCCTGTCGGAGTTTGGTGCCACACTGGCAGATAAAACCAACAGGAAGAAATATGATGTCAATTACCGTCTGGCGACTAAGTCGGGTGAGTACAGATGGTTCCGCGCGGCAGGCAATCTGTCAAGGAATGACAGGGGCGTGCCCGAGATATTCATAGGTATCTTCATCGATATAACAGAGCAGACAGAGCAGGCGAGACGGCTGGAGATCGAAACCCAGCGCCACGATGCCATAGATGAAACACTGTCCGAGGGCAGCTGGAGCATGAACGTGATCGGCAGAGATCCTTCCAACCCGAAGAATCCATTCTGGTGGAGCCAGCAATTCAGACGGCTTCTCGGGTATCGGGACGAGAATGATTTCCCGAATGTGCTCAATTCGTGGAGCGACAGCCTTCATCCTGAAGACAAACAGGCAGCACTTAATGCTTTCAATAAGCATGTCAACGACTATAGCGGCAGCACACCTTTTGAGATTGAATACAGATTGAGACGCAAGGACGGGTCTTACAGATGGTTTAAAGCCGTTGGAACGACCGTAAGGGAGAGTGATGGCACTCCGATAGTTGTAGCAGGCTCAATACTGGATATAACGGACTCCAAGAAGAATCAAGAGATCGAGAAAGAGATGCGGGTCAGTGTAAATAACCTCACAGAGGCTCTTTCGGAAATGACCAAAACCGTTGATCAGGCAACGAAGGATATGACCGGCGTGGCTGATAAACAGGCTGAAATTGTAAAGTCAACCGACATAATAAACGAATCGGTGTCGGCTTCTCTTAAAATAATCGACATCATACAGGACATAGCCTCTCAGACAAACCTGCTGTCGTTGAACGCATCTATAGAAGCAGCCAGAGCAGGCGAGGCAGGAAGAGGATTTGCCGTTGTTGCGGAAGAAGTCGGAAGGCTGGCTGTAACTTCCACGAAAACGAGTGATGAGATCGCAACTACCCTGAGCCATATGTCGGAAACCATTAATAGTATGGTTGAAAAGACCGTGGGCATAAATGAGAACATATCATCACAGGGTGCTGCAATGGAAGAGATCAATGCCAACATTGAGGAACTTAATGCCATGGCAGAAACGATCAGGGAGATTTCCATGGGAATGTCCGAATGACGGGGATTAAGAAATAATACTTAGTAACAAGGAGGTCGTTCCATGGGACGAGCATCTACAAAGGAAAACAAATCAATATATCAGATCACGAGAGAAGAACTAAAACTCACCCGTGAGAAAGCCAGCGAATTGATTGGCTATATGTCTCCGGAACGAATCGAAAAGATCGAGAATTATAAAGTAAATATACAGCCTGATGATGTAATGGCACTTGCAGATTGTTACAAGGCGCCCAAGCTCTGCAACTACTATTGTGCCAATGAATGTCCGATAGGACAAAAGCACGTTCCGGAAATCGAGATCAAAGACTTGGCCCAGATAACCATTGAGACCCTTAATTCCCTTAATAAGATCAATCGCGAGAAAGACCGCCTCCTTGAGATCATCGAGGATGGCAGGATCACAGATGATGAACTGGCGGATTTTGTCTTAATCAAGAAAACACTTGATAAAATATCGCTTTCGGTTGACACCCTTCAGCTCTGGGTTGATCAGGCCATTGCCGACGGAGATTTAGACGAATCCGCTTTCAATATCTGATCAGATACTTTTTTCATCAGAATCCTGTAAGATCATTGATTACTTCGCCGGCTATGATAAGGCCGGCAACGGAAGGAACAAACGCAGTCGAACCCGGAATATCCCTTCGCTGCGTACACTTCCTTACCGTTCCTGGCGGACAGATGCAGTTCTGCCTGCAGCTTATCGACATATCCTCCAGAGGTCTCCTCGGCTCCTCTTTGGAATACACGACCTTGAGAGAATCGATCCCCCTCTTCCTGCATTCCCGTCTCATCACCTTGGCAAGAGGACATATAGATGTCTTATATATATCGGCAACCTCGAACATGGCAGGATTGACTTTGTTTCCGGCTCCCATTGAAGATATGACCGGAACCCCGGCTTCCTTCGCCTTTTCTATGATCGCAAGCTTACCGGTAACCGTATCGATAGCATCAACAACATAGTCATATCCGTGAAAATCAAACTGATCACAGGTCTCGGGCAGGAAGAAGGTCCTGTATGCCATGACTTTACATTCCGGATTTATATCATGCACCCTTTCTTCAGCCACGTCAACCTTATATTTCCCGACTGTTTTTCTTGTGGCAATTATCTGGCGGTTGATATTCGTAAGGCATACCTTGTCATCATCTATAAGATCGAGGGCTCCTATCCCGCTCCTTGCAAGAGCCTCCACCACATAGCCTCCCACTCCGCCGATCCCGAAAACCGCAACACGGGAAGACGCAAGCCTTCCCATCGCTTCCTCTCCGTATATTAATTGTGTCCTTGAAAACTGATTCAGCATCAGCGTTTCATCCTCCCTTTTACTGATCTTAAGACTGCTGCGCCACAACCGGCACCGGAAACTCCTTAAGATCATCAAGTCTTAAAAAGATCGCTCCGCTGTTTACTCCGCTGTTATACCCCAGTGCACAGCCTCCGTCAATGCAGAGCAGGTTCCCGTGTCTGTGCATTTCCAGCCTGTTATAATCATCATCACCCTCATAGGACATATATATCCTCTGAACAGGTACATGACCGGTCACAAAGATATGGTCATAATTCCCATATATATCCTCTGCATGGGTATCATCGCCGGTTCTGTATATCGAATCCCACACTATATGGGAAACCGTATCATAGGTAAGCTCATCATATCTTTTATTTTCACATCCGGGAATATAGAATGAGTGCGTCAGGCAGAATCCCGTTCCGTTAATATCTATTATCTTTATCACCTGTCTGGTGGCAAGCCAACCAAGTATCGTCTTCTTCTGCTCCACTGAAATATTTCCATATTCCTCATATGTCGTGATCCCGCCATTAAAGAACAGCCATATATCAGCATCCACTCCGTCACACCCCGGGCCACCGTCGGCCGGAACCGAATTAAGCATCATGAATTCGTGGTTTCCGAGGATCAGATCCATGTTATCATGCTCCCTTATATACCGCAGTATCTTAATCCCGTCCGGACCGCGGTCAATCGCATCGCCGATGACATAAAGGGTATCCGCATCTGAGAAACCGATCTTTTCAAGACCCTTAATAAATGTATTATATTGTCCATGCAAATCAGAAACCGCATATACTGACATTATTCCGTCTATCCATCCCATCATTTATCATGACACATTTTATATTTTATCATATCGTAAATATTCAGAACAGTCTCAAAATCCTTCGTTTTTCATCGTATTTTCATATAAGATGATTCAGCGGCAAACTGTATTCCTAACAATTAAAGTTGGACCCCTCCCTGCAGATCATCCTGCTATGCTCTGATATATCAGGAATCATCTGCCGTTTGGCGTCCACTTAAAATCTGCATCATATCTGTCTGTTAAGATCCGGGATGGATCTTTGGCTCCTTATGTAAGCCACAGAACCGTCCCCCTGGGTCAATAACGGGGTTTACCACCGGTATCTGACTGAAGGTTGCTTTAACTTCAACGTCTCCTGCCGGCATACTGAAAGACTTCGATGAAGTAATATCATATTCTGTATCATCGACCGTATAAGTAAGCTTATCCAATTGATAGCCTTGCTTTGGTGATTCTGTTACCTTAACCTGTTCACCTTCAATAGCACATTCCCAATCCCCGTCTATTGAGACTGTTCCATAGTCACTATTATTTGACGTTGCAGCGATCGTGTACGCCTGATCGATGAACCAGTGCTGAACCTGTGCTACAATCGTGGTGTTATATTTTTTCACGCTAATTGGAAAACCATTAAGCGATTCATTGGTCAAAGCCATGTCAACGGCGTCTTTTTTAAATCCTGTACGGATAACATAGCCATCCTTCTCACTTATATTTTCATACCTGCTTATCATCCACTTATTTGTCATGTATAAAAAAACTAAGTTACACAAAAATAATTTCAACAGATAACCGCCAAGGTCACAATAGAAAATTGTCAATATTTTCCTATTTTTTCTCAAAACCCATCAAATTTTCTTAAAAATTATACATATCATATATATTTCAAGAGGATATGGCCGTCAGAAGTATCAGTCCATCAGACTTTTAACAGATCCCGACATAGGTTCTCTTCTTTCCCTGGTCATAATAAGCCCCTTTATTTCTGCCAGTTCATCATACAGTCCTGCTGCTCCTCCGGTTTTATCATATCTTAGGAAGTCATCATCCCAGAACACAAAGGAATCACCGCTGTCTTCCTCGAATCCCATATACGAAAATATCGAAGCCTGCCGTATCATCTTCTCAATAAATCTCTCCCTGAACTCTTCTTCATCATAATCATCGAAGTCATCCTCATCATCCTCTCCGTCTTCCACATCGATTTCATTGTCTACTTCATCATATCCTTCATCTTTAACGTCAGCTTCAATGTCATCTTCATCATCATCTTCGTCGTCATCTTCGTCATCGTCATCATAATCGCCGATTCCTCCGAGGAATTCATCAAAGAGATCACCGAAGAACTTCCTTAAATACAGCTCGTCCATTATACATATGCTCGAAGATGCGAACAGCGGAACTTCCGAATAGTTCTCCTGCGTAACATCATCGATGCTTAAGTATCCTGACTCCCTGACATCGAATGCATTCGCCTGCGCATGTTTAATGAAGATATACATAAGATACTCTCCGAATTCATCAAACACATATTCATAGTCCATGTCGATCAGCTCTGAATACATCTTCGAAATCTTCTTTGCGATCTCCTCAAGCTGTATATCCCCGAGATCATGCAGCGAATCATTCCCTGAATAGGTGTTAAGAAGATATTTAATTATCCCCTTTTCACGCTCACCCATTTCAAGCTTATTTACTGCCTTCATCACCCCAAACGTCTTAAGAAACCCTGCTGCGATCTCATTACTCACTATCTGCTGCAGCACCACATCTTCTACTCCCGATAATCTGTACATTTTTCCTTCTCCATTTCTTTTTATTATTTTTTATTTCTTCTCATTTGAATACCGGTATTCATAATCGACTATGTTTTATATTATACAGGCAAATACGCCACAAAGCAACAGCTGCAATATCTACAGCAAAATAGATAATGTTACAGGCGGAAAAACTGTGATATATTAAATGTGTTATACAAATATAATTTATCCAGGAGGTTTATAATGAAAATCGCACTTATTAATGAGAATTCACAGGCTGCAAAGAACGGAATAATAGAGGCAGCTCTTAAGAAGGTAGTAGAGCCGATGGGACATGAGGTAGTTAATTACGGTATGTATGCAGCGGATGACGAATGCCAGCTTACATATGTACAGAACGGCATTCTGGCTGCTGTACTGCTTAATTCGGGCGCAGCGGATTATGTGATAACAGGCTGCGGAACCGGCGAAGGGGCGATGCTTGCTCTCAATTCATTCCCGGGTGTCATCTGCGGACATGTTGAAGATGCGCTGGATGCCTATACCTTTGCACAGATCAACGACGGTAACGCTATATCGATCCCGTTTGCTTTAGGTTTTGGCTGGGGCGGTGATCTGAACCTTGAATATATATTTGAGAAGCTTTTCAGCGAGCCTTTCGGCGGCGGATACCCGAAGGAGCGCGTGGTTCCCGAACAGCGCAATAAGAAGATCCTTGATGAAGTGCGCGCTCAGGCTTTCAAACCTCTTGGTGAGATTTTAAAAAGCTTAGACCGCGATCTGGTAAAGGGTGCACTTGCAGGTGATAAGTTTGATGAACTCTTCTTTGCCGATGCCAAAGATGAAGACATCATAGCTCTGGTAAAAAAACTTAAGGCCTGATAAGACTAACTTAAGGAGATCCCCGCACTCTTAAGAAGGAGTCCGGTATATTCTTCCTGTGGATCTTTATACAGCTCCCGGGGCCTGCCTTCTTCTATGATACGGCCTTCCCGGAGTATCATGATGCGGTCGCAGAAATTGTACATCGTGCGCAGATCATGGGATATGAATAAGATGGCTATGCCCTTTTCTTCATGAAGACGCTTAAGCAGAGCAAGGACCTGAGCCGCCACCGTAACATCAAGTGCGGAAACCGGCTCATCGGCGATCAGCAGTCTGGGTTCGCGCATAAGAGCCGTACCGATACAGATCCTCTGGCGCTGGCCACCGGACAACTC
>JAEEGL013104004.1_pt1 | contig 15922 bp, 15 predicted proteins | sample 9134231 | NCBI WGS metagenome assembly JAEEGL01 (sample SAMN16246548, study PRJNA631951) | gut metagenome | biome: gut microbiome; feature: rumen; material: fiber-attached | host: Bos | place: Iran: Karaj | collected 2018-10 | reverse complement strand
GGGCAGGCATAGCGATGCGACAAAGTGAAACCCCTCGCCATCAGCCTTTTTGAACACCATGTCGTTCAGAATGGCTTTTGCCAAGAAGTCGTTCGCAACCTGCTTTGCATAGTCCCGTTTGTGCATATCGCGCTTGAAAAACTGTTTGCCGTCCTTGATAATACAGATATTTATGATATTGTCATAAAACACCTCATCAACGCTCAGACCATCTTCATTCACTGTCTGGAATATCACTTTGTAATGTGTGGGATTGATAGCAATATAGCAATGGTATCGCTTGCCATCCTTGAACACGACAGTATCGCGTTTCAACACTTCAGTCAATGTCTGTATCGTAGTTTGTCTCTGTGGTTCCTCGTCCGCTTGCGGCAAATCTTCCTCGTCCACCTTTTCCAGTTTCATCAGCTCGCCGTTCTGATTCTTGAAGCATATCAAATGGTCAGTCTGCTTCTCGATATAGTAACCTGAGTTAGTGCCTATATACAAGGTATCGCCAACAACCTTGAAATATGCCGGCATCGACGTCGAGTCAGAATAGTATACAGTATCACCTTTTATCCTGAACAGCACATCTTCCGTTTCGTCATCCATCCACGTACCTTGCAGCAAAGCCTTTGCCTCACGACTTTCCTCCTGAGGCGTTTTGTTTCCACAACTCCACAGAATACATGTCAGCACTAAACTAATAATTAAAAACAATAATTTATTCATCTATACAATTTATCATTCAAAAACCTCCGCATCGCGCAACAACGGCTGTTTAAGATCCTTGTCGCTGGTCAGCACGTCCTTCGGGTCTATTGGCCACTCAATGCCCAGATCGGGATCGTTCCAGCGGACGCCTGCTTCGGCCTGAGGCGCATACACATTGTCTACCTTATATGTAAAGACAGCCTCTTCCGACAATACCAGGAAACCATGGGCAAAACATCGGGGAATAAAGAACTGGCGCTTGTTCTCGTCACTCAGATCCACCATCACATGTTTGCCGAACGTAGGACTACTTTTACGAAGATCGACAGCAACATCGAGCACTCTGCCCTTGATGACCCTCACCAATTTGGCTTGCGAGAGGTCGCCTTTCTGATAGTGCAGACCACGCAACACACCATACGACGACTTCGACTCGTTGTCTTGTATAAACTCTACATCGCCTACATTAGCCTTGAACTCATCACGCTTCCAAGCCTCGAAAAAATAGCCTCTGGCATCGTTAAATACGCGCGGCTCAATTACATACACGCCTTGTATTTCTGTTTCCTTGAATTCCATTGATACTGTTTCCTTTTATTTTTGTGCAAAGATAGTGAAAATTGAGAAATAAACCAAAAGAAAAACCTAAAAAATATCATAATAGTTACATAACATGTACTTGCCAACCCAGAACCATTCCTTCCAAATCCAACGTCTGCTGTAGATTTAATATCTAATAAACTGAGTAAAAATTTGGTAGTTTGTTTTTTTTTCTGTACTTTTGCACGACTTTTAATAATAAGAACGTAAGCATAAGAATAAAAATAGACAGAGAAATGAAACAAACCGCAGTACTGCTTCTGCATTGTCCTGACCAGCAAGGTATTATTTCGGAGGTAACCCGATTTATTACAGACAATCAAGGAAATATCGTGTACCTTGACCAATATGTGGACAAGCAAGACGGCATGTTTTTTATGCGTATAGAATGGGAATTAGCGAATTTCCTGATTCCACGCGAGAAAATACTTGAATATATCAACACGCTATATGCCCAGCGCTAGCAGATGACGTGTAAGCTGTATTTCAGTGACAAGCGTCCAAGAATGGCTATTTTCGTGAGTAAGATGAGTCATTGTCTGTACGACTTGCTGGCTCGATGGAAGGCTGGCGAATGGGATATTGACATTCCGTGTATCGTCAGCAACCACGAAGATTTGCGCTATGTGGCCGAACAGTTTGGTATTCCTTATTATGTATGGAGCATCAATAAAGACCACTCGAATAAGGCAGAGGTTGAAGCAGCAGAAATGGAACTGCTGAGAAAAGAGAAAGTAACATTTATTGTGCTGGCCCGCTATATGCAGATTATCTCTGACGAGATGATTGCTGCCTATCCGAACCACATCATCAATATCCACCACTCGTTCCTGCCTGCGTTTGTAGGTGCAAAGCCTTACCATCAGGCTTGGGAACGCGGCGTGAAGATTATTGGGGCCACCAGCCACTATGTGACGGCAGAACTGGATGCAGGACCTATCATAGAACAGGACGTGACACGTATCACACATAAGGACACGCCTGAGAGTCTGGTGCTGAAAGGCAAAGACCTGGAGAAGATAGTGCTGTCGCATGCTGTATCGAAGCATATTCAGCGTAAGATACTGACTTTCAAGAATAAAACAATTATATTTAGTTGAGAGTTTAGAGAATGAATGTCGCAATCGTAAAATATAATGCCGGAAACATCTACTCGGTGGTGAATGCCCTTCGAAGAATGGGTATTGATCCCCTGCTGACGGATGATGCCGAGCTGTTGCAAAAGGCTGACTGCGTATTGTTTCCTGGTCAGGGTGAAGCCCGTGGCGCGATGGAATACCTGAAGGCGCGCAGGCTTGACGAAGTGATTCGCGACCTGAAACAACCCGTCTTCGGCATTTGTGTAGGTCAGCAGCTGTTGTGCAAGCACTCTGAGGAAGGCGATGTCGACTGTATCGGTATCTTTGATGCTGAGGTCAAGCGTTTCCAACCTGTAAGGCATGAGGACAAGGTGCCTTGCATGGGATGGAACGAATTGCACTTTGCGCAAAATGAGAAATTAGAAATGAGAAATGAGAAATTGGTGGAGGGCTTAGGCGAACACCCATACGTCTACTTCGTTCACAGTTACTATGTACCTGTATGTGAGGACACGATTGCTGTGGCTGACTACATCCTCCCCTACTCGGCTTCGATGCATAAGGATAATTTCTATACCTGCCAGTTCCATCCTGAAAAAAGTGGAAAGGTTGGCGAAAGAATTCTGGAGAATTTTCTTCAATTAACAGATAATAGATAATTGACAATGAAGATAGAACTGATTCCTGCCATCGACATCATTAATGGTCAGTGTGTACGTCTGACCAAGGGTGACTATGACCAGAAGACGGTGTATGGCCATCCGTTGGATATGGCTCAGGAGTTCGAGCGTATCGGCTATCAACGACTGCATGTTGTTGACCTGGACGGTGCAAAGTCAAAGCATATCGTGAATGGTTCGGTACTCAGTCAAATCACGACAGAAACCAAGCTGACAGTCGACTTCGGAGGTGGTATCAAGACTGACGAGGATATAGAAGAAGCTTTCCGATGTGGAGCCTCGATGGTGACCATTGGTTCGATAGCTGTCACAGATCCCGAACGTTTAATGGGATGGCTTGAGAAATACGGCTCTGAGCACATCATCTTAGGAGCTGATGTCCGTAACGGACGTATCAGCATTAACGGCTGGAAAGAAGATTCGACAGAAGACCTTCTACCCTTCCTCAAGAAATATATCGATGCTGGAGTCAGCAAGGTGCTCTGTACGGAGATTTCGAAAGACGGCACGTTGGCAGGACCTGCCATCGACCTTTACAAGAAGGTAATGGAGGCTTATCCCGAGCTGCACCTGATAGCCAGCGGAGGTGTGTCCTCTATTGATGACATCAAAGCACTGGATGCTGCCGGCATTCCTGCTGTCGTCTTTGGCAAGGCCATCTATGAAGGGAAAATAGACCTTCGCAAATTGATAATTGAAAACTGAGAATTTATGAGTGGTTTAGCAAAACGCATCATACCCTGTCTGGACGTCAAAGACGGTGAAACCGTTAAAGGCATCAACTTTGTTAATCTAAGAAGTGCAGGTGACCCTGTGGAGTTGGGCAAGGCCTACTCTGAGCAGGGAGCAGACGAGCTGTGCTTCCTTGATATAACTGCTTCGTTTGAGGGTCGCAAGACGTTTACCGAGATGGTAACCAAAGTAGCACAGACGCTGAACATCCCTTTTACGGTGGGTGGTGGCATCAACGAGTTGAAAGACGTGGAACGGCTGCTCTATGCCGGTGCTGACAAGGTGAGCGTCAACAGCGCAGCCATCCGCAGACCAGAACTGATTGACGAGATTACCACCCGTTTTGGTTCGCAGGTATGTGTGGTAGCCATTGATGCCCGTTTAGATGAAGACGGCTGGCATTGCTACCTGAAGGGAGGCCGTGAACGTACGGAGAGAGGCTTGTTTGAATGGGCCCGTGAGGCTCAGGAACGTGGTGCCGGCGAGATACTCTTCACGTCGATGAACCATGACGGTACGAAGAACGGCTATGCCAACGAGGCTCTGCGTGAACTGGCCGACACACTGTCGATTCCTATCATCGCCAGTGGTGGAGCAGGCAAGAAGGAACACTTCCGTGATGTGTTTACCGAGGGACATGCCGATGCTGCTTTGGCTGCCTCTGTATTCCACTTTGGCGAGATTCCTGTTCCAGAACTGAAACAATACTTAAGACAAGAAGGAATCAATGTCAGGAGTTAGAGATGTTAAAGAAGGCTGCAATTAAGCGAGAGCAGAATGGAGCTTGCTCCGATTATGCCGAGCGAAAGCAGACTCGAACGAAGTTCAAGTTAGAAAATATATGAAGATAGATTTTGAGAAGATGGGCGGCCTGGTGCCTGCCATCATACAGGATGCGACGACGCGACAGGTGCTGATGTTAGGCTTCATGAACGAAGAGGCCTATCAGAAAACGCTGGATACAGGTCATGTCACATTCTGGAGCCGTACCCGCCAGACACTATGGACAAAGGGAGAAACCAGCGGTCATTTCCTAAACCTTGTAGACATGAAGGTGGACTGCGACGAAGACACGCTACTGGTTCGTGTAAATCCAATCGGGCCTACATGTCATACGGGTACAGACACCTGCTGGGGCGAAGAGAATTCTCCAATTGACAATGGACCATTGACAAATGACAATGCGAATCCGCTACTCTTTCTCAGCGAGCTGCAGTCGTTCATCGACAAACGCAAGCAAGTAATGCCAGAGGGTTCATACACTACGAGCCTGTTTAACAAGGGCATCAACAAGATTGCGCAGAAAGTGGGTGAAGAAGCGTTGGAGACCGTCATTGAGGCCACCAATGGTACGTCAGAACACTTGGTATATGAGGCCGGCGACCTACTCTATCACCTTATTGTGATGCTCACGGAGAAGGGGCTGCGTATTGAGGATGTTGCTGAAGAGTTGCATCGCCGTCATGACCCAAACTGGGACAAGCAACGCCGTGAAGCTAAGGCAGCAGGCACGATGAAGTGAGAAAGTGAGATGGTGAGAAAGTGTGAAGATGAGAAGGTGAGAAAGTGAAAATATTAAAGAATTATGCTTATTGACTATCAGAAAGCAAACATCTATCAGTTGGACGGTACGCCAGTACTGCACGATGTGGACTTCCATGTGGATGAAGGGGAATTCATATACATTATCGGTCGTGTAGGCTCAGGAAAAAGCTCGTTGCTGAAGACGCTCTACTTTGAACTCGATATTGACGAGGCCGAGAATGCCGTGGTGCTGAATCACGACCTGCGTGGCTTGAAACGTAAGTATGTACCCGCACTGCGCCGTCAGATGGGTATTATCTTCCAGGATTTCCAGTTGCTGAGCGACCGTACGGTGCATGACAACTTGGCTTTCGTACTGGAGGCTACCGGCTGGAAGGACAAAATGGAGATAGAAGAACGCATTAACGATGTTCTGGAAGATGTGGAGCTAAAGGATTTTGCCGACCGTTTCCCACACGAGTTATCGGGCGGTGAACAGCAGCGTGTGGCCATAGCACGCGCCATGCTGAACTTTCCGAAGATCATCATTGCTGATGAGCCTACTGGAAATCTTGACTCGGACACGGCGTCCCATATCATCAGTCTGTTGCGTCAGGTCACTCAGTCGGGTACGGCTGTGGTTATGACGACTCACAATATACCTTTGCTCAACTTGTTCCCTGGTATTGTGTATCGCTGCATAGACCATCAGCTGGAGGAAATCACTAACGACTACAACAAGATGGCTTTGGCAGAGGAGGAAGAGGCTTCTGCACAGAAGGGCGTGGACTACTCGACGCGCGAGGATCTGTAGTTGCTGGAATGAGAATCAGTAGACGCAGGAATGAGAATCAATAGTTGCAGGAATGAGAATCTGTAGACGCAGGAATGAGAATCTGTTGATGCAGGGAATTAAACATATTAAGAAAAGGAAATAATACTATATAAAATATGAAAGTAATGAAGTTTGGCGGCACGTCGGTAGGATCACCGGCCCGCATGAAGGAAGTAACGAAGTTAGTAACAAAGTCGGGCGAGCCCGTTTTCGTAGTACTCTCAGCGATGTCTGGCACTACCAATTCGCTGGTGGAAATCTCTAACTATCTGTACAAGAAGAACCCTGAGGGAGCCAACGAGGTTATTAATCAGCTGGAGCGCAAGTATCTGAAGCACATTGACGAGCTGTACGACAAGGATGCTACGAAGGCACAGGTCCGCGAGTTCCTGACTTCGGAAATGAACTACCTGCGTTCGTTCACCAAGGAGCTGTTTACCAGTTTCGAGGAGAAAAGTATTGTGGCACAGGGCGAACTTATCTCGACCAACATGGTGGCGGCGTACATGCAGGAGCAGGGCTTCAAGGCCGTACTGCTGAACGCGCTTGACTTTATGCGCACAGACAAGAACTCTGAGCCGGACCCCGTGTACATCAAGGAGAAGCTGTGTGCTATCTTAGAGAAGAACGAAGGTCAGCAAGTGTTCATTACGCAGGGATTCATCTGCCGCAACGCCTACGGTGAGATTGACAACCTGCAGCGCGGCGGTTCTGACTATACTGCCTCACTGATCGGCGCGGCTATCAACGCTGAGGAGATTCAGATTTGGACGGACATCGACGGCATGCACAACAACGACCCGCGTGTGGTTGAAAAGACGCAGCCCGTTCACCAGCTGCACTTCGAGGAGGCTGCCGAGCTGGCGTACTTCGGTGCCAAGATTCTTCACCCTACATGCGTGCAGCCCGCGAAGTACAGCGGCATTCCCGTGCGTCTGCTGAACACGATGGAGCCCGATGCTGAGGGAACGACCATTTCGAACCAGACGGAGTACGGTAAGATTAAGGCCGTGGCTGCGAAGGACAATATCATTGCCATCAAGATCAAGTCGTCGCGCATGCTTCTGGCTACTGGTTTCCTGCGCAAAGTGTTCGAGATTTTCGAGAGCTACCAGACGCCTATCGACATGGTGTGCACCTCGGAGGTCGGTGTGTCTATGTCGATAGACAACTCGGCGCACTTGGGCGAGATTGTCGACGAACTGAAGAAATACGGTACGGTAACGGTTGACACGGGTATGTGTATTATCTGCGTGGTGGGCGACCTCGACTGGTCGAACATAGGCTTCGAGACGCGTGTGATGGATGCACTGAAGAACATTCCTGTGCGTATGATTTCGTACGGCGGCTCGAACTACAATATTTCGTTCCTGATACGTGAGGAAGACAAGAAACGTGCGTTGCAGGGTCTTAGCAACATGCTTTTTAACTAATGGGAACAGGCTTTCTTAACAGGTAACCAACACAATGACAAAAGGAAAATTCCCGACGGCGAAGTTTCAGGATATACGGACGCCGTTCTATTACTATGACACGGAGTTGCTGCGCGAGACGCTGCGTGCCATCAACAACGAGGCGCAGAAGCATGAGGGTTTCTGCGTACACTATGCCATCAAGGCCAATGCCAACCCCGGTATACTGCGCATCATCCGCGAGGCGGGTCTGGGCGCCGACTGCGTGAGCGGCGGCGAGATCGAGGCCTGCATGCGTGCGGGTTTCCCCAGCGGGAAAATCGTGTTTGCGGGTGTAGGCAAAAGCGACTGGGAGATTACTCTCGGTCTGGACAACGACATCTTCTGCTTCAACGTCGAGAGCATTCCGGAGCTGGAGGTGATTAACCAGCTGGCTGCGGACAGGGGGAAAGTGGCGCGCGTGGCCTTCCGCCTGAATCCGAACGTGGGGGCCCACACGCATGCCAATATTACGACAGGTTTGGCCGAGAACAAGTTCGGCATCGACATGAGGGACATGCTGAAGGTGATTGAGGAGGCGCGGCAGATGGCGAATGTACGCGTGGTGGGCTTGCACTTCCACATCGGCTCGCAGATCCTGGACATGAGCGACTTCGAGGCGCTGTGCAACCGCGTCAACGAACTACAGACGGAACTGGAGCGCCACTGCATCAAGGTGGAGCACATCAACGTCGGCGGCGGTCTGGGTGTGGACTACCAACACCCGAACCGTGTCAGCATCCCGGACTTCAAGGCTTATTTCGACACGTATGCGAAGAAGCTGAAACTTCGCCCCGGTCAGACGCTGCACTTCGAGTTGGGACGTGCGGTGGTGGCTCAGTGCGGCAGCCTTATTACGCGTACATTATATATAAAGGAGGGGTCTGTGAAGAAATTCGCCATCGTGGACGCTGGGTTTACAGACCTGATACGGCCCGCGCTGTATCAGGCTTACCACAAGATTGAGAACCTGTCGAGCGACGAGGCGCCCGATACGTACGACGTGGTGGGGCCCATCTGCGAGTCGACAGACGTGTTTGCCAAGCAGGTAGACCTGAACCGTACGCACCGCGGCGACTTGCTGGCCATCCGTTCGGCAGGCGCTTACGGCGAAATTATGGCGTCGCAGTATAATTGCCGCAGGCTGCCACGGGGCTACATGAGCGACGAGATATGAGCGCCGCCACTGACTGAGGAACGTCGCGCCACTGACTGAGAAACGCAGAGCCACGGACTGAGAAACGTCGCGCTACGGACTGCGTAAGGTAAATATCCAGAAGAAAAATCATAATTCTTTTGGATATTTATTTTAAATCAATTACCTTTGCACCGCCAATGGATTAAGCCCCGCTTGTTGAGGGGTACCGTTAGGTAAGACAAATTGCATAGAAATATGAAAGTAATGAAATTCGGCGGAACGTCCGTAGGTTCCGTAAAAAGCATTCTCAGCTTGAAGAAAATCGTGGAGACAGAGGCTCGGACGCAACCTGTCGTAGTAGTAGTAAGCGCACTGGACGGCATCACCGACCGACTTCTGGCCACCTCGAAGATGGCCCAGCAGGGCGACGACCGTTACCGTGAGGAATTCGAAGCCATGGTAACGCGCCACCATCAGATGATCGACTCGATTATCACGGACGACAAGAAGCGCATCGATTTATTCAACAATGTTGACAGCCTCTTCGACCAGCTGAAGAGCATTTACTATGGTGTTTACCTGATTCACGACCTTAGCAAGAAGACCGAGGACACCATCGTCAGCTACGGCGAGCGACTGAGCTCGCACATTGTGGCAGCGATGGTGAAGAACGGCGTGCGCATGAATTCGCGCGACTTCATACGGACCCAGCGCAAGCAGGGCCGCCACGTGATTGACGCCGACCTTACCACGCAGTTGGTGAAGGAGGCGTTTGCCGACCTTTGCGGCAAGACCACAAACAGCAACCAGGTCTTCGTGGTTCCTGGCTTCATAGCCCGCGACCGCGACTCGCACGAGACGACGAACCTGGGAAGGGGCGGCTCGGACTACACCGCCTCGATTATCGCCGCAGTGCTGGACGCCGAGGTGCTGGAGATATGGACCGACGTTGACGGATTCATGACGGCAGACCCGAAAGTGATTAAGTCGGCTTACACCATCAACGAGCTGTCCTACGTCGAGGCCATGGAACTGTGCAATTTCGGTGCTAAGGTAATCTACCCGCCGACTATCTACCCCGTCTGCGTCAAGAACATCCCCATCAAGGTGAAGAACACTTTCAACCCTGAGCACCCGGGGACACTCATCAAAGCCAGTATCGACAACGACCAGAAGCCCATCAAGGGCATATCAAGCATCAAGGGCACGTCGCTCATCACCGTCACCGGACTGTCCATGGTCGGAGTGATAGGCGTCAACCGCCGTATCTTCACCACACTGGCCAACAAGGGCATATCCGTATTCATGGTGTCCCAGGCCTCCAGCGAGAACTCTACCAGCATCGGCGTACGCGACGAGGACGCTGCCGACGCTGCCGAAGTGCTCAACGCCGAGTTCGCCAAGGAAATAGAGACAGGCGCCATGTTCCCCATGCAAGTAGAGAGCGGACTGGCAACCATCGCCATCGTCGGCGAGAACATGAAGCAGACACCCGGCATCGCAGGCAAGCTGTTCGGCACACTCGGACGCTCAGGCATCTCAGTCATCGCCTGCGCACAGGGCGCATCGGAGACCAACATATCGTTCGTCGTCGACGGACGGTTCCTGCGCAAGTCACTCAACGTGCTGCACGACTCCTTCTTCCTGTCCGAGTATAAGGTGCTGAACATCTTCATCTGCGGCATCGGAACCGTAGGCGGCATGCTGCTCGAACAAATCCGCACACAGCAACAGTTCCTGATGCAGTCCCGCCGCCTGAAACTCAACGTAGTCGGCATCTCGGACGTAGACAACTTCGTACTTGACCGCGACGGCATAGACCTCGACAACTACGAGAAGACACTGCGCGCAGGCTTCGCCGCCAACACTGAGCACATGCGCGACGAGATAGTGAAGATGAACATTTTCAACTCCGTATTCGTAGACTGCACAGCCAGCCGCCAGATAGCCAGCCTCTACCAGACATTCCTCGAGCACAACATCAGCGTCGTCGCCGCCAACAAAATAGCAGCCTCAAGCGACTACGACAGCTACCTCAAACTGCGCCAGACCGCACGCGACCGCGGCGTCTGGTTCCGCTACGAAACCAACGTAGGCGCCGGACTGCCCATCATCGGTACCATCAACGACCTCTGCAACTCAGGCGACAAAATCCTCAAGATAGAGGCAATACTCTCCGGCACACTCAACTTCATCTTCAACGAGATAGCCGCCGACGTACCCTTCTCCGAAACCGTCCGTCGCGCCAAGGAACAACGATACTCAGAGCCCGACCCGCGCATCGACCTGTCGGGCACCGACGTCATCCGCAAACTCGTCATACTGACCCGCGAGGCCGGATACAAAGTCGAGCAAGAGGACGTCGAGAAACACCTCTTCGTACCCGACGAATACTTCCAAGGTACACTCGACGACTTCTGGGCCAAGCTCCCCGAGCTCGACGCCGACTTCGAGGCACGCCGACGCGTACTCGAAGCCGAACAGAAACGCTGGCGATTCGTCGCAACCATGGAAGCCAGCGAGCAGGACCCCACATCCTTCAAGACAAGCGTAGCCCTCAAGGAAGTTCCCTACGGACACCCATTCTACGGACTCGAAGGCTCCAACAACATCGTCCTGCTCACAACCGAGCGCTACAAAGAGTACCCCATGCTCATACAAGGCTACGGCGCCGGAGCAGCCGTCACAGCAGCAGGCGTCTTCGCCAACATCATGTCAATCGCAAACATCTGACAACCGGCCGGGCGGTACCGCCGCCCAGCCCATTTCCACAATATGAAGCACATCATCATCCTGGGAGACGGCATGGCCGACCTCCCTGTCGAAAGATTGGGCGGCAAGACACTCCTGCAGTACGCCCACAAGCCCGTCATGGACCAGTTAGCACGCCAAGGACGCTGCGGACGACTCGTCACCGTGCCCGAAGGATTCCCCCCCGGATCAGAAGTAGCAAACACAGCCATCCTCGGCTACGACCTCAACAAAGTCTACGAAGGACGCGGCCCACTCGAAGCCGCATCCATAGGCTACGACATGGCCGACGACGACTTCGCCATACGCTGCAACATCATCACCATACAGGACGGCCGCATCGTAACCCACAACGGCGGCAACCTCCAGACCACAGACGCACGACAGCTCATCGACTACCTCAACGCCAAGCTCGCCGACCCCATCAACCGCCGCGAAGGCTGCCAGCGCGTCCGCTTCGTATGCGGAATACAGTACCGCCACCTACTCATCATCAAGGGCGGCAACAAAAACATCCTCTGTGCACCCCCCCACGACCATCCCAACGAACCCTGGCGCCCCCTCCTCTGCACCCCCGCCCCCGCCGCCCGTCCTGTTGTCGGCGGCATTGCCGCTGACGCCTCCCCCGCCCCCACTGGCGCCCCCTCCGCCGCGCCCTTTGTTGTCAGCGGTTTTGCCGCTGACGCCCCCTCCTCCGTCCCCACCCCTGCCCCCGCCCGCCTGTCCCCCGAGCACACCGCCGCCCTAATCAACGAACTCATCCTCACCTCCCAGGCACTGCTCCCCCAGCACCCCTACAACCAGGCCAAAGCCGCCCAAGGCCTTCGCCAAGCCAACAGCATCTGGCCCTGGAGCGGCGGCTACCGCCCAAGCATGCAGACACTGATGCAGCAATACCCCGAAATAAAATCCGGAGCCGTCATCTCCGCCGTCGACCTCATACAAGGCATCGGACGCTACGCAGGACTACGCATCATCAAAGTCCCCGGAGCCACCGGACTCGCCGACACCAACTACGAAGGCAAAGCCCAGGCCGCACTCGACGCACTCCGCACCGACGACTTCGTCTTCGTACACGTCGAAGCCAGCGACGAAGCAGGCCACGACGGCGACCTCGACTTGAAGCTCCGCACCATCGAGTACCTCGACAGCCGTCTCATAGCACCCATATATAATAAGGTACGCACGTGGAGCGAACCCGTCTCCATCGCCGTGCTCCCCGACCACCTCACCCCCGTCGAGCAGCGCATACACGTAGGCCAGCCAGTCCCCTTCCTCATCTGGCACCCCGCCATCATCCCCGACGCCGTCCAGCACTACGACGAAGTCTCCTGCGTTGACGGCAGCTACGGCCTCCTCCGCCTCAGCGAGTTCATGCACACCTTCATGACCGCCTGACCCCCCCCCCCCCCCAGAGGAGGGGGGCGGCGTTCTCCTCCCCCCCCCCCCCCCCCCCGGGCCGCCGCCGCGGGCGAGGGGGCCCCCCCCCCCGCCGCCGCCCTGCCTCCCCCCGCCCTCTCCTCCCCCGCCCCAGCGAGTTCCCGCACCCCGCCATAACCGCCGCTCCCCTCCCCCTCCGCCGTCTCCCAACACCCCTCCGCCTCCTCCCAACGCCCCCGCCGCCGCCGCCCAACCCCCCCTCCGCCGCCGCCCAACACCCCCTCCGCCGTCGCCCAACACCCCCTCCACCGTCGCCCAACATGTCGTCAGCGGTTTAGCCGCTGACGCCCATTCGTCGCCCAATGCCCCCGCTTCCACCGGTCAATATGTCGTCAGCGGTTTTGCCGCTGACCAAGCCTCCGTCCTCCCTTGTCCGCCATCCGTCACCCCCATAGTCGTCAGCGTTTTCGCCGCTGACAAAGTCTCCGTCCACCCTTGCTCGCCATCCGTCACCCCTATAGTCGTCAGCGGTTTCGACACAGATGCCCATTCGTCGCCCAATGCCCCCGCTATCACCGGTCAACATGTCGTCAGCGGTTTTGCCGCTGACCTCGTCTCCGTCCACCCTTGCCCGCCATCCGTCGCCACTATAGTTGTCAGCGGTTTAGCCACTGATCTTGTCTCCTTCCACCATTGACCGCCCTACATGGCCCCCATAGTCGTCAGCCGTTTCGCCGCTGACGCCCATTCGTCGCCTATGATCCCGCTTCCACCAGTCAATAAGTCGTCAGCGGTTTTGCCGCTGACCCTGTCTCCTCCAACCATTGCCCGCCATCCATGGACCAAAAAGTCGTCAGCGGTTTAGCCACTGACAAAGCCTTCTTTTACCCCTGCCCGCCATCCGTCGCTCCAATAGTCGTCATCGGTTTAGCTGCAAATCCCCATTCGTCGCCCCTTGCTCGCCATCCGTCGCTCCACTAGTCAATAGCTTTTTTGCCGCTGAACCCATGGCCTTTCCCCCTTGACTGCCATCCGTCGCCCCTATAGTCGTCAGCCGTTTCGCCGTAGACGCCCATTCGTCGCCAAATGATCCCTCCAATATCGACCAATAAGTCGTCATCGGTTTTGCCACTGACCTCGCATTAATCCCCCATTACTCCCCCGCCTTCATTTCTTAGTCTACCAAACCTTAGCCTTTTGTTCCCCCTTTCTCAACCCACTGGCCGCAATCGGTTACCACACTAATCCAGACATTTTCTTTCGTTCGGGGGTCAGCGGTACTGCCGATGACATCTCCATCGACCTATTGTTCCCCTATCTCCCGTCAGTTACCCCCGTCATCGCCAACTGTACATCCACAGCAGACGATTCCAATGTCTGCCACTTTCCCCAACAGCACAATCGACATAAACTAATATCTCCACTCCTCCAAAATCATTACTCCAATAATCTCCCCCAGTTATTCCAAAAATCTGAATAAATTAATGCAAATATTTAGATTTATTGGCTTATTTAGTTAAATTTATTTAAAAATATCGGTCATGTTATTGCAGGACCAATTTTTTTTCATAGATTTGCAGCCGTAGACCAATAGTGCGAAAAATCTAAAAGTATAGTTTTAGAGAGCTGGAAGTATACTTCAAAGGATTTTAAAATATAGGTTTAGAGATTTGGACCTACTGACGCAAGGAATTGGGGTCATGAGAGAACTGTTTTAAACTAATATATTTAATAACATAATTTAATAAATCGAGAAGAGAAAATTTAATGTATTAATTTATTAAAACCATTGTATTATGGCAAAGGTTAAGTATTGTATTAAGGAAAACACTAAGGTGGGAACGCATAGTTTCTATGCAATTCCGGTGCCAAACGGCACGTTGGACTTCGCCGAGGTGTGCGAGGAGGCTTGCGAGAAAACGAGTATCGAGCCTTCCCTGATGCGTGCTGCCGTGACAGAGTATATGAAGGCCGTGAAGCGTAATGTGCTTAAAGGTTTTCGTGTCGCTGTCGGAGAGCAGTTCCTCTTTGTGTATCCAAATCTGATGGCCTCCGTTAAGGACAAGAAAGATGCTGCTGGAAATGTGACTGAGGTAGTGACTGCCGACAAGTTCACACTTGCAGGAGCTAAGAGCCGTCTCGGGGCTACCGTGAGCAAGAAGTATAGCCAGCAGTTTGCGGCTGATGTTTCTTGGCAGCGAGTCGATGCTTCTGGAATGCCTATAGAGGATGACGACATTACCGAGGACGGTGGTGGAGCATCCGGAATTGGTGACAACAGTGGCGGCGACGATAGCGGCAGCGGTAGTGGCTTAAGTGAAGGGTAAAATTTTTTCAAGTGTGAGTAAATCTTGAGTTAGTTAGGATTCGACTGAGACTCGGTTGAGGGAGAATCAAGTGTTTAACCCATTAAAATTGTAAAGCAAGGTAAAATTAAAAGGGAAAAAGTAAAAATTAATTCATGAACGAGTAAATCAAGAAAGATGGTTCTGCTGATTAAATTATCTCCAGATAGTGTATCAGTCAGGACTATCTTTTCTTTTGCACCCTTCCGTCTATGTTTTCCGTCTTTTGTCAATACTGATTCCGTCGTCTAACATTACTGATTCCGTCATATAACATTACTGATTCCGTCGTCTAATAATCCTAATTCCGTAGTCTGTCCATCCTCAATTCGTCGTCTGTCCGTCCTCAGTTCATCTTTCGTTCGAAAACATTGGAATAAATTTGGTATTTCGCCGATTTTTTCGTACCTTCGCCGCAAATTATCAAATTTGTTCACAGAAAATTATGAATTATTACAGCACAAACGGAAAAGCACCGGTCGCCGACCTTGAGAAGGCGGTGGTGAAGGGACTGGCTGAGGACCGAGGGCTCTACATGCCGGAAGAGATTTACAGGTTGCCTAAGGCGTTCATCGGCGACATGCCGGGGATGGCGTTCAGGGACATAGCTTACAACGTGGCGCAGAACTTCTTCGGCGACGACGTGGACGGCGACGCGCTGCAGGACATCGTCTTCGACACGCTGTCGTTCGACTGCCCCGTGGGCCGCGT
>JAEEGL012059568.1_pt1 | contig 15922 bp, 10 predicted proteins | sample 9134231 | NCBI WGS metagenome assembly JAEEGL01 (sample SAMN16246548, study PRJNA631951) | gut metagenome | biome: gut microbiome; feature: rumen; material: fiber-attached | host: Bos | place: Iran: Karaj | collected 2018-10 | reverse complement strand
GCACGGTCATGTTGGCTTTGGGCCGGAAGTTCTCCGCGTGCCACTCCACCGTGCCGTCTCTCAGCGCCATCTCCACAAAGAGCTCGTCCCAGTTCTTCGTCTTCCTGATCTTGCCGACACCTTCGGTCACAACAAACGGCGCTCCGGCGAACACCGAGTCTTCCACGAAGAAGTGCTTCGCCGTGTGGGGCGCCCTGATGCGCAGCGTGAAGTCGTCGATCTGCCTGTTGGCCCATCGCATGGCGGGCAGCAGCCAATAGGGCACCTCAAACGTGCGGCCCACGCCGTAGCTCATGCGGTAGCGATAGGTGTGGTGTATGGTGTTACGGCCCTCCCGGAAGCGCGCCACGAAGTAGTACGCATAGGAAAAATCTATGAGAGAGTCCCGCGAAATATCATAAAGCAGGGCGTTGTGGGGCAAATCCTCCCCGTTGCGCATCTTGGTCTCGGCGTCTGTCTTCCATCGCTTGAGGTCGAGCGGCACGAAGTCGCAATCGACGCCGTATTGCGAGCTCACGACGGCGTTCATCCAGCTCAGCGCCTCGCCGTTCATCTCCACCGTGAAGTCGCTGATGTAGGGATGAATGCCCTGCGGGCTGAAGGCGACGTCGTCGTTGTAGGGCGCTCCGGCTTCGAAGCCCATCGTCACGATTTTCTCCCGGCCGCTGTTGTTCAGCTCATACTGCACGTCCACGTTGGCGTATCCGTCGTCGCCCAGACTGATGGTGAGCACCTCGCGTGTGAGGGCGATGCCGGTCTCCTGGACGGGCACCAGATGGTTGCCGTTGACGCAGAACACGCCGTCGTTGCTCCACGCCGCCAGCGCCGCCATCGCAGCTACCAGCAATATACCCAATCTCCTCATCGTCTTTAACCTTTAAACCTGAATCTTGAATCCTTAATCCTGAATCTTGAATCCTGAATCTTGAATCCTTAACCCTTAACCATACTCGTCAGCTCCGCATAGAGTTCGGGCAGACGCTGCTCGAGCGAGACGGGTCTTCCGCCGGCGATGAAGCAATGTGTGCTGGTGCCGATGCAGCAGAGCTTGTCTTTGCACTTCATGGTGTACTCCACCGTGAACTTCACCGGCGTGACTTCCTTCACCCCGATGGTGATGTCGAGGGTGTCGGCGAAGGTGGACGAGCGCTTGTATTGGCAGTTGATGGCGAGCACGGGCGACTGGAATCCTTCGGCCTCCATGCGTTCGAATCCCATGCCGATGCTGTCGAGCCAGGCCACACGGGCTTCCTCCATGTAGCGCACGTAGTTGGAATGGTGTGTGATGCCCATGCGGTCACACTCGTAGTAGTTCACTGTGCGGTGAAACGTGTACATGTTCGTCTTCATTTTTCGATACTTTTTCTTTGTTTGCTTGTTTATTAATCCGCCCTTTCATCTGCCCTTTATTATTGCTGATACTTAAGGAGTTATGCGTGCTTTCAGCTCCGTTTCTTTGTTTGTTTGTTGACTTATCCGCCCTTTTATCTGCCCTTTCACGCTCCATTATATTTCTCCCTTGTCTTTAAGTTCTTGTAGTCCTATGGCAAGTGCTTTGCTAATTAGTTCATTGTTTGCCGTATACGAATCACCCAAAAGATATATGGTAGTTCTGTTCTGTCCTTCAGTCTTCAAAAGGCCATTGGATTTAAGTATATCCAGATATCTTCTGATCTGTTTCTCAGAAAGATGTGGTCCAATGATCTTAACAATGTCTGAGCGTTTGGCTTTACCATATTTCTGTAAAAAAGGAAGAATTACCGCCCAAACTTGATTGATGTCCCAGTCTGTTGCCAGAGAGTATGCAGCCATATCTCCTGACAATTCATAATATCGGCGTGGTAAGATATAATAGATGGCATTTGTCTTTCCATGCTTCTCTATATAGCCCATTTGTTCTAGTTTATGTGTAATCGCTTTATCGTTAGGTTTCTTTTGGCCATCTCTTATCTCACAAAGGGCCATTACCTCAAAGACTGCCAGTTTTTTGTCTTCGGGCAAACTGTCCTGTATTTCTTGAACGTACATAGCAAAGGCTTTATCTTTCACCGTTGCCAGCAGTATGGCTATTACCGTAAAGTCATCGCTCTTAGAATAATCAGGTTCAGGTTTGCCTTCCGATAGGGTAAGCAAGAATATCTTGTCAATTCCCTGACCAGAACGCTCAACAACACCAGTTTTTGAAAGCACATCAGCCAATAGCCTGTTTCTTGGAGTACTCGGTACTGTTAGCAATGTGTCAATCGTTACACCATTCGGAAAACCGCCAGCATTCAGAACTTCAAGTCTCGTTGGGTATTGCTTTACGACAATCTCACTATTCTTCCGATAGTCACGATGCGCAAAAGCATTATTTACCAGTTCTCTAATAACATCCTCATTGAAAAATGGTATATCAAAGATATATGACTCCTCTCTAATGGGTACAGAGCCATTACGAAGATTAATAGCTTCCCACAGTTTGTCAATCAGGACAAAAAATGGCTGCCCGAATTGGAGACGACTGTCAAAATGGATTTGAGCCTCTGTATTGCGATATTCCAACATGACCTTGGCTTGTGGGAATTTCTTACTAATGAAAGATTCTTTGCCAACGAGTAGAACTGCCGCGTTTGTGACTTTGTTCCCACTTATCAAATGCAAGTCACTTAGTGCCTGTTTGTCGTCCAAAGATTTGAATGAAGGATTCTTTTGCTTTTTAGCATACTTTTCTTTCATCACCTTAATGGCTTCTGGATCCAAATCGTCAATGGTTGCCCCATCACAGAATTGCTCTGAGAAGTCCGGTTCCTGCTCTTGAAGAATTGACAGAAGAACCTTGTCGTCCATTGGCAACAGGTCTTCACCAACCCTCATCAAAGCCACGTCTTCAAACTTGTAAACCTTTCCAATTGGTCTTGAAGGAATCTCTATCACTACAACTCGTCCTGTCTTGTTTGCCTCATCTTCAAACAGCTCATATACTTCAGGGCGAATACCTGTATCACGATAGATATTACTCTCTAACTCGCCTAAAGAATTCTCATTTTGCTTAGTCCCCGTCACCTTATGTGGATAGTCATCGTGCATACCTATGACCATCCTTCCACCACCTTCATTGCAGAGAGCTGTAACATATCCAAGGATACATTTGCGTCGGTCTTTGGGCTTTGCTTTATCACCCCCATTGTAAGAGACGTTCCCTTGCTCGCCTTTCTTGAACTCCACGTGGTCTTCTGACTCACGCATCTGTTGTAGTTCTGCTATAGTATATCTTCTCATTGTCATATTTCGTTTCTTATTTCGTTTGCAAAGTTACATATATTTATTCACATATCCTCGCTTATAACCTTTTTTACATTTTACATCTTACTTCAGACATCAGACATCGTTTCATCTGTCCCCGTGGCATTTCCCAAATTATTAAAGAACCCAAAGTCCACATCCACTAGAGCCCTTCGGTCTAATCCTAAGTTGCGCTTTTCGCAAGACGTTTCAGACACAAGACTGCAGGAAAAACATGCAGCTAGATTCAACTGATCTTCATTCTCCCAACACAATGGGTCAGAAGAACACTCTTTAGCATTGTTGATAGCATTTTTTATTATTCTTTCGATGAGTCGTGGTTGTCCTTGCCAAACCAATCCACCCATACTTCCTTCTGCCCCATCTGCTGTATAAATCAAAACACCACACATTCTGTCAGAGTAATACAATCTCTCCTGAAGGCTTGCCGTAGGGTAACCACAGGAAAACTCCAGTTCCTTCATGATAATGTGAGAGAACGTATGCAACAGATAGAACTTAGGTGCCCCGTATTGCTCCATCTCATCTTTCAAAGCTTTACCAATTTCGCCCTCTGGCTGATCATAACGAATCTTAAACAGCTCGGAATGATCAGTCAGCCACTGATTGACGGTATCCATATTAAACTCAAAGAACAATCCTTCTCCCAGGCTTTGATTGGCAGGCAAAGAATAAACTTTCTCTACAGGCTCATTATATATCCTTTGTCCTTCATTCCTGACTACCATACCGTCAATCCTCAAAGGAACAGGCATAGACACCCTACTGAAACCGAGTTGCGTCAATGTCATGGCCAGTGTATCTACCTGCTGTATTTTCTTGAAATAGGGTTTTAGATCTACAGGCAAATCAATATCTTTGAACTCAAGATTGGGAGTCTGAGCCAGAGACTCTGCATAGTTAGAGAATACCCTGTATTCCTCAAAACGGTATTGCTCGTGAGTATCCTTAGGTATCTCCTTAACAGCAAGGAAGCGATTCTTAATAATCTCCGCCTGCTCTTGGGTTATCTCAATATCACTGTCTTCTGCTTTATCAACAATATCCATTCGCTCCATATAAGCCTCTTTTGTGAGTCCTGGCTGACGTTCCAACGCCTTGGGATACCATCTGGTATTGAGTAGGTCTAACACCTTTTGTAATTGCGGAGCCAATATTGTATCGGGCAAATACTTGGGCGGTATATAAAGGCTACTAAATGAATCTGCATAGTAAACGCTGTTACTGGTTACAAGAGCCATTTGCATGACGCTTCTTGGCCTTTCGGGTTTACTGGCATCCCTGCAGGGGTCTTCAGACTTCGTCCCAAATCCATTCCAAGGTGTATCCCCTTTGCAGAAGGGATGAATATTCATGATACCTTCCAATCCATATGTCTTTCCGCATTTCTTGCATTTTAATGTTCCCCAACTTTCGGAGTTATTGCGGTTCTCAATCCATTGGAGTTCATGTCGGCCGCCTTTTTCACAATCTTGACAGGGATAGTCGAACAATTCAAATCCGGCAGGATTTTTCATTGCTTCCTTCTTGCCGTCTATTCCCGCACAGAATAACTCATACCAAGGAATATCTGATATATGACCATTCTTGCAAATCAGTAATATTGGAATCTGGACAAGGGTATCATATATATCTTTAAGTTGATTATTGTCTTTGAATGACCTATGTGTGTTATTATACGGGTCTCTTGGAGGTGCAAAGTATTGAAGCTTTGTATCTCCCGTTTTTTGCTTCCACAGGCTCTCCCATTCTTCAAGGGGTTTAAAGAACTTTTCCTTTCTACTATAGAACCACCTTGGAAAATGAATAGCTGGTATGATGAAATGATCCGACTTTAATTCATGACCAGTATTCTCCTTGCAGCGGATATACAACGGATGTTTCTTCTCCTTTGGATAATTCCAGTTATCCAAAGACAAGTGAGGCACATCTATCAGATATTTCAATTTGGGAATACCTTGATTATCTTTTAGGAACTCGACGAATCGTGGGTCATTAATAATATCAACACCTGCTGATCTGGAAATAGTTTCTGGGTCGCTGTCGCCAAAGTTTTCTATCTGTTTATTAACATCCCTAACGAATCCCCAAAAAGAGACGGACTTGGGCATAATGAAAAATCCGGCTTTAGTGGTGACGATTGAACCAACACCTGCATTGGAGGAAAGCACTTTGTACTTCCCTATACACTGATTATATTGTAAATCCTTATGTATCTCCATATCAATTATCCTTTATATTTAGTACGGCTTCTGATTCTACTGTTCGAAGTGACATAGGAACTGCCCACATGTTTTCTGCTTCATCATCCAAATAAGCATCTAATGCCAAGAATAAATCTTTCCACTTTACTTTTTGACGCCTATTCGAGTTGAGGAAATCGGAACCAGAATAGCGAAGAGAATATTCTCCTGTCTGTTGGTTGTCAACCATCCCTTGCCATTTATTTAATGCCTCCTCAATAAATAGTTCGATGAACCTTTCTAGTTCTTCAGTGAGCAGTTCTTTTAATTCACTTGACAGCTTTTGAGTCCTCTCCAATCGATCTCTGAAATACACATACATATCATTTTTGATCGTATTTTGCATCTGCGCTGTCAGAGCAGAAGCATTATCTGGATTTGCCAGAGTGTCATAATGATGGCGAATCATTGCTGCGTTATATAATGGCAAGTACTTACAAACAGATTTCTTGGAGAATGGAGTAATAGAGATGGGCTCTACATAATAATATAGCTTCTCATGGAATTCCCTGAAACGCTCAAAATGTGACAAGTCCCTTGCCCTAAATGGATTGTGAAGCGTTATTACAAGTCCCAATTTATTTCTAGCCACACGACTACTTGCTTGGATATACTCGGCAATATTACGGGGCATGGAATTCATAACAATTGTGTTGAATCTGTCTACGTCCAAGCCCACAGAAATCATGTTTGTGGCAAGAATCAGATCTGGAGGAGTCGTTCCATGAAGCCATTCGCTGCCATCCTCATTCTTATGCGGAAGTCTTTCTTCTGCCTTCCAGTTCTTCCCAACTTTTTCCAACTCGTTCACGACCTCTGCACCAGAGAGTCTTCCTGTAAGTTCTGATTTACTGAATGACGAATCATAACCGTATAAGCACTCCAATTTATCACTATAACGCAATACACGCTTGAAAAGTCGTCGCGTGTACTTCGTAAATTCCGTATAGAACTGGGCATCTGTTTTTCCGACCTCTTTCAAACTGTTGAAGTAATCAATGATCGAGTGATAGAAGTCCATTGCTTCCTGAACTTTTTTATCAGAAAGAGATTCTGCATGTTCCTTTTCAAACAGAGCGCGATGGACGAACATGGTTGCTATCAAACGCATCTGAGTTGTCATGTGCGTCCTACCTGTGGGGAACACACCAATATATTTCCTTTTAGATACAAACTTCACCTCGCCATCGACTTCCTTTCTTTGGTAGAAAGAGAAGAATGAATCGTCATAATCCGTGCCAGGTTTGGGGAAGATGCTAACATCTCTGTCATAAAGAGCACGAATTTGCAACTCTGTATTACGTGTAGTTGCTGTTGATGATATGATCTTCGGACGGATTATCAATCCCGAATCGTCCTTATATGAACAAAGTTGGTCTATCGCACATTCAAACAGACTAACAGCGGAGCCAAGTGGACCAAGTAGCAAATGTAATTCGTCTTGGATAATTAGTGATGGTGGCAAATAATTAAGCTCACCTTTTCCAAATAGTCTTCTTGAATCCTGTTTCTCGTTAGAGGTTGAAACCTTGTGCCCGAGTGCTGCAAATTTGTCCACAGTGCCAAAAAGCAAAGTGGGGGGATTTTGGTAGATGTATTCGTCACACAGTTTCACAGGCAATTCATCAGAAAAAGTACAGTCAATATTGTCACATCTAAATACGATCTTTGGGGCAGAAGCAGTTCCCTTGTTTTGATATTTTAGAGGTCTTCCGCAACAAGGACATTTGTCCAAAGGAATCTTTGATTCACGACGCTTTCCAGAATCGTCTCTAGTATTCCATTTTTGACATTCGTCAGAGAGAGATTTAGCATTGTTTGGAAGAGAGTCTTCACCTACAAAAAGTCCTATTGAAATTGGTTCATCTCCCAAATTGTATAAGTTCCATCGACGTATCTGCTCTAATGCTAATATCAAACGCATGGCACGTTGGAATTGCTGAGTAGCAAGAAGGCGAAGAGTGTACCTCATTATTGCTGTTGTACCTCCACCATGTTCTGGAGATTGCCTTCTACGGGATATGATAGACAATGCTATAATACCCAAATAAGCTTCCGTCTTACCACCACCAGTTGGGAACCACACCAAATCCACTAACTCATTTCTGCATTTCCACTTTGGATCATCAGAACGTCGGATAATGCCGTCAAGATTAAGTAGAATGAAAGCTAACTGGAAGGGACGCCATGCAGCCGGTTTATTACCAAACAAATGATCATCGGCTTTCTCTTTATAGAAGTCAAAGCAGGTCTCCTCATCTGTTGATCTTTTACTATGCCACAATTGAATAAACATGGCCGTATTCATAAGTCGAAAACTCATCATATTAGAAGGGTTCTCTTCTAATATAAGCTTTATGTTGTAAGCCATTCTGTCACAATCCGACTGGCATTTATCCAAATTCTCAAAACCAATATGATTATCATCCTGGTCATTACGCAACACATCCCTTTGTTTGTCGATCCATATTTGATATTTTGCAACAAAATCTTTTAAATGGAATATGATTTCTGCATCGGTAGCTTCTGAGAATAATGAGAGCCATTTGAATTCCAAAGCACGCGGATCTTCCAATAAAGGTCGAGGAATACGAATCCCATTCTCTTCTACAAATGAAAATTTGTCACGTGGAATGGGTTCAACATCAGGCGTTTCAAAAGAAGGAATAAACTCAGAGCATACCCATTTCTCGTCGTCGGTTATCTTCCAATCAACAGAACAGAGATGTCCGACAGCATAATCTTTTATTGAGCGATACAAATAATTCAAATGTTCTTTATCGTCTTGTTTGCTTTCATTATTTCTTTCTTGATATGCAGACAAAAGATTACTTTCTATTTTGATTTGAGTCCCAAAGAAGCATCTTTCATTGACCTTCTCTGTGACAATGGAGAAATAGTGTTCGGAATTCTCTTCAAATGGTGTCGAGCTGTTTTCAAGTTGTACTTTTAAATATATCTTGTTTTTGGGACCATAGGCCAATCTTGTAATCTGTAGCCAAACAGATAATCTACGGAGAAATCCCAAATTGTCATCATCGGGTTCAAAAACTATGTTAAGATTATCTTTATATTCGCTTTCACGAGGTGAAAAGATAACCTTATTCCCCTGCTTATTTAAATTAATTTCATCTAAATTTATTATTCTGCTAAATGAATGAGATTGCCAAAAGCCAAAAGATTTAGTATTGCAAATATTCATTGCATCTTCCAGATAGGATAAATAAGTTTCATACCTTTCAACTTCTTTTATCCTCTTTTCTATTATCAATCTTTCATCATCAGAAATATAGGCGTCTTTAAAATATCTCAATTTACGCCATAGACGTTCTTTATATGATTTAAGGTATCTATAATTATCACCGATTTGTTCATATTCATTATCAACTGTACCATCTGTATTGACTGCAACGCCCTTACATAATTCTTTGTTAATAGTAAGAATGGTATCTTTAACGATGCTTATGTCCTTCGTAATATCTTTAGCAAGATGAATGCCATCTTCTATTATTGAAAAAGTGGGAGAAAGTTGAGTCCGATATTTCTCAAAGAACAACTTAAAGCCACTTTTATCTTCAATTTTAATAACAATCCCACAACATTCCTCCCTAGATATTTTCTTGTAATAACGTCCAGATATTGTGACCGTTAAATCCGACGAAAGAAGATGCTCTCCATTTTTGTCCAAACAACATGATACTCCGATTGTTGTCGGAAATCTTTGACTAAGTGAATACATATCTTCCTCATCAGCTCCTAATCTGTCAACCCTTTCATCAAGTTCTTCACTGCTATTATCATCTTGGGACTCTTGATATAAAGAGTCACTTTCCAAATCGGTATCAACAGCTTTATCGGATGGGGACGGATTATTGGAAGAGAAATCAACAACTTGTTTCCTCTGTGGAAATAATATAGCTGTACTATATAAAGAACCAGGCGTGGTATTGATAACTTCTTCATCAACATCACTACACTCATTATTGAGACAATAGAAATGCCCGTTACATGCGCCAGGGCCTTCCATTTGTTGCCTTATGAACTTTTCTAGGGAGTCACGCTTTGCCTGAATCATATTTTATATTTTTTACAGTTTTCAAATTTATGTCCAATAGCTGAACCAGAATATTAACATCTGACGCAGTGTTTATCTCAAGTAGAGTAAGGATTTCAGAATGATCCTCATATAATTTCACAAAATAATCATCACTAATAGAAGACACTGTTAGAATTGACTGCAACAATGATTCTATCTGACTATTTAGCACCTTGGTGTTATTATTCTTGATCAACTTCTTGGTTAAAATCACCCTATGATAAGGTGAACCTATTTTGAAGCCAAGGAAAGACAACAAACTATTCTGGCTTTTTCGACTTCGAGGTAAAATCATTGGATAGTCAAAATCAAACCATTTTTCGAAAGCGCGTAATGAGATCTCCTTATTATTGGGAAAAACAGCTTCATATGTTGGCTCTACGCCCATCTCATCAACTACTCTTTTAAGGAGATATTTCCATAGTTCAATGTTTGAATTTATTTGTTCTTCCGTAAGTGCAAATGCAGGGTCACGACGAATGTAGCCTTCCGATTTGAGATTACTATCTGATTTCTTAATGAGGTTATCTTTTATTTGGCTCACGAGTTCATCAAGCAATTGAAGTTTCATTCCTTCCTCAAAAGGAAGTTCTTTAAGACTGGATATACAATAACGTCCACCATTGACATACAACACACGGTCTGCCGCTAATCTTTTTGCTCTACCGCTCTCAAATTCTATCGTGCAACGTTCTGCCAAATACTCACGAGCATCTGATTCTGCCTCATCAATATCGTTTAGAATATCAGGCATAATAGGTTTTTGAAGCATTTTTTTGCTCCAGCCCAATTTCTCCTTCCTAAATGATGAGAAAAGAAGTCCATTTAAGTCCTTCTCGTAAAAATGTTTATTCCATTCATAATATCTATTATGAGTAAGCCTATTAATTATGGTTAATCCCCCTTGCCCCTTTTTCAATGGTAGCGGATCAAATGAATTTGGATAGGTTTTATATCTTTCATCTGTATATCTAAATGAATACATCACAACAAAGTCTTCATCCAAGCCATCTCGTAGCTGGCTGAAATCCTTAAAAACAATTCGTCTATGCTCAGAAGAGAAACACTTTCGGATAGAATCCTTATAAACCTTATTAATTCCTGGTGGAAGAACAAAAGCCACAGAATGGTAGTTTTCAACTTGCTCTAATATTCTAAATGCGATCTCTTCGTCCCATAATTGCATATAATAGTTGAGAAAAGGGCTCAGCACATCGAACTGAGAAAATCCTATTTCTGACTCACATTCTTTTATGAAACAATTTTGGGACTCGGGTGTAAATGCCAATGACAGGGCATTCTTTATTCTATAATTATGAGAGAACTCATCGAGATATGAATCAATATCTGCAGTAAAAATGTCACGTTCAGCAGAATCAATAATATATTGAGAGCCCAACTTTTCTCGTTGGAACATCAAGTTGAGTTCGTCAGGTGTGAAAGTAATAAAACCATCATAATCATCAAAACGCCTAATCTCTCGATTTAAAAGATTTGCTACTAATGACGCCTTTACATTTTCCTTTGTATAATACAATCTAAATGGACGTTCGGTAATATAGAAGACAAAGCAATTCTTTATTCCAACACCATATTGATTCAACCGTTCCAGTTGGTCCAAATTATAAGAGAACGTTATTTTACCTCTATTTTGAGAATGAAATATAAAAAGGTTTTCAATATTGGGAATTTTATCCTTGTTCTTTTTAAATAATGCTTCTATATCATAGGCCGTCAAATAATTAGTCACGATTGCATTATCATCGTTGCCTATTATGTTTGTTGTAAATAGTTGTTCTAACCAGGGATTCTTATCCTGTTTCCTTGTAACAACATCTTTTTCTTGAACTACAAATAATGATTTTCTTTCATTATTGGATGCCTGTAAATCTTCGCTAAACAACGTCAAGAACTTTGCGTAATACTTTCTCTCCTCAGATATCTGCTTATACTGCTTGCTTTTTGCAGAAAGTCCCATAGGAAGAACCATTGCCCCAGTGGTTTTCTTTTTGGCAATATGAATATACTTCTGTATATGGGAGAATGCTATTTTATGAATCAGGAATCGCACAAGTAGTTCACGAGCCCATTCTGGACAGGTTGGCACATAAATGATTTGGTAATTAATACTTCCTTCCTGTTGCCTTTCGTAGAAATGGTCAACAATATTATTCATGGCACAAAGAAATTTACGTCCATCTGCAACTTTTGAATGTTGCATCATATCACAGACTGCAGAAAAGAATCCTGTCTCGTGACTGATCAGATCTTGATATTTTTCCTGTGCTCCCATAACTATTGTAAGACTAACATTTGAAGATCCATAATGGCACGAGTCATACCGACATACAACTCTAATGTGCTTATCTCAGTTCTACCATTAATAACCAATATTACATGTTTACATTCTAACCCTTTGTAGGCCAGCATCGATGTAAATGGTATTTCTGACGTATCTAGACAGATGTTTTTGGGTGATAGTTCTTTGATGCCTTCTATTGTCGCTATTCTATCGTACAACTTCTCATTGCCTGTAGATTGTTCTTTTTTCGTGCTTGAATCAGCCAGAATAACATACTCATTCCAGTTTTTAGCACTATCTCTAATCTCTTTCTTAATTTGGTTTATGTGCTTTATCAACTGCTTGGCACCATCGAAATAAAAAACTTGAGTTGATACGTAGTTTTCTTTGATGATACATTGGAACAAATCTTTTGCCGAGGTTCCGTTAAGTAACATCTTGGCGAACGAAACTATCTCTTTATTTGTCGGAACACGCTTATTAGTGTCCAAAATGAATCGGGCTCCATTAAGAGCTAATGCGTCTGCGATTTCATCTATTTGTCGAGATTCGTAATTGTAGCCTTGCTCTGTATCAAAAAAAACAAGATAACGGCCTGTTGAAACACCATTTTTTGTTACAGATGTAAGAGCATCGAGAAGAGGTAACGCTCCTTTGTCAAGAACATCTTGAGCTTCATCTATAACAATGTAGTCATATGGCACAAAATCATTTCGTTCTCTCACTGAAGAAAATAACGTTTCTAACTCATCATTAGCAGCGCCACTTGTGATATCATCCAGAGACAATTTTGTGGACATTACTTGAGATTGGAGAGAAAAAACAAACGAAGCAAATTGTTCAACGCTGCAATTGGGAAGTCCGGCTCGCCACAATTCATTCTTAATTTTGGCTTCTAGCAACTTATTCCAACACAGGTATAATCCCCTAAGGGTGTGGTATTTCTCTATATAGGCACGGGCAATTGTCGTTTTGCCTGTACCTGGACCTCCTTCGATAAAGAGACGATCATTTTTCTGGAGACTATTAAAAGAACTCAAATTATCAATATTCAAGCGTTGTAATATAGCCTCCATGCCTCTTTCAGAATATACATTCCTACTGCGGTCTGCAAAATTATATAGTAATGACTGTATTGCTATTTCTACATCTTGCACTTGGAGATCAGGTCGACGCCATCCATTCTTATTCTTATCATATGCCAACACATCTATGCAGAAATCAGCAAAAGACTTGGAAATATCATCGTGTTGTATTTTAGACCATAACTTATATCCTAAATCTGTGCTCGGATTAGTACTGGTATGATCCATACTTGTATGGGGAAAAGCACACACTGTGTCAATAAACAACTGTGATGCACTAATAACCCTGTTGCTAATAAGTGCATACATGTAATCCCTTGCCTGATCAAAAGGTGCTCTTTCCATATATGTTCGCTCACGAGAAGCCTCATAATAGTATAAGCCCTGTTCAATCCCTATCTTTCCACCTTTTACCTCTACAATAATTACGCCTTTTTCTGACACCAACAAGAAATCAATTTGTATTTCATTTTGATTCTTTACAGAAACAGGCAGTCTTAAGTTATGCCAGAAATGCCAGGTATAATCACTATTGGAACAATCTAAATAAATACGCCTGAACATCTCTATTTCACCATAAAGAGGACTACCATCATTTTGAGTGATAATGGCATCCAAATCACTGGTATTGTTATAACTAACGTGTGATATTATTGGCATATTGCTCAGTTTATTTATAGTTTTCCCATAGTTTGGGATTTAATAAGTTAGACATCTTATAGTTAAACATTTCCAACAGCCCTTCTCTGTGCTGCGGAAATTTCTCCAATGTTCTCATCACAGACTGCAAGGGTAAGCACATCTTTACCTGTCCTTCCCCATCGCCATAATAGCCATTATTCAAATCCTGAAGAAACTCCTCAAATGTCTTCAAATGAGGTCTATCGGTAACATGCAGTGAATGCTCCTCCCAGTAAGACTGATTCCTGTATGCGAATTCCCAGAACGACATTTTTTTATAAAATTGTTGCTGGTTACACCATCGGGCAATCTGAATGTACAGATTTGATATTTCATACTTGTGATAGTCCTCATGCCGCATGACATATCCGACACAACCATACGACATGAGAATCCTGATGCGCTGGAAAAGTTCCCAAATGTCGTTGTAGAATCGTTCGTGGCTATGCTCTGTCAACCTGAATCCACAGAATAGATAGAACTTAGTTCCCTTCTTCGGATTATAATGTTTCCAAATCTTGAGTGCTTTTTCTATAGTTTCCCTATCTCGCCAATTGTCGAAAGCGAAAATAAAATCACCATGATAGCGAGCATGGGACAGCATTTCTGCCATCTCCCGACCATTGGGGCTCTCAGCTAGCATCCGTTCGTCCAATCCCTGACGGAACTGAAATGGCCGTTTGGTATCAATCAACTGCTGCAATAGCGGTCTCCAAATTGCGGGCGAAGAAGCCAAGAAGTTATCGTCCCACAAATAGATATATGGACGGACAAGTCGACCTCGTTCATCCCGCTCATTATCCAAGAACCATTCTAGTTTCGAATAGGGAAGGATGGTATTTTCTTTCTTATTGATGCAGAAGGCACAATGACGTTTGCACCCACGAGTAAGGAATCCGATACTGTACTGCTGATAATCTTTGTACTTTTCGCGTTTAAACCCTCTTTTTACCTGCTGTTCCACAAAAGCATCATAAAGGTGATAATAAGGCATCTGACGAGCCATGTCAATACCCTTCTGCTTCAAACCGCAGCGGTGATTATCCAAAGAATTCAGAAACTCGTCTTGTTCAAGTCGATTCATGTCCTCTTCTCGAAGCTTTGAGAATTCCCTAATGCCTTTGACGGTTGCATAGAAGCCTGTTCCGCCCACCTCAAACTTTGCCTCTTCGGAAGTTCCTATTGCTTTAGTATAGAATTCGGGATTCTTGGTAAAGGTAAAAACCTTCGAGAGATAGATTCTGTCATATCGACTAATATCTGCCTGCGAGTCAAGAATAAGCTCAAACATGATGCCATTGTCCAAGAGAAAACCAGCAATCTTCAACAATGCAAGATTCGGGTGGCGCGAACCATTATCTAAAAGGTCTGCGTCAACCAAACCTATACACCGATACATTGGTGGCACTCTCAATGCTTTCATCGTTTCAATTATTGTTAAGCAACTTTTAAGGCTTCCTTATTCAGACAAACGAGGTGATCATCGCCAACAAGTACAAGCACATCCGTCTCCGACCGTGACCAATTCACCAATTCCTCAAACCCCATATCCAAAGCCTCTTTAGCCCGAACTTCGCGCCACCCTTTTGTGGCGACTAATTCATTTAACATCTTGGCAGAATCTTCGTCCACCAAATCTATCAGGTGCATCCATTCCTGAAACATTCCACCCGCAGGTATTTCCAATTTCATCATAATTACATTTTTAAATCTTCCGTCGTAGTCCATATGTAAAATGCGCCCGCAAATACTACTGCTCGTAGCTAAAGACAAAATCCCCCACCGTCACGGTCATGCGGCCCTCGTCGGCGATGGCGGCGTAGTGCTTCATCACATAGCTGCGCAGGAAAGTCGTCTCGCTTTGCGCATTGAACTCTGCCTGCACCTTGAGGAAAGCATTGCCCAGAGGCGACGGCGACGATGCTTCGGCCGCCTCGCGGCCCTGACGCACAAACTCGGTGGAACCCTTGGAAATCAGACGGAAACGCTCACGCGCCTTCACCTGGTTAGGAGTGCTGTGGGAAGCACGTTCGGGGTCGCGCTGCACGGCATAGACAGCACCCGTCTTGAAGTTGCGGCGGAGATAGACTCCGCTCTTTTTGTCGGCTCGGCCATGCATGGCGCTCAAGAGCCAGTTGGGATCGATTTTGGCCATAAAAAATACTTATTTTGCCCTCAAAGTTACAAAATCAGCGGGACGGGTGCAAGTTTTCCGACTCATTTTTTCATC
>JAEEGL010802822.1_pt1 | contig 15922 bp, 12 predicted proteins | sample 9134231 | NCBI WGS metagenome assembly JAEEGL01 (sample SAMN16246548, study PRJNA631951) | gut metagenome | biome: gut microbiome; feature: rumen; material: fiber-attached | host: Bos | place: Iran: Karaj | collected 2018-10 | reverse complement strand
GTCCTGTCCCTGTATGCGAGGTATTTCAGCGAAGCGTCCCTTATATCTTCCGCATTCCCGGCGTTTCCGCCGGCCTCGATGGCGGCAGCTCTTACCCCTGTTCTGCCGGAGCTTCTGTCCCCTTTTGCTCTCATATCTCTGTGATTCCCTCTATTTCTTTTCCGGACGCCGAGCAGTACGCTCCCGGCATGCCGAACATCTCAGTGTCGCGCGCGATATCGCGTATCACGGCGTTTCCGGTCCTTATCAGGCCGTCCTGCCCCGGAAGCACCGAAAACGTCGCCAGCCCCTGCGAAAGCCCTGTTCCGGTGTACTTGATGTACGCTTCCTTGCGCACCCAGATCCTGAAAAACTCCGGCTCGCTCGCGCGCACGGTTTCGGCCTCCGCGGAGGTGAAGAATCTCTCAGCCATGTGAAGCGCGCAGACCGTACGCACCTCCTGGATGTCGACGCCGACCTCTTCATCGGCCATAAGGCACACCCAGTAACCGCCGCTGTGGCTGACCGAAAAGAATACCCTCCCTTCCGGTCCGAAGCCGCCGCAAGCTGTTTCACTATCGCCGCAATCCGTTTCCTTACCGGCCGCGAAATACGGCTTGCCGTACGCCGTCCTGAGCACTCTTACGCCGCCGAAGGCTCTTTCAGCTTCGTCCGCGCTGAGTCCGCGCTTTGTTTCCGCATAGTGAAAAAGCGCCCTCTTGAGGAGCGCCTCACCTTCCGGTCCCTTATGATCTTTTCCGGCGTGTATATACAGGATCAATTGTCCGGTCCTCTCAGTCTTTTACGGATCACTTGCCTTCCGAAGTGTCCGCTTTCTCTTCGCCGTTCTCCTGCTCAGCGACCTTGTCGAGCATTCTTCTGTAGCCGTCCGCGCCGTATACGAGGCACTTGTTGATCCTGCTGATCGTAGCGGTAGACGCCTTCGTTATCTTCTCGATCTCCGAATACGTCTTGCCCTCGGAGAGCAGCTGAGCCACGTGCCAGCGCTGCGAGATCGAGTTGAGCTCGTTTACAGTGCAGATGTCCTCAAAAAACCTGTAGCAGTTCTCCTCGCTGTCGAGCAGAAGCACAGCCTTGAACAATTCATCCGTTTCCTTATTCTTGAGTTTGGATCTGTATGCCATCTCGGGCCTCCGTCTTTATTATTTCTCCGCAAGGAGTTTATTTACAGCTTCAACTATATCCGCGACGTCCGCGAGCGCGCCCTTGCCGGTGTCTCCACACGCCAGAAGCGCCGCTTTCGGCTCTATGAACTGAACTCCCTGATCCGCGAGCGTCTTCATATTGCGCTGCGTCGCCGGGTTTTCGTACATCGCCGTATTCATCGCCGGGCAGATCAGTACAGGCGTTCCCCGGAGCGCCAGGCAGACCGTGGACAGCATATCGTCGCAGATGCCGCACGCGAGCTTGGCGATGATATCCGCGCTGGCCGGAGCTATAAGCATCAGGTCCGCGCCTCTCGCGAGAGATATGTGGTGTACCTTGTCCGGCTCGTAATCGGCGAACATGTCCGTGTGGACCTTGTTCTTGGTCAGCGTCTGGAACGTGAGCGGCGTGATGAATTTCCGCGCCGCGTCCGTCATGATGACGTTTACGCTGTATCCCTGCTTGGTCAGGGAGTTTGCTATGTCAGCGGCCTTGTACGCCGCTATGCTGCCTGTTACTCCGAGAACTATGTTCTTCATGCTTTGTCCACCCTTTCCGGTATGACTAAACCAGTTTTTCCGTTACGGCCTTCGCGATGCCTGCCGCGATCTCAGCCTTCGTTTCGAATTGCTTTATATTCTTCTCCGCGTCCACGAGGTATCCCCTGTGGAGATCTCCGGTTATCTGCGTCGAGTCGTTCGCGAGCACGAAATCGCACTCGTTTTTGCGCAGAAGATTGAACGCGACGTCGATCAGCTCCTCCTCAGGAACGCCCGAGAGAAGCTTAAATCCGACGATTACGGGCTTTTTCGGCATATCCTTGAACATTGAGATGACTTTAGGCGTTTTCGTGAGGAAAACGGCCATATCGTCCACGTACGAGCTGACTTTCTTGGTGTTGTCAATCGCTTCTGCGTTCATGAGCGCGGCTCTGAAGTCCGCCGACCCGCCTGCCGCCTTTTCAGCTGCTTCCGCGAGTGCGTCGAGAGTGGTAACCCTGCTCACGGTGTAATCGCTCACCGCCATGCTGTGTATCACAGCGTCGGGAGCATCCCCGGCGAAGACCTTTTTCACCGCGTTTACCAGATCGTTAGTGGACAGTATCGGCATTATCTCAGTCTTTTCGCTGTCCGGAAGCACCGCCCGCTTCCCGCAGACGTAGTATATCTTTTCGACGTTTTCGAGCTTCGCGAAAGCGCGGGCGATCTCCACACCGAGCCTTCCGGTCGATGAATTAGTTATAGTCCTTACGGGATCTATCGGTTCGGACGTCCCGCCGGCCGTAATAAGTACTTTCATGTTAACTCCCGCGCAGGATGCGCCTGCCGCGACGCGCTCCGAGCAAAATGCAGAGCGGCCCGCGTTCACTTTAACAGTTTAATGTGTGACTATATTATACCCAAATCCCCGGCACGCTTCAACTGTTTTAGATCGATCGTGCCGGACTGTATGCGCTTTATGATTTTCGTGAGAAAACACGCGCGGCCTATTAAAGTCCCCGCCTGCTCAGGCCATGCTCTTTGTAGTACTGCGTCTTCTCTTCGTACATTTCGCGGTCGGCCTCGCGCGCCAGATCTTCGGCATGCGCGTCCGGCCAGTCGGACGCCAGCGCGTACCCGGCCGAAACCGACATCTTGTCCACGAGGCTGCCGTGCCAGCTGTTCGAGCACTCCTTAAGCTTCGCGAGCGCGGCGTCTGCCTCTTCGCGGGTCATATGCGCGATCGCCAGGAATTCGTCTCCGCCTATCCTGTACGCCTCTTCGAAAGTACTGCTGATGCATGACGCGGCGCCCTTGATCAGCTCGTCTCCGGCCTCATGGCCCAGCGTGTCGTTGACGATCTTAAGACCGTTGATATCGATCATAAACACCGCAAGGTCCTCAGGTACTCCCACGTCGTCATACATTTCGAGCTGCTTTACGTACGCGTAGCGGCTGTGGAGCCCCGTCAGGACGTCTGTCGTGATCTCCGCCTGCTGGCGCGTTACGACGTCGTCGGTGGTGAGCTGTGAAAACTCGTTAAGATGAATGTAAAGGAGCGCGGCGCCGAGAGCCAGCGCGATATACGAAACGCGCACGCCTACCGTTTCCTGTATGAATATGCCCGCCATTACAAGCAGGATCACCAGGAAGAGCGAGGCCCTGTTCTGTTTGCGGAACGAGCGGCCGTACAGCGCGAACTGGATCAGTACCAGAACGATTATAGCTACGTATACCGCTATATATACAGAATAAAGCGGTCCGTGCGAATACTTATGCGTTGCCCCGTCGATGACCAGCGTCCAGCCGAAGAAGCACGCGATAAGCTGGAAGACGGCGTTGCCCGCCGCGACCACTGCCTGCATTTTCTGCCATATGCTGCTCAGTCCGAGCTGCATGGACAGCGCGACACCTGTCGCAGGCGTCAGTATATAGTCAGCGCATTTCACCGCGCGCAGAAGCGCCGTCGGGAAGTCTGCGTCACCGTCGAGTCTTACCCCGACCCATTCCGCAAGCGCCGAAGCCGCTATAAGAATGTAAGTCAGATAAAACAGGTTCTTCGTTTTCTTATCAACTCTGTCGTTCTCGCGCACGAGTATGCAAAGCACAAACAACGCAAGACACGTAAGGACTATGACAGATGAATAGTAAATGAATTCATGCATGCTGCTGTCTCTTTCCTTTTGTTTCCGACAGCCTGTATTCTCCGTCCTTCAGGCTTTCATCGGTTTCGCATTTTATAATTATAAACGGGTACTTTTCTCTGAAGTATCCGCGGTTAACGCCTTTATGGCCGTACACGTTGTTCACGCATCTCGGATTCGAGCGCACGGTCAGTTCGAGACGCGGCTGAGACCCGGTTTCAGGCATTCCGTCCTCCGCGTCGCTGCTGCTCTGTTTTCCGGCCGCGCCGCCGATCAGTTTTTCGATCTGCTCCTCGATGCGCCCGCGAGCTATCCTGCCCTCTACAAGTTGTCTGAACGCCGGATGGAACGACATCTGATCCGCCATTATTTCGCTTGATTTCAGGCCGACCCTGATGATATCTATGCCCGCGCCGTCGATGATCTCATACATCGCTTTTGTGCGCACGACCGCCTCTTCTTCGTTCAGCGGCTCGTATTCGCCGCGTTCGTACATCGCCCAAAGCTCCGTGTCCTTGATCACGACCGTCGGGTACAGCCTCGCGATCTGCGGGGCCAGCCGCACTGTCTCGCGCGCCGAATAGATGCAGCTTTCGTACGAATCCCCCGGCAGGCCGATCATGAGCTGAAGTCCGAGAGTGAATCCGCTCTTTTTGATCAGTTCAACGCTTCTGTATACGTCCTCTGCAGTGTGGCCGCGCCCGGAAAGCCGCAGTACTTCGTCGTCGAACGACTGCACTCCGAGCTCGATCACGTCGGTCCCGTACGCTTCCAGATTGTCGAGGATCTCATCGTTTATGTAATCCGGCCGGGTCGACAGATGGATCTTTCCGATCTTCCCGGCGTCCTTATATTCTTTCGCGACCGCGAGAAACGCCTTCTGTTCGTCGAGCGGGATCCCGGTAAAGGAGCCTCCGAAAAAAGACACCTCGACGTTTTCGGGGCCGAGGGCGCCGAGAGTCGTCAGCCATTGCTCGATTATGCCGCGCGCGTCATCGGGCGTAACGTCTCCCTCGCGGGCCGTTATCCGCTTCTGGTTGCAGAAGACGCAGTCGTGGGGACAGCCTCTGTGCGATATGAAAACAGGTATTATCGCGTGTTTTTTCATTACGTGTCCTGTAAGCGCGCGTGCGGAAAGACTTCCGCGCCCGCGGTATCTCTGCTATTCCGCGCTTTCCGACTGTTTTACTATCTTTACTATCCTGCTGGTGCCGAGCCTGTCGGCGCCGAGCTCCATAAACCTCGCGGCGTCCTCCAGCGACGAAATGCCTCCGGCCGCTTTTATCTTCACGTCCGGTCCGATATGCTCTCTGAAGAGCGCGACGTCCTCGAAAGTCGCTCCGCCGGCTGAAAATCCTGTAGAAGTCTTTATGTAATCGGCTCCGGTTTCGGTAACTATCCCGCACATGGCGATCTTTTCAGCCTTGGTAAGAAGGCACGTTTCGATAATTACCTTGAGGATCCTGCCGCCGCAGGCTTCCTTTACGGACCTGATCTCGTCAGCGACATACTTCAGGTCGCCCGCCTTCAGCGCGCCGATGCTGATAACCATATCGATCTCATCCGCGCCGTTCGCGACGGCATCGCGCGTTTCAAAAACCTTTGCCGCCGTCGTCTGGGTACCGTTCGGAAAACCGATCACGGTGCATACCGCGCAGCGCTTCCCGGAACGCTCATCACGACCTGTTCCGGCAGCTTTCCGGCTTCCGTTGCCCGTCCCGGCGGACCTGTAAAGGCTGTCTATGTATTCCGCGGCTTGCTTTACATAACATGGTGATATGCAAACCGAAGCCGTTTCGTACTTTACGCCCTCTTCGCATATCTTCTTAACGTCCTCCCACGTCGCTTCCTGCTTCAGAAGCGTGTGATCGCAGGCCGCCAGTATCTTTCTGATCCCGCTGTTGTCCATTTCCGATCCCTCGCCCGGGCTTGTCCGGGATTCTCCGTTATTCGTGTTCCTTGCAGGTCAGCCAGTCAGGTTCGATTCTGAACACGAACGTCGCTTCGACCATTTTGTCCGGCAGCACCCAGTCCGCTTTTCCGGTGTTGTGAGCCATAACGGCAGTCAGCGCCTTCTTTTTTTCTTCGGTATCAGTTACCTCGCTGATCGCGCCGTGGCCGATGATGCTTCTGAACTTCGCGCTGTGATTGCAGGCCTCGTCGTTCGTTTTTATCTGAATCAGCCTGTCCAGCTCGAAGCCGGCCTTTGCGCACGTTCTTACGAGATCCGCCTTCCTGCCTTCCTTAGCGCCGTGCATATAAAATGTGAACTTTCCGTCCTTCGCCTCAAAGCCGAACGAAAGCGGCACTATGTACACCTCTTCGCCGTCGAAAAAGCCTATGCGGATCACGTCCATCTCGCGGATCACTTCTTCTATGATCGCCGCGTCCTTTATCTCTCTGTTAGCTTTTCTCATCGGTCTGTTAGTTGACATATCCGCACCTCCGTACCGGCCGCGAAACGCGGCAAAACAACGATTCCGGGTTTCAATACGCATTTCTGCGCATACAAATACATATTACAGTATACTATACAAGCGCGCTTAATTAAAGAGCGTTTTGCGCAAATAAAAACTCCGGAAGGGACGTCCTTCCGGAGCTTTTGACATCATATACCTTTTCAGCGTTTTCGACAAAATACGGGCGTTCTGAGCGTTTCAGGCCTGTACCCTATTTCATCTGTGCCGCTACTTCCGCGGCGAAGTCTTCCTGCTTCTTTTCGATTCCTTCGCCGACTTCGAATCTGATGACCTTGGTCAGCGCGAGATTCTTGTCAACTGTTCCCAGATACTGCGAAACGGTCTGCTTTCCGTCTTCAGCTCTTACGTAAGTCTGATCCAGCAGGCAGATTTCCTTCAGCTGCTTGGAGATACGTCCGTCTACGAGACCTGTGAAAATCTTGTTTCCGACGATCTCAGCCTTGTCCGCAACAGCGAGACCGGCCAGCTTTGTCTTCGCCTCTTCCGAAAGGAAGTTAGGCAGATAGTTGAAGTTGAAGCTCTTGTCGGCTCTCTTTTCAGCCAGGATATCCGTATCTTCCTTGCTCCATACGCCGTTTACGGCCTTGTCGAGCAGTGCGTTGAGGATCGGCTTAGGAAGCGTGAACGGATCGTTCAGAGCGCTTTCCAGAGTGATCTTCTTCAGGTTTTCGAGTTCGTCCGCGGAGATTTCGTTTCTGCTTACGTACTGAGGGTTCATCGCCGCAACCTGCATAGCGATGTTCTTCAGAGCAGCCTTGTTCTCATCGTTGTCAGCGCCGTTTGCTGCAACGATAACGCCGATGTTTCCGCCGCCGTGGATGTAAGTAGCCAGAACTTCTCCGGCAGCCTTGTCGATTCTTCTTACCGACATGTTTTCACCGATCTTGGCGATGAGAGCAGTCAGCGCATCTCCTACAGTCGAGCCTTCAAAAGCCATAGTCTTGAACGCGTCCATATCATTGCTTTCAGCGTCCAGAGCCAGCTTTGCGAGACCGTCTACGAAGCTTACGAACTCGTCGTTCTTAGCTACGAAATCTGTCTCAGAGTTTACTTCTACGATCGCCGCGGTCTTGCCGTCAGCCGAAAGAGCTGTCTTGACGAGACCCATAGCTGCGATTCTGCCGGCCTTCTTCGCTGCCTTCGAAAGTCCCTTTTCTCTCAGGATCTCAACGGCCTTGTCGATATCTCCATCGGACTCGACGAGAGCCTTCTTGCAGTCCATCATTCCCGCGCCTGTCATTTCGCGCAGTTCCTTAACCATTGCGGCAGTTACGTTTGCCATATGTGTATTCCTCCCGAAAAATCTAGTTTGAAAACGTTTATATTATAGTAAGGCGCGAGACGGGAAATCCGCCCGCGCCATGTATCCGCGATTATTCAGCGTCCGCAGCCTTTTCCTCAGCTTCAGCTGCCTCAGCTTCAGCTTCAGCGGCTTCGGTGTCGTCCATGCTCTCGCCCTGGTTGCCTTCGATAACGGCGTCAGCCATCTTCGAAGCGATGAGCTTTACGGCTCTGATCGCGTCGTCGTTTGCAGGAATAACGTAATCAACGTCATCCGGATCGCAGTTCGTGTCAACGATGCCGACTGTCGGGATGCCGAGAGTCTTGGCTTCCTTAACGGCGATTCTTTCCTTCTTAGGGTCAACTATGAACATTGCCGCAGGCATGCCCTTCATATCCTTGATTCCGCCGAGGTACTTCTCGAGCTTCTCGAGTTCGCCCTTGAGCTTTGTAACTTCCTTCTTCGACAGCTTTTCGAAAGTGCCGTCTTCTTCCATAGCGGTGATTTCGTTCAGGCGCTTGATTCTGCTCGCGATCGTCTTGTAGTTTGTGAGCATTCCGCCGAGCCATCTTTCGCTTACGTAGTACATTCCGCACCTTGTAGCTTCGTCCTTGATAGCCGCCTGAGCCTGCTTCTTTGTTCCGACGAAGAGAACAGGTCTGCCTGTCTTTGCGATTTCAGCCATGAAAGCGTAAGCTTCATCGATCTTCTTTACTGTCTTCTGCAGGTCGATGATGTAGATTCCGTTTCTTTCGGTGAAGATGTACTGAGCCATCTTAGGGTTCCATCTTCTGGTCTGGTGTCCGAAGTGAACACCTGCTTCCAACAGCTGTTTCATTGAGATTACTGACATTTCTTTTTTCCTCCCGGTTTTTTCCTCCACCGCGCTTTCCTTCTGAGGGACCGCGTCGCCGCGGCACCGCCTCTTCGGCATCACGGTGTGTGAAATGGTTAAATAATGCAGTTAAAAATAAATTATCCGGCCGCACGGCGCTTTCGGGCGCACGCGACCAGATAAGATATTACTATAAAACTCAAGGCATTGCAAGCGAAATTTCGCTTTACTGCTCTTCTCTTTTGTACGTGATGTAGTCACCCGCGATCTCATGCGCAGCGATCGATACAGGCCTGTCGATACCGATGTCGACGAGGCACGGTTTGCCGTCGATTATGTCGCGCGCTCTCTTCGCCGCCAGGATCACGAGCGTGTATCTGCTGTCAGCCTTTTTTCTTATTTCATTTATCGATGGATATAACATTGGATCCGTCCTCCCTGTCCATAATATTCCTGATCTCATCCACCGCGGTCTGAAGATCGTCGTTCACTACGACGTAGTCGTATTCCGCGGCGAGCGACATTTCATGCTCGGCTTCCGAGAGCCTGCGCTCGATAACGTCCGGCGCGTCTGTATTGCGCCCCACAAGCCTCTGCCTGAGCACTTCCAGCGACGGCGGCTCTATGAATATGAGCACCGCTTCCGGATACTTCTCCTTGACTATAAGAGCGCCCTGCGTATCGATCTCGAGGATCACGTCCCGGCCCTCTTCCAGCTTTCTGAAGAGCTCCTTTTTAGGCGTGCCGTAGTAGTTGCCGAATACGAGCGCGTATTCCAGGAATCCCTCGTTTTCGATCTCACGCTCGAAGTCCTCCTGCGTCTTGAAGTAGTAATGAGTGCCGTCCACTTCACCGACGCGCGGAGCTCTGGTCGTCGCCGAGATCGACAGTTCGAGATTCTCCGCCTCCGCGATCAGTTCGGCACACACCGTGCCCTTTCCGGCGCCCGATGGCCCGGATATTACGAATAACCGTCCACGCTTCATAGCCTCGCTCCTTTAGCAACTAAATATGTTACCACATGAAACGGCCGCTTTCAACCGTAAATATTCGCTGTACCGCCGCTTCATTATTCTATGTAGTCAGGCTTGATCTTCGCGTTGGTGTAGATTATGTAGTCCGGATCCGCGTCCGCGAGCTTCGTCTCTTCGGCGTTATTCACCGAAACGAGGTCGACGTCGAGCGTTACCTTGTAGTTCGAATAAGTGAGTCCGGCCTCCTCGAACGGATAACCGGTCTTTACCCAGAAGTCGATCGGTATGGTCGCCTCACCGCCGTCGGCCGCGAATTCGAGTTCGCTGTAGCCTGTGCCTGCCTTCGGTATCAGCAGACTAATCTCGCTGTGGTTCAGATCGGATACCTGGTATCCCGCCACGGTCAGCGAATCGAAGTACGTTCCGACGTTCAGCGGGCTGCCGTATCCGGAGCCGTCGGCGTTCTTTCTGCTGAGCGAGAGAGACAGCTTGAGGTGCGTGTAGTTCTCGCACTGGCTGCGGACGTCTCTGAAGTCGATCACGCCCGTCGTCTCCACCAAAGCGCTTACGAGCGATTCGGTATCCTCGAGGTCGAGCGCGTTGATTCCGAGTTCGCCGAAGTCTCCTATCAGCGTTCTCGACATCGAATTGTATTTCAGCGTGGCCTTCTTGAGCTCGATGTTGCTGAAGTACCTTATGCCGTTCGCGTCGTCAGCTCTGTCCGAAATGCTGCTGTATGCCGTCTGATCCTGAGCGGACGCGATATTCGACTTGATGAACACTCTGGTGCCGGTCGTCGTATCCACCGCCGGATCGTCCGGCTTCTGAGGGAACTGCTGTCCCATCGCGTTATCGTTTCCGTTGTAGTCGAGAGTGATGGTCGCGTTTATCGTAGTCGAATAGTCGCCCGAAGTGAGCTCTCCGCGTATGTCGTCCGGGAACGAGAACTGAGCGAATCCGCCCGAAGCGGACCACGATACCGCGGAGCCCGAAGTGTAATCGTTTTCCGCTCCGCCGTCTATGCTGTAGGTGCCGCTGACCGTCGGATTTCCGACTATCGCCGTTCTGGAGCCTTCGGAGTCGGTCCTCGTCAGGTGGACGAGGAACGTATGGTAAGTGCTGCCGAGAAGCGGCCCGTATGTCGCGCCGTCGCGGAGCGTTATCGTCGATTCGATATTAGCGGTTATGGTATCGTTCACCATATCCATGATGTTGCCAGCGTCTCCGCCCGTAGTGTGGAGAGTTGACGTGATATCGAATATCTCTCCGAGGACCATGTCGGATTTTCTCTCGTTGTCGCCGTTCACGCACAGCGTCGGATATGAATCCGGAAGACGTCCCGGACAGTCGATAGCGTAGCGCGCGATACCGGTGTCGCTGACGTCGGTGAATATCGACAGATAATACGACTCCGATATCTCACCCGTGGAGGTGCTGATCGAATAGCGCTGAACAGCGCCCATATCCTCGGTGTAAAGCTTGTATCCGCTTCCGCCGATCACTATGAGAGCTTCAGGATCCGAATCGCTGCAGGCCACGAAATTGCCCGCGCCGTCCGGAGCTGCCGCAGCGTTCAGACGGCTCGAGATGCTTACCGCCTCGAACGGGGATCCGTCTTCCGCATGGAACGCGGAGAACCGCACAAGGCCTCCCGAGTATGCGTCCGAGAAGTCCGCGTAATATGCCTTCCCGGTCTGAACGTCGACCAGAGCCAGTTTGGCGTTCGACGGGATCGGATCGGCCGTACCGTACTTCGAAAGCGATACCGCCTTTTCGTAGTTTCCGGTCAGGCTGTCGCCCGATTCAAGGGCGGAGATCCATTCGTTCGCCGTACGGTTGTACGTATATGTGAGGCTCAGCGTAACAGGTGTGCCGAAGTTCGAAAGCACCTGCTTCATGCCGTCGTAATCCGCAAGCCTGTACGTGGTTCCGGAAAGCACCTCCGACTCGAATCTGAACTCGAGCACCTTCTTTACGAGGATCGGAACGTACAGATGGTACGCCGTCTTGGCCGGCGCATGCGGGTCGCAGAACGCCAGGTCTATGAGCGTGAACGAGTCGCGTCCGCTGTCCGACAGACCCTTTACCGCCACGAAACGCTTATTCGTGGAGTCGATCGCGAGGCTGACGTCGCTGGTAGTCGCGGTGTAATTGCCGCCTGAATCGCGCTCCATGCGAATGATGTTCACGTCGCAGATCCCGCTCGTCTCCGCGGAGTTCGCGAAGTTCATCTGCGTATTTGTGAGATGGTTCAGGTACGAGTTGACCATCGTGTTCGCCGTAAGCGTGTCGTCGGAAGTTCCGATAACGAGCAGCGCTATATCAGGCGAAGCGTCCGTTACGGCCTGCTCGGTCTTAAAGCTCGAGAAGTGACCGGTAAACGTTTTCTGTATTCCCGATTTAGCCCACGAATATTTGTATTTGATTCCGGCGTCGCTTATGATGCTCGCTATCGCGAGGCTGCTCTCGCGGCCCGACATGCCGTCGCCCGTAAGGAGGTTCGAATTGCCGTCGATGTCATAAGCCGGATTTACGGTTGCGTACGGTGCCGCGGGTTCGAGATCCGCGTTCGCGTCGTAGAACATGTCGCTTTCCGTATTCTGCGGGGTCAGCGAAGCGCCGTTGTAGTCGGCGTAGATCACATAGCCGCCGTTGCCGTAGAAGTTGCCGTTCGTGCCGTTCATGATGAGCGGACCGTTCGCGCCCTGCTGGAGCGAGAGGCCTGCAATCTTAATCACGCCGTTGTTGTTGTAGCCGATCACAGATCCGCAGTTGTTCGTTGTCGGTTTTGAATGATTGCCGTTCGTGTAGAACGTTTCTGAAAGGTTGTTCAGCAGTATGTTGTTTCCGGTCACTGACCTGTCCGTGAAACCGATCAGTCCTCCGACGCCGTAACTGCCGTTGTTCTTGTGCGAATACATCACGCAGTTGTCTATGACCAGATTCCTGATGTCGCTGCCGTTTGACACGACGAGTTCGCCGACAAGACCGCCCGACGAACCGGCCGTGCTCCATTCCTGCGCCGTTCCGGACGTCGCTATCTCATAATCCCTGATCTCGCATCCGTCCAGGAGGAATTTCGCTCTAGATACGGCTATCAGTCCCGCGCTGACTCTCAGACCTTCTATCTTCTTGTCCGCTCCCCCGAGTATCGAAACGTTGCCGATCGTCTTTACGCCGTTTTCGTCCGTGTATCCCATGAGTCCGCCCGAGAAGTTGGAATAGAAGTTCACGGCGCTGACTGTTATGTTCTGTATCGTCGCAGTCGAACTGAGCAGCGATCCGATTATGCCGCCCGCGCGCCTGTCGTCTCTGCTGTTGGTCCAGGTGTTGGAAGTCGCGATCAGACCGCTTCTCACCTTATAGTTCGTGATGCTTACGTTTATGAGCGTATTGCCGTGCGCTCCGCCGAGGTATCCGAAAAGCCCTCCCGCCGAGAACTTCAGCGCATCCTGACCGCCGAGGGCTCTTCCGTTATTGCCGCCCATCGCGTCGATCTTGTTGATATACATCTCCGTCGGGTAATCTCCGGAAGCGCCCGCTACCGCAACGGTCGTATTCGCCTTCGTGTAGTAGAGCTTGCCTATAAGTCCGCCCGCGTTGAAGCCGCCTTCTACCGTTATCGGCGAGCCGTTCGTGCCGCATTCGGTTATATAAGCCTTATTGGCGGCGTCGGAGCCGGAAACGTATCCGATCAGACCTCCGCCGTACTTAGGGCCGTGCACGCGCAGACCGTTCATGTTTACGTTGGTGAGCCTGAGATTGCCGACGATGTCGTATCCTCCGAGACCGCCAGCGCCCAGCGAAGTCAAATACTGAACGCCGTCCGCCGTCTGGGAATCGCTCGGTCTCTCATAGGTGTACGTTATCTCGCTGCCGTTGCTCAGCTTGCGCACGAATCCGTAAACGTATCCGGAAAGCGTCAGATTCTTTATTTCGCTGCTGTCGTTTCCGGAGGTGACGTTCCTCTGCTCGAACCTGTTGAACAGGCCGAGTCCGGCCATATTGGCATTAGCCTTATAGTTTTCACCCGCAGTCGTCGCGTCGTATTCCGAATAGTTCAGATCCAGCGTTATCGTATGGTTCCCGCCGTCTATGCCGGCTATCGGCATCCAGCCGCGGCTCTGGTTGTTGTGAATGTTTCCGATTCCGCGGAATCCGGAAGGAATATCGCAGTCGCCGGTTATCGTTATCACGGCGTCGATGCTGCCCAATGTGCGGGAATTCGTCGAAGCGGTGTAAGCGCTTACGATATACGGAGTCTTGGTGGATCCGGAATACGTGCTGTCGTGGTATCCGACAACGCCGGTCGCCGTTTCTCCGGAAGCGGTGGAATCGCCCGTGCGTGCCGCCGTATATGTCCTGTATCCGCCCCATACTCCGTTGAGACTGCCGTACCCTCCGGAGGCGGAAGAAGCCGATCCGGCGCCGGAGTTCACGATAGCGCCGAGCACCCAGATCGCCTGTCCGTTCGGAATCGTCACGTTCGCTCCGCTTACGGAAAGCTTCTCAATGCCCGGGTCGAGCTGAGGTATGTCGTAATTCTTTATTCCGTTCGAAACGGTGCAGCCTTCGGAGAACGCGTATCCAGCGATCACGCGTCCGATCACAGGGTTGACGTACAGATGCCCCGCGTCCGCGGCGGAATCGCACGCCGACGCGAGCGAGCTGCCCGCTCCGTCAGGCATATTCCTGAAGATCACTCCGCCGTTCACAACGACTCCGACGTAGCTTCCGACAGGAACGAGGCGTTCGGCCGAACCGCTTCCGGTTATCTTGCCGCCGCCGAGGTCGAACGTTACGCTTACGTCGTCGATGAAGTTGTCTCCGCCGAATACCGCGCCCATAACGGCGCCGTAGTTGGCCGTGCCGTTGTAGTAGTCGAACTTGAGCGAAGTGTTGTCCGACTGGTTGTTCAGCGTATATGTGAACGGTTTCTTAACGACTATATCGACGTTCTTGACTACCGAACCGTTCGAGTTCTTGATCAGAGGCACGTCAGACCTGTTCGTGAGAGTGTGCCCGTCTCCGTCAATAACACCGCGGAAAGCGTACGGACTCTGATATTCAGTATCGGGAGCCGCGTTCACGGAGCCCAGTCCCTTGAAGCTTCTCTCAGGCAGGGCTACGTCGCCCACCAGCTTGTAGTACGCGCCGGCGAGATACTGTCTGACCGCGGTCACAGCCTTGTCCGAGCCGGAGCCGACGGATACGGTGAAGACATCACCGCTCATATAATACTGAGCGTCTCTTGCCTTTGAGCCGGAGCCGGAAGCCGTATGCTTCGTGTTCGGCGTGAGAGAATCAGGCAGCGTGAGCAGGAAGCTCGCGTCCACCGAGTCTCCGTCGATGATCGCCGCGATCGCCGAAAGCTGTTTGCCGTCGGAGATCATATACGGGTCGTCCCACTTGCCGCAGCCGTCGATAAGGCTGACATGCTTCTGGTTTATCTTGAGTTCGTGCAGATTGCTTGCTTCGTTGTAGCCCGCGAATACGTAAGGCAGCCAGCCGCCGTCGGTGAAGTCGTACGCGTTGTTTACGCTGCCGGATACCGGGTTCGTGCAGAACGGTCTGTCGAAGTACTGGTTCTGAGTAAAGTCTTCGTATTCAACGCTGCCGTTGATCTCGACGCCGTACGTTACTCTGCCGGCACCGACCATCCAGTCTTCTTCCCACGGATAGTTGTAGCTTCCGTCGGAGTTCAGATCGCTGAAGCGGAACGTGTCGAGCAGCGTCGACTTCGTGAATATCGATTTTGTCGTTCCGTATGCGGAGTTGAGGGCCGCGTTCGCCGATGCATCGGCTATCGCCGCAGTTCTCGCGTCGAGGCTTATATCCCTGAACGCCACCTGCATACCGGTGCCGTCCGCGACGCCTATGAGGCTGGTAGCGGCCGATACGCCCGCGCCGTAGTTCTGCGTCCTTACGTTGGAAACGGTCAGGTTCGTCGGGTTCGTTGCCGAAGTGCTGCCGACTCTGTTGATGAGCAGCGGCGCGTAGGACACCGACGCGGCGCTGCCGTTGTAGTTATCTCCTGCGCGGACGAGCGCTCCGTCCAGGGTGATGCCGCCTATGCTGGACCTGTTGCCCTGCGTGTCGAAGAGCGTACCTGCAGCGAGGAATCCGGATCCGCCGCTGTGCGCGCCGATCGTTCCCTGCACCGTAAGACCGCTGACGTTCAGATCCACCGCGTTATAGAGGATGCCGCTGTGCATGAGATAATGCTGAGTTTCGGTCCTCGTCGAGCGCTTGATCGAATCGGTGTCGCCGGTCTGAGTCTCTCCCTGCTCGATCTCCTGGTTATAGAACTTTACGGTCGAATTGTTTATCGTGACGTCGGCAGCCGTGACCGGATAATACGAAATGCCTTCCATATCGAAGTTTCCGGAAATCGCTCCCGCGAACGGACTCGTGAAGTAGCTGCGGATCGTCTGGTGCGCGTACTTGTTGAGGCTCCACCTGAGGAGCTTCTCGCCGTCCGAAGGCGAAGCGTTCGCGAGTATCGACGTCAGATCATAGTAATAACGCGTATTCGGGTTGATCTTCGCGTTGTCGATGCCGTAGTCGGTCTGATTCTGGTAG
>JAEEGL017265044.1_pt1 | contig 15923 bp, 13 predicted proteins | sample 9134231 | NCBI WGS metagenome assembly JAEEGL01 (sample SAMN16246548, study PRJNA631951) | gut metagenome | biome: gut microbiome; feature: rumen; material: fiber-attached | host: Bos | place: Iran: Karaj | collected 2018-10 | reverse complement strand
CTTCCTCTTGATAATGTGGATAAGGTTGATTTTGGCAAGGATTACAAAGAGGGAACACCAGCCTTTTACCGCTTTACCTTTGACGTGACTGAAAAGGGCGATACATTCCTTGATTTTGAGGGATGGGGCAAGGGTGTTATATTTATCAACGGCTTTAATATTGGTAGGTTCTGGGAAATCGGACCTCAGAAGAGGCTTTATATCCCAGCTCCGCTTCTTAAGGATGGAGAGAACGAGATCATCATCTTTGAGACAGATGGCAAGGTAAAAGATACAATTGAGCTCAAGGATGAGCCAGATATCGGCTAAATAATGAAATGATAACCGCGTATCGTATAATGACATTTTTAGGTCAGGGAAGCGTTTAGTTTCCTTGACCTTTCTGTTTATTTATTTGAAATATTGTGACTTTTTTCTTGTAAAAGCCTTGAAAAAAAGATATATTGAAGTGGTGAAACATACGTAAATAGTGGGGGACGGGGGATTTGAGAAGATACTACTATAGAATATACGGATTTACTCTTGTTTCGGACTATGAGTTTCCGCAGTTTCTATCTGCGGATGAAACTTCTGATCCGGATATCGTTGTCCAAATCGGACATATCACAGGAGACATAAAAAAGCTTGCTGATGAAGGTAAAAGGTTCGGATTCAGAGAAAAAGAAATGTGGTTTAACACAGGTGTTGGCCTCTTTTGGATTCATGATAAATATATTTCTTTTGAAGGCTATAATGGGGGAACTATAGATGATGCGGCCCAGTACATATCAGGGCTGTGCCTCTCGATTTATTTATGGCTGCATGGAATGATAATGCTTCACGGCGCCTGCCTTAGGCTAAAGGACAAGACAATTATTGTGGCGGGAGGAAGCGGAAGCGGCAAATCTTCCACATCTACAGAGCTGATAAAGAGGGGAGCTCTTTTGATAGCAGATGATGTTACTGGTATCAGAGCAGAAAACGGCGAATATTACGCTTATCCTGCTTTCCCAGGGCAAAAGCTTTGCCTTGATCAGGTTGAGAAAAACGGCATCAGCACAGAGGGCCTTAATCAGGTCAAGTATGACCTTAATAAGTACGAAATTCCAAGAAATGACATTTTCTATGATGCTCCAAGTAAGGTGGATCACATGTTTTGGATCGATCTTGGCCAGGTGGACAGAGTAGAGATGAAGGACATAGATGGTGCAGGCAAGGTACAGGCTGTCACCAAGGCTATATTTATAAACTGGTTTTTTAACGAGGCTTTTAAGCTTGAGGCAGAGGATATACTGCGGTGTATAGAATTTGCCAAGGATATCAGGATACATCAGATAACACGAAACAGACATAAAGACACACTTAATGAGATTGTAAATTATATTGAGACGCAGATAGCGTAGTTTGGGGGATTTATGTCAGCAATTTGGGGAGTTGTTGATCTTTCAGGAAAAGAGATAGACAAGGCGCTTTCATCTAGAATGAGCAAATGCCTTGAGAACTACAGAATTGATAAAGTTATGGAGTTTTCTGAGGACAATGTCTATATGGGATGTGGCCTTCAGTATATTACTAAACAGGATAGAGCTGAGAAGTTGCCCATTAGCGAGGGCCCTGACTTTTTTACAGCAGATTGTTATCTGGACAACAGAGAAGAACTTATCTCTGAAATTGGAAAAGAACTGCCAGGTGAGAGGCTGTCAGAAGATACCCCTGATGGAAGACTTCTATATCTGGCCTTTAAGATCTGGGGCGAAAAGTTTGGAAATCATGTTCTGGGCGCTTTTTCTTTTGCCAATTACAACAAAGATACTAATGAGTTTTATCTTTTTACAGACCACATCTCTTCAAGGAGCGTTCACTACTATGTTCAGGGGGATAGGTTATTCTTTGGAACATTGACTAGCTGCATAACCGATGTCTGCCCTGAAATTGACGTGTGCGATAAGTGGATGAGCGCCTGCATGGCAATGGATTTCCCGGTGCTTAATCTGTTTGAGGGTCTAAGCCCCTTTGAGAATGTCTTTATACTGCCCTATGGCTGCGGTGTGAAGGCTGTGCTTTCTAAAGGAAAGGCCAAGGCTACAAGGATAAGGTATTACGATCCTATTTCTGAGATTCATGAAGATAAGAGCATAACTGATGCTCGGGCCAAAGAGCTGTTTATTGAAACCTTTAAAAAGGCTGTAGCGGGGACACTTAGGGCTGATGGAGAAGTGGGAGTGCTACTTAGTAGCGGCCTTGATTCTACGACTGTTGCCAGCATGGCGGCAACAATACTTAAGGATAATGACGATAGGCTGCTCCATAGCTATACTTCAGTGCCTCTAAAGAACTTTGACAAGACCTATGATAATCCTGTGAATTTCTGGACTGATGACGAGTCGGGCCTTGTGAAGATTCTCTGTAAAAAATATGACAACATAAGGCCCACCTTTCTTGATTGCGAAGGAAAGAGCGTTCTGAGCCTTGTGGAAAAGTTTGTTGATTATATGGAATTTCCTGGAAAGGCCCTTATTAACCATGTCTGGATGTATGAGGCCTTTGAAAAAGCCAGAGCAGATGGATGTAAGATTCTTTTATTTGGCGGTCATGGTAACTATACTATTTCACATGGAAGCATCTTTAATAGCGCCTACAGGGCCTTGAGAGAGGGCAGGATAGTAACTGCATTTAACCAGGTCTGTTATGACGCCAAGCGAAAAAAGATAAGCAGAAAGGGTCATTTGAAGAGATTTTTCCAGGCAGTTCAGGATGATAGAAGAATGATCACTATTGATGAGATTGTTACGGATCAGTCTTATAGAAAAGAACTGCTTGATAAGTACGGAGTCAGAAAAGCCTGGGAAGATCTTATGAAGCGCGAAGGAAATGGTATTTCTACCAGAAAGCGGTTTGAAAATAATGTAGTGTCGACATTTGTTTTGCAGCTTATGGGACTATATGAGACAAAAGATAGCCTGGATACAGGGGTTCTTGTGCGAGACCCCACAAGGGATAAGAGAATTCTGGAACTTTGTTTAAAGCTTCCCTATGAGCGTTTTGCCTGGGATGGCCAGGACAGGAGACTTGTAAGAGAATACATGAAGGATTATATTCCTGACGAGATTCGTCTTGTCAGCCGCCATAGAGGAAGGCAGAGCGGAGATGCACTCCTTCGATATAAGAGCTTTGGACTTCCAGGTGGAGAAAAAGAAGATAACCTTATCGATAAGGATATTTCAAGATATTTTGATATTGATAAGGCAAGGGCCATAATGCAGGAAGAACCTACAGAAGACAATATTCGCAGAAAGGTAAAAATTCTGGCTTGCAGTATTTTTATGAAGAACGTGCGCAAAAAAAGAGAGAGTCTGGTATAAAAACCAGCTCTCTTTTTTGATACTTCATTTTTTAGTCTACATCAGGACCAACTGGTTCACCACTTGCAGGCCATGTACCTTCAAAACGCTGACCATCAACGGTAATCCAGTTACCATCATGTATTGGACTTACATGTCCGCCACTCTGAGTCTGATCCAGTTCAAGACTTTCGATAACAGGTGTACTCCACGCTTTCATATTTCCCCTCCTTAAAGATTAACTTAATACTATAAGTTTTATATATGAAATGATAACAACAAAATTAAATTGTGTAAACAATTCTTTCAAAAATGTTATAAAATGTACTGATTTTTGCCCCACTCCGGCCGATTTTTGCACATACAAAGCTGATAAACAACAAAAATATATCGAATATCAATAAAAATATATTGACTTTCGATTTGAGCAAGGTTATATTATGGAGTATAAAGATGTACGTACGATAAAGAAAACTAAAGAAAAATGTTGTATGGAGGCTTGTATTATGAACAAAGATGAGAAGGCATTAAATGTGGGAGAGGCAGTCAGTGTCGGAGCTACCAAGGCATTCATAGTTGTTCTGACTTTTGGGGCAGTTGTTATGTGTGTATTAGGACCTAGACTGGTGGATATTATTATGACCAAGACATCACCCCTTGTGCCAGATGCATATAGATACTGGATAATGCTGATCGGAGGCTATATTCTTGCAACAATACTTTTTGTCTTTTTGTATCTAATGTATAAGCTTGTTTGCAGAATAGAGCTGGGAGAAGTCTTCGTTATGCAAAACGTGAGAGCGCTTGGACTTCTTAGTAATCTGGTATTTCTTGCCTGCCTTATCACATTTGTGATTGGAATCACCTGCACATACATGATTTTTGTCATTACTGTGGCTGCAGCCTTTATGACACCAATAATAAGTGTCATTAGATATGCCTTTGCAAGAGCTGTTGCCATGAAGGATGAACTTGATCTTACTGTATGAGGAGGAGACCATGATCAGAGTAAATTTGGATGTTGTAATGGCCATGCGTAAGGTGGGAGCAGGAGATTTGGCAGAGAGAGTTGATATAACTCCAGCCAATCTGTCTATTCTAAAAAATAACAAGGCCAAGGCAATAAGGTTTTCAACCTTGAATGCCATTTGTAAAGAGCTTGGCTGTCAGCCAGGGGATATTCTGGAATATGTTCCGGATGATGAAGGATGAATGAAGAAAGTTGAGTGAAGAAAGAAATCAGGTCTAGTGTTTTACTATTCAGACAAGACAATAGACTCTAAAGGAGGAGACATGGAAGCAAACACTAATAATCAGCAGGTTCAGTATGTACAGGTTACGCCACAAACGGCTGCTGCGTCTGCAAATGCACAAAAAGTTGGGAGAATTCTTAGTAATGCTCAGAAGGATGTTTTCAAATGGGCAGCAGTAATTAGCTATATAGTTGGATTTATCTATGTTAAGTACGGTATAGAGAATAGTGGAATAGTATCAGGATTCCCTTATTTGGGTAGACTCATTTTTGCTATAGTTTTCGTCGCATGCACAGAGGTTTTTGCATATAAGATTGGCGTTACCTACGAAAGCCTTAAAGAGAAGAAGAAATCCTTTATTGAGCCGGCCATATATGCTATGTGTATTGTTCTACAGTCACTTGCTTATACCCTGTGGGGAACTCATGAAGACTGGGCATTTTATCAGTTTGTGCTATGGCATTTTTCTTTTGTCTACTACGTTCTTGCAAGAACAGGCACACTTGCTGCTGGCAGAAGTGGACTGATGTTTATTATTGATAGTTTTCAGGGATTTATCACAGTTCCTTTTTCAAATCTCTTTTTGAGAATAAATGCCATATTTAAAAAGGGCGAAATGGATGATGAACTGTATGAAAGTGAGCATCCAGCCAAGAAGATAAACAAGGCAACAGTGATCACTATTATAGTCAGTCTTGTGATTGCAGCTATTGTTTGCCTGTACGCAGTCGCTGAGCTTACATCTGCTTCTGAGACTTTTGCAGTTTTGGGGGATAAGTTCTTTAACTACCTTGATTATTTCCTCAAGCAGAAGTTCTGGGATTATATTTGGGAAAATTTCGTGATGCTGATCGTGTCTATCCCTGTAGGAGCGTATCTCTTTGGACTTGTTGGAGGATCTCTTTTCTGCGACAAGCCTTACTACAGGATTAAGGACTTTGAGGAGGATACCAGAAGTTACCATCTGCTTCCTTCGTACTCGGCTTATATAGTGATTGGCAGCGTATGCTTTGTATATGCTCTGTTTTTAGGCGCATCCATCAATGATTTTATCGCTCACAAGGGACTTTTTGCACAGTCAGCACCTGAGGCCTGCCAGAGAGCTCTTAGCAGCTTCTGGAGCCTTATAAGAGTAGTTCTTATGAACTTTGCTGTGATCGCCTGCTCCTGCATCTTTTCAAAGAAAGCCCTCTGGGAAGAAAAGGGAACCAGGATCCTTGCGACAGTTCTTTTTATCTTTGCCCTTGGATTTGCAATTATGGCGGCCTTTAACCTGATGGGCGTATATGTGGGCTACTACGGCTGGACACCTAGAAGAATCTTATCTTCATGGGTTGTAATGAATGTGATAGCATGGTGCATCCTTTTGATCATTCGTTTTTATAAAAAAATACCTGCCGCTCAGATAGGTATCATCCTCGCGGCAGTTTCATTCTCTGTTATTGATATGTTTAAGTTCTGACGGAAAAAGAAATGTCTATGGCAAACATTGGATAGATGTGGTGATTGCTATATTATTTGAGAATTCCGTATAGATGCCCATTAAATTCGTTGAAATAGGTTTCCTCTACCTTGCGCATAAAGACTGTAATGTCCTTATCGCCAAAGAAGAGTTCAAACCTTATAGAACCGACGCATTCGCCGATTAAGTGAACGCGGATGTAGAGGTCGTTATCTTTAAGCCATGTGGCGCCTGCTGTGTAGTAGGCGTCATATTTTTTTATATTTCCTTCTGCCATGTCATATAGAGAAAAATCAATGGTCATGGTATCAGAATCATTAGAAGCTATCAGGGAGAGGCTTGATTTTCCGGTCTCGTTAAGCTCAAGAGAAAGCTCTTTAAACTTCTGAGGATTCTCGGTTAATTTGTAGCTTAGGCGGATTGATTTGCTGTTAGCCTGGTTACCTAGTTTGTTTTGGATGACACTGCTGCGGATTGTCAGATTTTCATTAGGCTTTCCAGGAATCCGTGGACGGGAAACTCTAAGGGAGTCAGCGTACTTGATAAGCTCGCTGTATGGGCTGGCCTTGCCAGATTCATTCTCTGCTGCAACACCATCTTGGTGACAGTCAGTGCTTATGGAATTTGAATCAGAGGTAGTACCAACATTAGTATTTTTGATAGCTGGCAGCAGGAGATTGTAGATTCCATCATAAATAAACTGGTTGCCTCCGGCGATGCCCTGAGTATCAGCTGTTGTCATGATAAGGAGCTTGTAGTCAGGAATGCTGATAGCAAGCTGGCCACCCATGCCGTACAAGACAAAGCCGCCCTTTTCATTCTGCCATATCTGCATGCCATAGCCCATAGATTCACTGGGAATCGGGCCTGTCATTATGCTGGGGCTAAGATTAGAAGTTGCAAGCTCAATAAATTCAGGGTTTAGGAGAGTACGCTTTATACCATCGCTGCACTTTACAGTTCCTTTTTTATCCAAAAGATATAAAACCTTAAGGATATCCATAGGCTTTGCCACAAGGCCGCTTCCGCCAATGGATACCCCAAAGGGATCCTTTACCATGTAAGAATCTTTACTAAAGTCCAAGTGGTTTAATACTTTTTCTTTTAAATAATCAAGCATGGGCATCTTTGTCTCTTTTTCCACCAAAGCGCAGAGCACATGGGCAGCAGAAGTGTCGTAGTGGAAAACTGTGCCTGGCTTGTGGGTTGGAACTACGGTAAAAAAGCTCTCTACCCAGTCAGATTTCATGTCCACCTTGTAGGTTGTGGAAGCGTGGCAGGTGCGCATCATCAGCATGTTTCTGATGGTGGTATCCCTGATCCACTTATGAGTATTTTCGCTAGTATATTCCGGGAAATAAGTCGTGATCGATTCATCAAGATCAATACGGCCCTCGTCAGCCAAAAGAGATATGGCAAGGGCAGTAAAACTCTTACTTATAGAAAACATCCTGTGAAGGGTGTCCTTCGTGCATGGTGCATAGTATTTTTCAAAAATGAGCTTATCATTTCTCATGATAAGAAGAGAGTGCATAGGGATATCTTTTTCATCCAGGTACTGCAATAATCCTTTTATTGCGTTTGATGAAACACCTGCTTCTTCTGGCAAACATCTTTCAAATTCAAACATATGAGGCTCCTTGTGCTTTAAATTATATTCATTCTAACACAAAACCCCTTCGGCTGGGGACCGAAGGGGTGGTGCACTGATCTACTCCAAACTAATAGTCAGTACGTCGGAAAGGTTTAAAGCTATGAAAATATAGCGGGGGTTGGCTTTATTACTTGTTGAAAACAGATGCAAGATAAAGGAATCCGCAGTATCCGTTCTCATCAAGAAGACTCATATGGTCGTAACCAGCAGGAACTACAACTGTAGTTTTCTCATGGTTAACTGGGAATGTAACTTCAAGTGTAAGGTCTGCACGAGCAGCAAGGGCTTCCATCATCATCTTGTCGATGCAGTATGAAGCTGATGTCTCAAGTCTTACGATAGCACCCTGTGGAGCGTTCTTAACTGTATCGATGAAGGTTCTCTTGTACTGGAGTGCTGTGAGGTTTCCGTTAGCCTTTACTGTAACTACTGGTCTGTTTGACTCTACGATGCCGCCATCACGTGATGCACCAAGAACCTCTGGGAGGTCAGTTCTGCCTGTTACAGTAAATGTAGCAAAAATAGCTGGTGCTTCTTCCACTACCTGCTCATGAGTTTCAGAAGAACCTGATGCTGTAACTGCCTCGGTTGTAGGAGCAGCAACTTGGATAAGTCTGGCTGAAAGAGTGATACCACCCTTTGAATTTGTAAGTGTAATTGTATAAGTACCATCCTCATTAAGAACCATAGATACATTGTCACCAGCTGTGAGTTCGTATCCCTGTTCTACTGCTACAGTAAAAGCGTGATTGAGAGTGGTTGTAAGAAGATTAAGGTTACTTGTATTTTCAGATACTGTCTTGTTTGTAGTATCTACATCAATAGAATCAATCTTCTTAACTGTAGTAGAGTAGAGACCCTCAACTTTGACCTTGTCTCCAGAATCATTTTTTACGATGTACTGAACATGATTCTTGAGGTAGTCCTCTACCTCTGCATCATTTGAAGAAATGGCATTCTGGGCATCAATCTCATATACGATAATTGTAGGGATGTTGCAATTTGTGAGTTCGTCATTGTCCTTCTGTACATAAATTCCAGTACCATCAGCTTTGATTGTTCCCTCTACTACGATGATGTTTTTGTTATCGCCTGTGTCGTGGTCACAAGTACATGGATTTGCTCCACATGTTGTGCAGATGCATTTTCTTTCTCCGTTAATATCTGTGATCTGTACGCTTATACCGGTGGTAGAAGAGTTTACATCTCCTCCAACAATTACTGTGGATGAACCATCTGTAACTATTCCTGCCATTTGGGAGTTTACATCACCGTCTACAATCATGTAGCTGTCGCTCTGGACACGGATTCCGTTGTCAGTTCTTCCGGTTACATTTCCGTCGATTATTACAGTGCTATCTTTAAAAGCTCCAGCTCCATAATTTCCGCTAGCATCGCCTGTTACTTCTACTGTACCGTATTCATAAGCCCCAACTGCACGCCAATGGTCATTTACATTTGTAGCATCACCATTCTGCTTTACAACTGCAGGTGCTTCTGCTGAACCATCTGCATATACTGCTGAATAGTCGCTTGAATCGTTAGTTACATCACCAGTGTGCTCAAGGACTTCCCCTTCATTATGATTCCAGGTTTCACTCACAATTTCAGGGTAAGATCCTGTTTCAGCCGCAAATGCTGTTACTGTTGGCGCAAAGGCGATTGACATAGCCATTGTGATTGCTGTTAAGTTGATTAGTGTTTTTTTGTACATTTTTTCATTCCTCCATATTTTGAACTTCCGTATGTTTTTCTCCCCATCATATGTGGTCTCTTAGTGAAGTTCGTGTTACAATACTAATAACAATATCTTTTAAAATGATGTTGCAGGTCGATTAAAAATTTTTAAAATTTTTTTTCAGTATGCTATAATCATTTTTGGATTTTTAATAAGTAGTTATGAGAGGTAGTTATGTCTTCAATTATCCAGAACAACCAGGTATTTAATAATGAGGTCCCATTCTGCAGGGTCTACAGCGTAGAGAGCAAGAAGCAGCTCGAAGAGAGATTCCTTGCACACAGGATTTCATATTTTATAGAATGGCAGGACAAGAATTTTATACAGCGCCTGTTTGACAGAAAGGGCAGCAAGATCGTGTGTACCTTCAGGATCAATAAGGGCGAGCTTCAGAGAGCAAGAGAACTTGCTACAGGTATTGAGGGAATCAAGTTTAAAGACTACGGTGAGATCAAGAACACCGAGCGCATCCGCAGGAGAAGCGAGGCAGTCAAGGAAACAAGTGATGGAATGGAAATGCCAGAGCTGAAATTTGAGAATAGTCCTGATGATTACGAAGAGGAATGATAATAGAGTAGGGGATTAAACGCCCCTACTTTTGTTTTACAAAGTTATTTTTTGGGAAATGCAGGTTGATGTAGGATAGCCCGGCGTTTTCCTGATTTAGGAGATTATTATGTCATACAACGAGAGAATGAGAAAATTTGAAAAGATAAATCAGAAGATGAGTGGTGGCAAGGATAAAGCCAAGGCTTTAGGTAAGGCAGATGATAATGCACAGGATAAGGCTAAAGCGAAAAAACAGATAAAGAGCCATGATTTTCAATATGAAGAAACAGGGGCATTTGGGAAAAAGCCTGCTGGCAAAAGTGGCGGAGTAAGAGGAGCAGATGAAACTAGAAGAGCTGGCAGAAATGCAGTTGATAAAAAGAAAAGCCGCTGCCCGTATTTTAAGAAGTGCGGCGCCTGCCAGATGATAGATACTCCATATGACAAGCAGCTTCGCCAGAAGCATGCTCATGTTGCCGAACTTCTTGAGCCATATACAAGGGTTGCAGCCTTTGTTGGCATGGAAGAGCCTGAGCACTACCGCTGTAAGGTTCACGCAGTCTTTACCCATGACAAAAAGGGAAATCCTGTGTCTGGAATCTATAGAGAAGGCACTCACGACGTAGTTCCTATTGATTCATGTCTTTTGGAGGACCAGAAGGCAGATGCTATCATCGCTTCAATCCGCGGAATGCTCAAATCCTTTAAGATAAAGACATATGACGAGGACAACGGTTATGGGCTTCTTCGTCATGTTCTTATTAGAATCGGTAAAAAAACTGGCGAAATCATGGTGGTTCTTGTGACAGTATCACCTATTTTCCCATCCAAGAATAACTTTGTGAAAGCTCTTTTGAAGGAGCACCCTGAGATTACAACTATTGTACTTAATGTTAATGACAAGCAGACCAGCATGATACTGGGAGACAAGGAAAAGCCCATGTATGGACCTGGCTTTATCTATGATGAGTGCTGCGGCATGAGATTCAAGATTAGTCCCAAGTCCTTCTACCAGGTAAATCCTATCCAGCAGGAGGTTCTGTACAATAAAGCTATTGAACTTGCGGATCTTAAGGGCACTGAGGTAGCCCTCGATTGCTACTCAGGCGTAGGTACTATCGGAATTATTGCAAGCCCTCATGTTAAAGAGGTGATTTCTGTTGAGCTAAATCCAGATGCAGTTAAGGATGCCAAGCTTAATGCCAAGATCAACAATGTGGAAAACATTACATTCTACGAGAATGACGCCACAAGATTCATGCAGCAGATGGCTGATTCAGGTGATAAGGTTGATCTTGTGTTCATGGATCCACCAAGAGCTGGATCAACACCAGAGTTTATTTCATCTATGATTGCCCTTAATCCTGAGAAGGTAGTGTACATTTCCTGCAGCCCAGATTCCCTTGCAAGAGATCTTGAGCTTATAACCAAGGGCGGTTACAAGGTTAAAAAGGCTGTACCTGTGGATATGTTTCCATTCACCAGATCTATAGAGACTGTGGTGTGCCTGACCAAACGCTGATGGCCAAAACAGGCAGCAGGAGACAGGTCTATTATCAATGATACCTATTTTGCTCACAGGAAGTTATAATTTTTCATATAATAGGAGGATGTTATGAATAAGAAGTATTTTGGGGTAAAAGAAATAGCGATTACAGCGGCACTTCTGGCTATCTGCGTGATAAGTCAGATATTTAAAAATGTTAGCATTTTTATAACCGGTCCAATCATAAACACTTGTATTATCATTGCTGTGTTGTCAGTTAATCTGCCATGTGCCATTCTTTTGTGCATTATAACACCTGTTACTGCATATCTTATTGCAGCATCTCCTGTTATGAACATGGTTCCGCTGATAATTCCTTTTATTATGCTTGGAAATATTGTCCTTGCAATATCTACAGCTCTTTTGCTTAAAAAGAGTATGTCTACAGCAAATGGCCTTAAATCTCCGCTCAATTATATAAAAGCTGTTATCTGTGCAGTATTAAAGGGAACTTTTATGGGACTTACCATATCTTTGTGGTTACTGCCTACATTTATCCCGGCAGATAGTAAATTATATGGTAAGCTCTCTGTATTTCAGACTAATTTTTCGATTTATCAGGCTATAACAGCAGCAATAGGTTTTGCTTATGCCTTTATTATCTGGGCTGCACTCAGGAAATTTTTGAAAAAAGAAATGTAATCATTTCAGTTTTATCAAGAATTTTTGCACGATTTTAGGTATTTTTTGTAAGCGCTTTCATTTAGAATAATCCTAAAAACTAAGGGAGGATTATTCTATGTCTGTACACGTTATTGATGAAGCAAATCGTTGTCTTGGGTGCCCTAATCCCAGATGTAGGGAAAATGGTTGCCCTATTCACACTAATATTCCAGAGATGATAAGGCTTTTTAAGGCAAATAAGATGATGGAAGCAGCACAGATGCTGTTTGATAATAACCCGCTTTCCATGATCTGTTCACTTGTCTGCAATCATGAGAATCAGTGCGAGGGAAACTGTGTCAGGGGAATAAAGGGAGAACCTGTGCATATTTCCTCAATCGAGAACTATATTTCTGACTCCTGCTTTGAGAGACTTGAGCTAAAAAAGGCACCATCAAATGGGATAAAAGCAGCTGTTATAGGCGCTGGACCTGCGGGAATAACAATTGCAATTATATTGGCGCTTAAGGGCTATTCAATAACTGTGTTTGAAACTCATGACAAGATTGGTGGTATTCTGCGTTATGGTATTCCTGAGTTTCGTCTGCCCAAGTCTATTCTGGACAGGTATTACAAGAAGATGAGAGAACTTGGCATTAAGTTCAGACCCAATTTCTCAATCGGTGGTTCTACTAACATTCAGGATCTTTTAAATGATGGCTACAAGAGCGTGTTTATCGGGACCGGAGCCTGGAGACCCAGAAAGCTTGGTATTCCAGGTGAGACCTTTGGAAATGTTTTTTATGCAATAAACTACCTCAATAATCCTGATGTGTACGAGCTTGGCGATAAGGTTGCTATAATTGGAGCTGGTAATGCAGCAATGGATGTAGCAAGAACGGCTATCAGACACGGCTCAAGAGAAGTGACTGTATACGTGAGAGGCCAGGAAGTATCAGCTTCTAAGACTGAGTTTGAGTATGCTAAAGTAGATGGCGTAAGGTTTGAATACCAAAGATCGATTGTCAGGATTGAGGATGAAGGCCCTGTCTTTAAAGAAGAGAATGGAGAAAAGCTTATCCCAGCTGATAGCGTGATAATCGCTATTTCTCAGATCCCTCAGGATAGGATAATCAGTAAGGAAAAAGACCTAAAGCTTAATGAAAAGGGTAATTTATCCACTAATGAACTAGGGGAGACATCAATACCAGGTGTTTTTGCATCAGGAGATGTGGTTACAGGAGCAAAGACTGTTGTTGCAGCAGTTGCAGTATCCAAGCAGATTGCAGAGGATATGCACAAGTTCATGCAGCAGTGTTGAAGTTAAAATAGGATGTAGGTGTACAAAATATATTTGTCACCTACATTTTTTCTTTAGTGAAAAGATGATTGATATTATGGTAGTATAGATACAGATGCTAAATTCTGATAAAGACTGGAGAACTTGGGCTCGATGAAACAAAACTATAAATTTGTGATCAGCTATGACGGAACAAGGTATCATGGCTGGGAGAAGAAGCAGGGAGTTGACACTATCCAAGGAAAACTGGAGAATGTGCTTAATAAAATGACAGGTGATTCTTCTGATCCTGTAGAGCTTATAGGTGCTGGCAGAACGGATGCCGGGGTTCATGCTAGAGCTATGACAGCAAATGTTATACTAAATACTGATCTTAATGAAACTCAAATACAGGAATATATGAATGCGTATCTTCCAGAAGATATAAGCGTTAACGAGGTAAAGGCCTGTTCTGACAGATTCCATGCCAGGTACAATGCTATAGGCAAGACTTATAGATATACCTGCTGGTATGGGACTTCCAAGCCGGTTTTTGACAGAAAGTATGTTGCAGTATTGGACAAGGAGCCAGATATAGACAAGATGAAGCTTGCTGCGATGCATTTAGTCGGGACTCATGATTTCAAGAGCTTTTGTGGCAATAAGAAATTTAAAAAGTCCACGGTGCGTACACTTGATACTATCAACATTGAAAAGAGTGGAAATTATATTAGGTTTTATTTCCATGGCAATGGCTTTTTGCAGAACATGGTGAGAATCCTGACGGGCACTCTTTTAGAGGTTGGCTTCGGAACAATATCACCAGATAGCGTAAAAGATATATTGGAAGCATGCGATAGAAGTAAGGCAGGCCCTACAGCAAGACCAGAAGGGCTTTGCATGATGAAGGTAGATTACTAATAATTTTTCTTATGTACGGGGGGTATATGAACAAAAAAATTACTAGAAACCTATTGCTAGCATTTGTCAGTCTTTTTGTAGTAACATTCGTTTTTTTATCTGTTCCAATACGCGTAAAGGCAGCTGGAATAGGGGCAGTGTCCATTTCTTCTGCCAGAATACATGGAGGAAATGTGAATATCACTGTATCAGCGCAGGACTTGCCTGATAGTGATGATGGCGTATTTTATCTCTATGCCGAAAAGGTATATCAAAATGGCCCAGAAGGCGCACCAGTTGCGGCAAAGCCTATGGGGGCATCTGTTTCTTATCAGATTCCGCTTAACTTAAACACTACAGAATGCCATTTATACGACAAGTTTCAAGTTGCGGTGCTTCAGGGCGGCGTTGTAGTTCCTGTATCCAACGCTCACTATATAACAAATCCTGAAGTGCTGGCGTCTGTATCTCTTTCTCCAAAAAATAATGGTAAAAAAGGTCTTATACTTGATGGAGCCAAGATTGGCAATGGAAATACTGAGGTTATAGACCTTGGAGTCCAGCAGGGCGCTTATAATATAAACCTTGAAGATGTCATTGGTGGAAATGGCGTTATCCAGTATGAATATAATGGCAAGGTTTATGCTTTTGATTCTGGATATGTAAGTCAGTACGATCACTGCGTCAGGACCACCTCTAGCCAGGGGATTGGGCTTACCATGGTTCTTTTAAATCCCTATGTGCCTGGAGAGGAATTTATGATTTCTCCCACATCCAGAGCAGGAGCAGGTAGATCTAACTACTACATGATGAACACCTCAGAGCAGGCTGGCCTTGAGTGGCTTGAAGCTACAGTTTCCTTCCTGGCCTTTAGATATAACGGACGTAATGGTTTGGGACAGGTGGATAACTGGGTTATTGGCAATGAGGTAAATGCCAAAAACGTATGGAATTATTCAAATGTTTCTGATGAACTTACCTATGCCCAGTTATATGCAGATTCTCTTAGAGTCTGTTATAACGCTATAAAAAGTAGAAATGCAAATGCCACAGTATGCATCAGCCTTGATCAGAACTGGACAAAGGTGCATAATCCGGCTTCTTACTATTCTGCAAGGAGTATGCTTGAGGCTATAAATGCAGTGGTTTGTGCTCAGGGCAACTTTGACTGGGGACTTGCCGAACACCCCTATAATTATCCTATGACCTGGACAAGCTTTTGGACACCCAAGAATCCTTTCAGCGCCTCTATGATCCAGCATTCGATTGATACGCCTTATCTTTCAATGGAGAATATAGAGCAGCTTACGGACTATATGTGTCTGCCTCATATGCTAGGAACCAAGGGACAGGTGAGACCAATTCTTTTGACGGAGATAGGATATTCCTCAACTCAGGGTGATGAGGCTCAGGCTTTTGCTATGGTTTATGCCTATCAGAGGGTAATGACCAACAGATATATCAGAATGATCATATTTAATCGCCAGACGGATTATCCTATTGAAGTCAGAGATGGGCTTTCTGTTGGGCTCACAGCCCTTGATGGCAGGAGGAAACTAGCTTACGAATACTTTAAGCAGATGAATGGAGGTAATTCTGGAGCGTATATAAATCAGGCG
>JAEEGL015801330.1_pt1 | contig 15923 bp, 14 predicted proteins | sample 9134231 | NCBI WGS metagenome assembly JAEEGL01 (sample SAMN16246548, study PRJNA631951) | gut metagenome | biome: gut microbiome; feature: rumen; material: fiber-attached | host: Bos | place: Iran: Karaj | collected 2018-10 | reverse complement strand
TTGTCGCCGGGGCCGGAAATGATGAGCGGCGTTCTCGCCTCGTCGACGAGAATGGAGTCGACCTCGTCGACTATCGCGTAGCTGTGGCCGCGCTGCACCATGCGCTCCTTGTAGGTGACCATGTTGTCGCGCAGGTAGTCGAAGCCCATTTCGTTATTCGTGCCGTAGGTTATGTCCGCCTCGTACATCGGGCGGCGTTCGGCGGGATCGACGTCGTGAATGACGAGGCCGACGGAAAGCCCGAGATAGCGGTAGACCTTGCCCATCCATTCGCTGTCGCGCTTGGCGAGGTAGTCGTTGACGGTGACTATATGCACGCCGTTGCCGGTCAGCGCGTTCAGATACGCGGGGAGCGTGGCGACGAGCGTTTTGCCTTCGCCGGTCTTCATCTCCGCGATCTTGCCCTTGTGGAGCACGACGCCGCCGATCATCTGCACGGGGTAGTGGCGCATATTCAGCACGCGCCAGGACGCCTCCGCGACGGTGGCGAACGCTTCCGGCAGGATACTGTCGAGCTCCTCGCCGTTGGCGATGCGCTGCTTGAACTGCGCGGTCATGCCCTTCAGCTCCGCTTCGCTCATGGCGCTGAAGCGGTCCGCAAGCGCGAGCGCCCTGTCGGTGAAGGCCTGCGCCCGCTTGATCTCCTTGCGGTTATATCTGTTTGACATCATGTTGTCGAGAAATCCCATATTTTCGTCTCCTTTATAAGAGAAGTCTGCCGCGCAGGACGACTGCTTTGAGTTTCAGCTCCGCGTCGACGAGGATGAGGTCCGCGCGCTTGCCGGCGGCGATGCTGCCGATGCGCCCGTCCGCGCCGATGACGCGGGCGGGAGTGAGCGAGGCCGCGCGGACGGCGTCCGCGAGCGGCACGCCGAACTCCACGGCGCTGCGGACGTTATCCAGCAGGAAGCCGCCGCCGCCGGCGAGGCTTCCGTCGGCGAGGCGTACCGCCTTACCTCCGTCGCGCCTGTGTTTGACGCCGCGGAAGACGTATTCCCCCTGCGGCAGTCCGGCTCCGGCGACGGAGTCGCTGATAAGCGCGACGCGTTCCGCGCCGAGCGTTTTGAAGGCGAGGCGGACGGCGGCCGGATGGACGTGTTCGCCGTCGCAGATAAGCTCGCAGGTTACGCCTTCGCTGTCCAGCGCCGCGCCGGCGAGCCCGGGCTCGCGGTGCCCCATCGGGAGCATCGCGTTGAACAGATGCGTGACGTGCGACGCTCCGTGCGCGAAGGCGCGTTTCGCCGTTTCGTAATCCGCCGCGGAGTGCCCGAGCGACGCGACGGCGGTCTTTGTTATTTCTTCAATGAGCGCTTCCGCGCCGCCGCATTCGGGCGCGACGGTGACGAGCTTGACGCGCCCCTTCGCCGCTTCGCGAAGGCGGGCGTAGAGCGCGGTATCCGGCTTCGAGAGGTATTCGGCCGGGTGTGCGCCGCGCTTCGCTTCCGAAAGGAAGGGGCCCTCGAGGTTTATCCCCTCGGGCGAGGCGCAGTCTGCGGGGACGCCGGCTTCAATAAGCTCCGCGATCTCGCCGGTGACGGAAACGAGCTTTTCAATATCCATTCCGCGGCAGGTCGGGAGAAACGCGGTCGTGCCGCCCGCGGCGAGCGAGTGCGCGACCTTCAGCGCGGCTCCGCCGCCGTCGTAGCACTCGTGCTCCCCGACGCCGTGGGTGTGGATATCCACCAGACCGGGCAGGACGAACAGGCCGGAGGCGTCGAAGCATTCGCCGGAGCCCGCGCCCGCGGAGATGCTTTCACCCTCGACCGATACGTCTTCGCGCGCGAGTGTGAAATCCCCGCGCAGCACCGTTCCGTTTTTGATCAGCATTCAGCCGTTCCCTTTCGCTTATCAGTTCGGCGTGGAAACGCCGCCGATGTTGCCGAGCTTCCATTCGCCGTTCATCGTGAGCGCGGCGTAGTTGCCGTCGCCGAACGGGATCAGATCCCTGTACTGGAAGGCGCAGACGATATCGCCGGCGCTGTTGTAGATTCCGTAAAGCCCGTCGTGATTGAGGACGATCATTCCGTTAGCGTCCGCGTCGTAAGGCATATCCTGACCGAGGTCGGTGCAGGCGGCTCCGACGTAGGCGTCGTCGTAGTAGAAGCCTACTACCACTGTGCCGTGCATATCGACGTAGCCCCACTTGCCGTCCTTCTTCACGGCGGCGACGCCGTTGGCGAAGGGCAGACCTTCGTCGTATATCGGCTCGACGATAAGCTTGCCGTCGTGACCGACGAGGCCGACCTTGCGGGTGTTAAGGTCGAAGATTATCTCAGCCTTGCCCTCCGCGGGAAGATCCTCCTCCGGAACGGGGTAGGCGTCAACTTCATAGTAGACCGCCTGCTGATTCGCGGCGTCCCAGACAAAGGTCGCGGGGCCGCCGTGGGCGCAGAGGTTGCCGTCGGTGTAGGACTTGTCTTCCGGATTATAGGTGCATTCGCTGCCGTCCGGCTTCGTCAGCACGAAGAAGAGCTGCATCGCGCAGTATTTGACCTTCGAATACTCCGCCTCGACGACCGTTTCGCCTTTTGAATTGATAAGGCCGAGCTTGCCGGTCGCAGCGTCCTTGAAGGAGACCAGTCCGCCGCCGACGTACGCAAGGTCGGTCATATGAGCCGCGACCGGCTCGAAGACCGGCGCGACGTCCTGCGGATCGGGCATAACGCTTTCTTCTTTCTCGCCGCAGCTGCAGCAGAACGCGAGCGTCAGCAGCGCGAGCGCGAAGCAAAGGATTCTTGTCAGGTGTTTTTTCATTTGTATTTCCTCCGTTTTTATATCGGTTTATTCTCGCTTAGTTGTCGTCGTCTTTGAAAACCCAGTTTTTCTGGACGAAGTAGCCGACGAAGAAGAGCGTCGTATCGACCGCCATCTTCACGACGGTTTTCAGCATTCCGGTCGCGCCCGTCAGCCTCACGAAGAGGTAGACGAGCCCGTAGGAAGAGCCCATCTGGCAGAGCCACATCGTATAGTAACGGCGCATGCTCGCTTTTCCGCCGCTGCGGAAGACGGCCTTTTTGTTTATCGTATAGTTGACTATCGACGAGCAGATACGCGAGATGACCGTCGAAATGAGCAGCTTTACCGAGGTCGGTACGCCGGTCATATCGAGCAGCCAGTTGAGAAGCGTGAATATAGTAAGCTCAAGCAGCGTCGAAAGCACCGAGTTCAGCGTGAACGCGAAGACGCGGTAGATGCGCACCGAGTCCGCGACGACGCGGAACTTCGACCCGACGTTGCCGTTTATATACACCGTTTTTATCGGCACCTCGCGGATCGGTATGCCGTTTTTGCCCGCGTATACGAGCGCGTTCATCTCGAATTCGTAGCGCTCGCCGTCTATCCCGAGCAGCTCCGCGAAACGGCAGGCGGGAAGTCCGCGCAGCCCCGTCTGAGTATCGGTTATGCGCAGACCGGTGGACATACGCAGCACCGTGCGCGTCGCCTTGTTGCCAAAGCGGCTGCGGGCGGGAACGTTCTTCGAGTCAAAGTCGCGGCAGCCCAAAATGATACTGTCCGGGTGCGCGGCGAGCTCCTGCGCGACGGCCGTTATATCCTCGACCTTGTGCTGTCCGTCGCTGTCGGCGGTAACGGCGCCGGCGATATCCGGCCGGTTTTCCGTAAGCCACTTTATCGCGGTCTTAAGGGCGCTGCCCTTGCCGCGGTTTTCCTCGTGAGTCAGCAGCGTTACGCCGCCGCATTCCGCCGCTTCGTCGTAGAAGCGCAGCGTTTCGGCGGCGGAGCCGTCGTTTACTATCAATATATCCTCAAAGCCCGCTCCGCGCAGTCCGCGAACGACCTCGACAAGCTTTTCGTCGGGGTCCAGGCTCGGTATCACGATGGATATGTTCTTCATTTTACATCTCCGTCTTCTTCACAAACATCCAATTTATATTATATATCACAAACGTCAATATTGCAAGTGTTATTATGCTCCTTGCGTTTTTCCGTATTATATGTTACAATTATTATTATGAAAGGCGGTGCCGTATGATGAAATACGTTCTCGCGCTCGACGAAGGCACGACAAGCGCACGCGCTGTCCTCTTCGACGAGGAATGCCGCGCGGTCGCGATAGCGCAGCACGAATTCACTCAGATCTATCCCCGCGCCGGCTGGGTAGAGCACGACGCGGTGGAGATATACGCAAAGCAGTATGCCTCTATGACGGAGTGCGTCGCGAAAAGCGGAGTCTCCCCCGACGACATCGCCGCCGTCGGAATCACGAACCAGCGCGAAACCACGGTCGTCTGGGATAAGCGCACCGGCGAGCCGGTCTGCAACGCGATCGTATGGCAGTGCCGCCGCACGGCGGACGTATGCGAGAAACTGCAGGCGGAGGGACTCGGCGACTACGTCGCGGAGAAAACCGGTCTGCGCATAGACGCCTATTTCAGCGGCACCAAGCTCAAATGGATACTCGACAACGTTCCCCGCGCCCGTGAACGCGCGGAGCGCGGCGAGCTGCTCTTCGGCACCGTCGACTGCTGGCTGCTTTGGAAGCTCACCGGCGGCAAGGTGCACGCAACGGACCGCACCAACGCATCCCGCACGATGCTCTATGATATTTCAGCCGACCGCTGGGACGAAGGACTGCTCCAAGCGCTCGGCATACCCGCCTGCATACTGCCGGAAGTCCGCAGCAGCGGCGAGGTCTACGGCTATACCGACGTTATGGGAACGCAGGTGCCCGTCTGCGGCATCGCGGGCGATCAGCAGTCCGCGCTCTTCGGGCAGGGCTGCTTCGAATCCGGCGAGGCGAAGAACACCTACGGCACCGGCTGCTTCCTGCTCGCCAACGTCGGCGAGACGCGGCCGGACGTGAAAAACGGTCTCATCGTCACCGCCGCCGCGGGCGAGAAGGGCGCTCCGCGGCAGTTCGCGATCGAGGGCAGCATCTTCGTCGGAGGCGCGGCGATACAGTGGCTCCGCGACGAGCTGCGCGTGATCGAACAATCCGCAGACAGCGAAAAACTCGCGTTCAGCGTGCCGGATAACGGAGGCGTCTACCTCGTGCCCGCGTTCGTCGGGCTCGGCGCGCCTTACTGGGATATGCGGGCGCGCGGCGCACTCTTCGGCTTGACCCGCGGCACCGACGGCGCCGTGCTCTGCCGAGCCGCGCTCGAATCCATCGCCTACCAGACGGACGACCTCATCCGCGTGCTTCGCGAAGCCGGCCTTCCGCTGACCTGCCTGAAGGCGGACGGAGGCGCTTCGCAGAACCGCTTCCTGATGCAGTTCCAGGCGGATATTTCCGGCGTGGACGTACTGCTCCCGCCGTCGCCGGAGGCGACCGCGCTCGGCGCGGCGCTGCTCGCGGGACTCGCTGCCGGAGTGTGGCGCGACCGCTCCGCAATCAAGGAAAAACTCGGCGGCGGAACGCGATACTCCCCCGCCATGAGCGAAGACGAACGTTCGCGGCTGCTCGACGGCTGGAAACGCGCCGTAGCCGCATGCCGTTCGTTCGATAAAAACTGACATACCCGGTTTCGAACCGATAAAACGGGAGGCGTGATATGATAAACGTTATCGAGAAAAAAGTCCCGTCATGCGACGGGATCCACGAGCTTGCCGGCAAGGTCTATCTGCCGGAGGGCGAGCCCAAGGGGCTGTTTCACGTCGTGCACGGAATGACCGAGCACATCGGGCGCTACGACGCCTTCATGCGCGCCGCCGCGGAAGCCGGCTTCGTCTGCTTCGGCTACGACCACCTCGGGCACGGCCGCACCGCGAAGGACGACTCCGAGCTCGGCTATATCGCAAAGAAAAACGGCTGGAAGCTGCTCGCGCAGGACGTCGCCGAATTCGCAGACGCGATGAAGAAGGAGTACGGCGACGGTCTGCGTTACGTCCTGCTCGGTCACAGCATGGGCTCTTTCATAGTCCGCACCGCCGCAGAAACGACGTTTATCCCCGACCGCCTCGTAGTTATGGGCACCGGCGGCCCGAATCCCGCCGCGAAGGCAGGCGCCGCGATGATGGGAATGATGAAGTTCTTTAAGGGCGGACACGCCTATTCCGGCCTCGCGGAAAAGCTCGCCTTCGGTAAGTATAACGACCGCTTCGCCGGCGAAAACGACCCGCGCAGCTGGCTGACGAAGGACGCAGGCGTCCGCGCGACCTACTCGCAGGATAAGTTCTGCACCTTCCGCTTCACGGTCAGCGCGTATCAGGACCTGATGCGCCTGACTTCCTTCTGCAACGCCAAAAAGTGGTTCAGAAATATAGATAAATCCCTGCCGATACTGCTCGTATCCGGTTCCGAAGACCCCGTCGGCGACTACGGCAAGGGCGTTACCGCGGTTTACGATATGCTGAAGGCGGAGGGCGCGCAGGTCGAGATGAAGCTCTACGAAAACTGCCGCCACGAGATACTCAACGACACCTGCCGCGGCGAAGCGACCGCAGATATACTCGAGTTCGCAACACGGAAATAACCGTTTCAGTGAATAATAATCAATAAGGAGGAAATCAGAATGTTCAACAACATCGGCAAGAAAATCAAAACGCTCGCGAAGGTGGTATGCTGGATCGGCATCATCGGCGGCATCATCTCCGGACTCTCCCTTATCGCCGTCGGCGCCGCGGGAAGCGGCATCACCGTCAGCAGCAACGGCTCCACCAGCTTCGTCGGCGGCATGGCGCTGATCATCGCCGGCATCATCCTGCTCGTGCTGCTCCCCCTGCTCGCGTGGGTATCGAGCTTCATGCTCTACGGCTTCGGCGATATGGTCGACAACGTCTCGGAGCTCAAGCAGTCCAACGAGGAAATGCTCAACCGCGTTTCCAACATCGCGCAGAACGTCTATTACTCCGCACAAAACAAACAGCAGACGCCTCAGCAGTAACCCGCGCAATCCCATTGAAACGAATAACGGCCGCACGAGCGGTCGTTATTTTTTGCGTTATTTCAAAAAAACCTGCAAAGTCCGGTTTATCGGACACCGTATGCGCTATCATATACGCGTAAAACAGGCAGGACGGATGAACGGGGGCGGGATATGGACTTTCGCGACATAGACGACAGTATTGACGAAATGTGGGAAATGGAGCAAACGGAACGGTTTTCGCGCAGCGATCCGCCGCGAGGCGGACGTCCCGGCTGCTCCTACGGCTTCTGGAAGTTCGTTGCGATTGCTATTATGGTTTATTGGTTCATCGATCTCATCTTCGGCAAATAGATTTTTATATGGAGGTTGAATTATGAGAAGAAAGAATGATGAGAACGGAAAACGCGTGCGCTACACCGAGGATTCCTGCCGCGCGGCGGCAAATATGCTGATCTACGGGATCCTCACTTATTACAACGACGTCCTGGATACGGAAGACGACGTCGATTTTTCCGAGCTGATCGACAGGCACGACCTGCTTGAAGATTTGTTCAACGACGTCAACGGCCCTTCGGAAACGCGCGGCGCGTTCAGGAGGTTCACCCGCAACGCCGACCGCGCTTTCGGCCGCGCGCGCGAAAGCGAGGCCGAAAGAGAAGAACTGACGGAGCGGCTGAACGCCATATTCGGAGAGCTGCTCGACGCGCTCGACTGCGGCGCTGACGGCGAGGATGACGATCTGGATCCGGACTCCGCGGACGAATCCGATACGGAGGATTACGACGATTTCTTTTTCGGTCTGGACGGCAGGCTGCCGTTCTGATGAACGGTTAAAGGAGGATAATTCCATGGGTTTCTTTTTCGGAAACGGCGACGGGTTTGACTTCGAAGATTTTATCCTTTTCGAGATGATGCTCGACGAAGAGGAAGAGGAACGCAACAAACTCGACGCACTTGATGAGTTTGACGAGTTTGAGGAATTCGAAGACGAGTTCTGACGCGCTATTCCCCGATATACGTGAATCGCTTGAAGGTCTTTCCGTCGCGCTCGACGGTCTCGTTCCACATCGAGAGCGGTCTCACCCAGTAGCCGCCCTCGCCGTAAAGCGCCTGATAGACGACCTCGTCCTCGAGCGTTTCGGAGTTTTTCGCGACGAAAAGGGCGCGGTATTCCCCGCCCTTGAAGTGTCTGTATCTGCCCGCTTTGAATTCGGGCGTTTTGATTTCGCTGTTGTTGCTTTTCATAGTCATTGGCTCCTTTCCGGAAATTGCCGCCGTTTTACGGCGGCTTTTTCCGTATGCGCTACTGAATACGGCAAACAAAATCCGGCTGAAGACATGCTTCAGCCGGATTCGTCCGTTTAAGCGTTACGCACGCTTTTTGCTTTTCTTATTCGTCAGCACGAGGCCGCATCCGGAGATGAGCGCCGCGACGGAGAACGCGAAGGTCAGAGTCATGTTTCTGCCTGTATCGCCCGTCTTGGAGTTTCTGTTCATGCCCTCGGGGTTGCCGTCGGCGTCGAGCTTCTGGTACGCCTGCAGGTCGGAGACGTAGATCGAGGTGGAGCCGGAAACGTTGACCGACAGCGTGAAGGCGTCGGGCGCGGGGATCATCGGATGACTGCCGCTCATTATCGCCTGCTCGTTCTCGAGCTGCTCCTCAAAGGAGGCGGTGGGGACCTTCAGCTCGGAGTACTTCTCGGCGAGCTCCATATCGGAGATCTGCCAGTAGTACCAGTCGGGTCCGTGATAGGTCTTGGTGGAGTTCGTCGCCGAGCTCTCCCAGGTGTAGTTGACGTTGCTCAGAGCGAGCTGCAGGTATTTGCCGCTGGCGTACTCTTCCTTCTCAACGACGACGTACATACGGATACCGGAGATGTACTTGTACTCGCTGCCGAAGGGGTTGTTGTAAACGGCGTTGCCGTTGTAGTTCGAGAAGGAGAAGTTGGTCTTGCCGCGGTTCAGCTTGAACCGGATCCCGAAATCCGACTCGGTGCTGATGAACGCTTTGTCTTCGGTGACGCTCGCGACCGCGTTCTCAAGGGTGATACCGGGGTTGCCGGTGATGTTGTCCCAGCTCTTGAAGGAGTTGAGGTTGACGTACTTTACCTCGCCCTTTTCAAGTCCGTCAAGCGCGGTGCGGAGCTTCTTGCAGGCGGCGTCGACGTCCTCGACCTCGGCGGAGGAGGAGTTGAAGGTGGTCTGCGCGGAAAGCAGCGCACGGTCGAGCGCCTTCATAGAGGCGGCGCTGTATTCGTACTCATCGACGTTCTGCGCCTCGCCTATCAGCTGAGCAAGCTCGGAAAGGCTGACCGCGTTGTCGTTGGTCTCCTTCTTGTAATACTCGAATCCGGAGAGATAGAAGGTCGCTCCGTCGTCGGGCATTACGACTTCAAACTGGAAGATGTAGCCGGGGTTGGGCATCTTCTCCTCGCCGGTAAGCTCGGAGAACGGAACGTAAACGTAACCGGGGCCGTCGAAGGTGATGACGTAGGGATCGCCCTTGCCCGCGCCGTCAATGGTTATCCTCTGCTCGCAGGCGGTCGTTATGTTGGCGTTGCCGCCGAGGGTGATCTTGAAACCGGTGGTCGTCTTGGTCATACTGTCGTATCTCTTGAACTTGCCATAGTCGGGAGAGGATACGTAGAAACGTATGCCGGTGTAGCCGGTATGCGACTTGGCTCCGAAAATATCGGACGGCATTCTGGTAAAGCTGGTGGTGTTGGGGCGGAAGTTCTGGAATATGACCGAGTTCTCCTTGCTCTTGCCGACGACCTTGATCATCTTCTTTTCCTTGCCCTGCGCGATATCTTCATCGGAGAGCGCCGCGCCGAACTTTTCGTACTCCTCGGGGTTATCCTTGTTGGAGATAAGCGTCGGAGTACCGTTGCTTGTGTACGACTTGGCGAGATCTTCCGCCGTCCAGTTATCGAAGCCGGGCAGTCCCACGCTCGAAATGGTCAGCGGAACGAGCTGGTCTATGGCTTCCTTGAGCTGAGTGGCAAACTTTTCCTTCTGAGTCGCGCTGGTGGCGGCCTTCGCCTGGTCGTAGACCTTCTTGAAGGTCTTCCACGAGCTGGAGGTGTACTCGGCCCAGCGCTTCGTAGCGCCGTCGGCCATTATCTTCGTATAGGATACGCCGCCTTCTTTGCTGAAGCAGGCAAGGTCGGTCATGGTAAGGAATCCGGTGTTGACGGTCGTTCTGCCGACGTCTACGGAGATGTAGTTGACTTCGGCGAGCTGTTCGTCGGTAATGCCGACGGTGGAGTCGGCGGTGTTGACGAAGTACTTATACGCCGCCTTCTCCTCCTCGCTCTCGGGGATGTCGAAGAAGACGTAAATGTTGTTGTTGGCTTCTCTGTCGGCGTACTTGAACTTGACGCTGGCGGTGAAGTCGTGATCGGTGTGCTGAGCGCCGATGGTCAGCGTGATGTTCTGCGTGATGCTCTTTGAATTGAGCTGTACGCGAATGCCGTCGAAAGCGGAGAGGTCTGCGCCGCCGCCGTCCGGAAGCGAGAGGGGGTTGCCGGCAAGAGCGGTGACGGTTTCATCGAGCGAGCCGTCCGCAAGCGGAGAAAGCGCGGTGAAGACGTTATCCTTCGTCGCCTTCTTCGGATAGATGGTGAAAACGCCGGTATCGCTGTTGTTTATGCTGCCGCCGTTGCCCATCGTCATACCGACCGGCATTTCGTCGGTCTTATCGATCGTGCCCCAGGCGATGAAGCCGGTGAGCTTCGTGGAAACGAAGGCTTCGTAATACGGCTCGTCTTCGCCTTCGGCGGACGCTCCTATCGGGAAGAGCCCGGTGAAAAGCGCTCCGACCAGGGAAATCACGAGTATGAACGTAAGTATCTTTTTCATAAGTCAGTTCCTCCTTTTCCCGACACGCGCTCAGCGACCGCTGCGCTTAGCGCGGGAGGCCTTTTTGGTCATCATCAGCATGCACGCGGCGAACGCAAGCAGGCTGACGGCTATCGTCGGCAGCAGCGACACGGGAGCCTCGGCTCCGGGCACGTCGCCGTCGAGCGGGTTGCCCTCGTCGTCGAGGATCTTATACGCCGCGATGTCGGAGAGACAGTAGAACGCTTCCTGAACGAGATAGCTACCCTGAATGTTGATGGCGAAATAATCCAGGAACTCATAGTCGAGCGACAGATCGTTCTTGGAAAGCTTGAAGGCGTTGAAGGGGAAGTAAACGTATCCGCTCTCCTTCATATCCGACGTGTCGACCGTGCAGGTCGCCGTCAGTATCGGCATGAACGCGTTGCAGTTGCCGATCGTCATCGACATACGCGTGGGCGCGCCGCCCTTCGGCATATAGAGGTAAACGCGGATGCCGTCGTAGCCGGTGGCGTTCCTGCCGCCGAACGGCGTCGTTACGGCCTCGAGACGCTTATACTCGGCAGTCTCGCCGGAGTTCGCGTTGGAGTAGCTGTAAAGCTGGATCGCGCCGGACTTGTACTCGATAAGCAGGCCGGCGTCGGTGACGTCGTTGCCGTTCTCATCCTTGGCGAGATACGCCTGGTCTCTCGTGATCGAGAAGTTACCGCCGTTGTTGACCATCTGCTTGAGCTGGTCGGCGGTCCACGGCGCGAAGCCGGGGAAGCGGAGCAGCGCGTACTGCGGCTTCTTGAGGTTTGCGACCGCGGCGGAAAGTTTCTCGTATTCGGCGTCGATCGCTTCCTGAGTGACGTCCTTGGTACCCGCGATCTTGAGCGCGGCGTTCTTTTCTTCGATCAGCTTCGCCCAGGACTGTCTGGACCAGAAGCTCTCTTCGTATTCGTTCTCGATGTCTTCAATGAGATTGACAAGCTTCGCCTTCTGCGCCTTCGTGTCAACGTAGATGTACGCCTTGACGTCGGTGATCGCGACCTCGACGCCGTTTGTGATGTCGTTGAACCTCAGACCGAAGGTGTCGAGCTTATCCATATATTCGGGGAGCAGTTCCTGATTATCGAAGGAGGAGAACGGCACTTCATAGTAGCCGCTGTAGTTTCTCTTCTTCATCTCTTCGTTGTCCGGGAGTTCCATATGCGAGGTGAAGATCTGATTGGGCTCCTGCCCGTAGGTGCCGATGATAACGTCGACCGACTTGGCGTAGCTCTCGGGGATGTTGCGGAAATTCATATAGAAGCGCAGACCGGTGTAACCGCTCATATCCTTTCCGAAGAAGTCGTCGTTGATCGGTATCGGCTGACCGTCTTCCAGTTTCTCTTCGCGGTCGTAGTTCATAAACTCCATCCAGCCCTCGACCTCGGTGCAGACGAGCTTGAGCAGCTTCATGGAAGCGTTGGGACCGGCGACGCGCTCCCACTGCTTCGTGGTGGAGTTGTATTCGAGACTGTAAACGTCCTCGACGTCGTCGTAGTCGTAAACGTAGTCCTTGTGGTTATTCGTGATGAGCGAAGCGTTGCAGTAAAGCTGCTCGTACATCTCGTCTATGTCCTCGGTCTTGTAAGCGCGGAAACCCTTGATGTCAAACAGCTTCAGCTGCTTCTTTCCGAGCTCTGCGATAGCGGCGTCAAGGGCGTCCTTCTTGGTGTTGACGCTCGCCTTTTTGCCGTTCAGCGTTTCCTTGATATAGGCCTCGTAGGCGGAGGTAAAATTCTCATACGCCGCGGTTTCGTATTCCTCGGGTCCGTAGAGAGCGTTGACGGCTTCCATGGCGTCAAGGTAGGACTGCGAGAAGTTGAACAGACGGAAGTCGCTGATGAGCAGCTGATTTCCCTTCTTCGCGCCGTGAAGGATCACGTCCATACGCGAGAACGCGATCGGGCTGAAGCCTTCGTCGACGTTGAAGTCGCTGAACTTGAAGTACATGTAGTCGCCGCCGTCCGCAACGGAGCCGAGAGCTCCGACGGTCGCGGCGTCCTTCATAACGGCCTTCTTATCGCCGTCGGAAAGGACGATCTCAAGCCAGCAGTTCACCGCGTCCGTACCGAGCACGTTGGTATTCACCCAAAGGCAGATACCCTCGAATTCGCCGCCGTCGGGAGAGACGATGGTGAAGTCCTTGACGTTCTTATCCTCGTTGTAGCGGTTGGTGAAATCAGCGGCGACGGGGTTGCCGTCCGCGTCAAAGTTCGAAAAAGCGGCGTCGCCGTCTTCGACCGCGGTGATCAGAAGGCTCTTCTCGGGATCCCTCTTAGTCGTACCGCTTGTGGCGACGGAAGGCTTTCTTCCTATGTCAAAGGAAAGAGTCGCGTTCGTAGCGGAGACGTTCGCAAGGTCCGCGTCGGTCCAGCTCAGGAGGGCTTTTAACTGCACGTTTTCAATGCCCCAGTCCTGCGCGGCGGAAGCGAGCATCGGTATGACCGCCGTGAACATGGTCATAATAAGCCCGGCAAGCACCGCGACCGCGACCGATTTTTTGATCGATCTCTTAATCATAATTTGACCTCCGGAATCAGGATTTCTCTGTCTCCGCGGGAAAGCGGAGACAACTACCCATAGTTGCACATTATAGGTATTATTATTATATTTCCAAAAACGGCGCTTTTCTTGTCGGATTGTGATATTATTACGAATGCGTGATATTTTCAAAAAGTTTTTTATATACTTTCATATGTAATTTATTCCAACCGGACGAAAAGCGGCCTGAGAAACTCCAAACCGGTTGACTTTGAGGCGGCGGCGAGGTATAATCTTTTACGGAAAGACACAGCGGGAGGTGAACGCCGTGAAACGAATCGTTACAATAATAATACTTGCGGCGCTCGCTCTGTCGCTGGCAAATCTCTCGGGCTGCAGCTGGCTCGACGGGATATTTCATCCCGAGGGCGGCAGGCTCGATTTCGGCTCCAACGAAGCGGTGGAAACTCCGGACGCGGAGTACGAGCCGCTTTATGACGTCAACGGCGACCGCCTGAGCGACGCGCCGCTGACGAGCATCGAGCTGCGCGCGCGTTCGGTCAGCTCCGCGGAACATCTGACTTCCGAGCGCATCGCGGGCGGCACGCTCTACGCCGGCAATCTGATACGGCTCGCCCGCCTGCTCAAGCGCTGCGAAGCCGCTTTCGCCGCGGAGGAGACCGCGCCGTACTTCTCGAGCGAAGACAGCGCGCCGGCCGCTTCCCGCCCCGACCCGTCGATCGACAGGTCGCCCGTTACCGTAGGCTTCTGCGGCAGCGGAGCCATGGCGGGCGAGGGCGTCGAATACATGAAGGACGCCTACCCGTTTGCGATACGGCGCTGGTTCGCCGACGCGTACGGCAGCGATAATTTCAACTTCCTCTTCAGGGGCGTTTCCGGCAGCGACTCCCGCTACGGAGCGCACGACGTAGGGCGAAACCTCATAAACGACGGAGCAGACGTCGTTTTTCTCGATTACTCCGTCGCGGATATGAAAAACCCCGAGGCGAGAGAGACCTTCGAGGTCGTCGTGCGGCGGCTGCTCACCGCGGAAAAGCCTATCGCCGTCGTGATACTCTGCACGATGGACGCCTCCTGCAACGCGGATTACGCAAACGAGCTTGAGATTGCGCGCGCCTACGGCTGCCCGGTGATAAGCCTGCGGCACGCCGTCGCGCAGGAGCTCGCGGACGGCAAGTTCTTCTTCTCCTCGCTGACGGACGACGGCTTCAACCTCGGACTGAACGGCCACGCGCTCTTCGGCGAGCTGGTCGCGAACTTCCTCGAAAACGTGCGCCGCCAACTGGATAAGATAAACACGGACGCGGATATCCCCGTCCCCGCCGTCGGGCTCACCCCCTGCCGCTATATGAACGGCTGGCTCTTCACGAACTACAAGCGCCCGGTCAGCTTCGGCAGCTTCGTCCGCTACGGCCTGCGCTACGATATCTTCGACCGCGCCGGCTGGGAATGCGCGACGCCGGGCGGCGCCCCGCTCGTGTATCAGGCGGACGCGCAGTATATCACGCTGATGTACTGGCGCGTGATCGACCGCACCGGCGGACGTATGGAGGTCTATGTCGACGGCGCACACGCCGCGACCCTCGAATGCGACTACATCGACGGCGCCGAGAACTGCGCCGGATACGCCACCGTCTACGCCGGCAGCGAATACGCGACGCATACGATAGAGATATATATGTCATCGGAAAAGAACAAGGGTTCCACCGGCGAGCGCGTCTGCCTGCTCGCGATCATGACGGCGTAAGGGTTCAAATCCCTTCTGCCCCCGCTCCCCCGCCGGACGGTTTTCCACGTTCACACGCGCATACGCAAAAACGCCTCCCTCGCGGGAGGCGTTTTTATTATCTTTGCGGAAAATCAGAGAAGCATGGGTTTGATATAATCGACGGTGTACTGAACGCCCTTCTCGCCGAGCTCGCCCTGCCATATGTATGAGTGCGGCTCCAGCGAAACGCAGCCGTCGTAGCCGCCGGCGTAGAGATAGCCCATGAAGGAATGCCAGTCGAAATCGTCGAGTCCCGCGGGCGGGAAGTCCCAGCAGTTATCGCCGAGATAGAGCGTTCCCTTAACGTGAACGTGGTAGAAATGCTTCGCCCACTTGCGCATCTCCTCGCGCCAGTCCCTGCCGTGAACGACGGCGTGCGACGGGTCGAACTTGATGCCGAGGCCGGGAACTTCGGGAATGATCCTGCCCCACGCGCCGGAATTGTCGAGGAAGTTGTTCCAGTCGCAGTTGTAGAGGCAGACCTTTACGCCGATCTCATTGCCGTATTCGACAAGGCGGCGCATATACTTCGCCGCGGCGGCGAAGTCGGCGTCGTCGTCCCAGAGACTCTGTCCGCGGTTGCAGCCGGTGATGTAAACGCCGCAGCCGACGGCGGCGGCGGAGCGCATAAGCTCCTTCTCGATCTCGATCTGCGCCTCGTTCAGCGTCCTATCGGGCAGGAGACGCTCGGTCCCCCACTGACCGACGGCGGCGACCGAAACGCCGTACTTCTTTATCCACTCGTTTATCTGCGGAACGGCGGCGGTGAATTCGGGAACTCTGTAGTTATCGTTGATATCGAACTCAAGGGCGGAGATGCCCTTTTCCGCCGCGTTGCGGAAGCTGTTTTCATCAAACCATCCGATAATGCCAAGATACATATCTCTACCTCGCTTTAGTCGTCGTAGGTGAAGAAGACGGGCTTTCCGGTCTCCGCGGACTTATAGATGCCCTCG
>JAEEGL015571167.1_pt1 | contig 15923 bp, 8 predicted proteins | sample 9134231 | NCBI WGS metagenome assembly JAEEGL01 (sample SAMN16246548, study PRJNA631951) | gut metagenome | biome: gut microbiome; feature: rumen; material: fiber-attached | host: Bos | place: Iran: Karaj | collected 2018-10 | reverse complement strand
TAGGGTTGGATGTCCAGCCGGTTTCAGCAAGCTGAAACCGAAGGAACGGCGCCTCTGGGAGCGGTGATCCCCAAGAGGCCGGTTCCGGAGGCCTCTTGGGTGCGCCGCAAGGCAATAATCAATGGGAGAAAGCTCCGCAGAGCTTTCTCTGACCTCTTCCTCTCCTGCATAAAGGAGATAACCCGCACTTCATCCGCAAGCGTCAGCGCGCAGGCAAGAGGAAGGATCAAGATCCGTCAGATATGCACTTTTCTTTCTTGGCGCACGAGCCTGCCGCCGGCGAGCTCAGCTCACGCCCTCGCGGCCTTCCTCGCTTCCAGCCAGATCAGGAGCACGGAAATGTCCGCCGGGTTGACGCCGGAAATGCGCGCGGCCTGCCCGACCGTGAGGGGACGCACCTTTTCGAGCTTCTGCGCCGCTTCGAGACGGAGGCCGCGGATCGCCGCATAGTCGATGTCCGCGGGCAGCTTCGCGTTCTCCGCCCGGGCCTGCCGCGCGACCTCCTCCTCCTCGTGGCGGATGTACCCTTCGTACTTGATCTCCGTCGACACGCGGTCCGCCTGGGTGCGCGGGAGTGCGGGACGTGCGGGATCGTACGGCGCGAGGGCCGCATAGTCCAGCTCCGGACGCCGGATCAGCTCGGCGAGGGAGACGCCGGAGGAGAGCGGCGCGGTTCCGCGTTCCTCGAGGAGCGCGTTGATCCCGGACGACGGGCCGACGTGCGCGCGCTTCAGGCGTTCGACCTCTTCCCGCACTTCGCGGGTGCGCGCGAGGGTCGCTTCGTACCGCTCGTCGGAGAGGAGCCCGGCGTCGTGACCGTACTTCGCCAGCCGCTCTTCGGCGTTGTCCTGCCGGATGAGGATGCGGTATTCGCTGCGGCCCGTCATGATCCGGTAGGGCTCGTTCGTGCCCTTCGTCACGAGATCGTCGACGAGGGTGCCGAGATAGGACGAGTGCCGCGGGAGAACGATCTCGGGCATCCCACGCACGTACAGGGAGGCGTTCATGCCAGCGAGAAGGCCCTGCGCCGCCGCCTCCTCGTAGCCGGAGGTCCCGTTGAACTGTCCCGCGCCGTACAGCCCGCGGATCTGCTTGAAACCGAGCGTCGGCAGGAGCGCGAGCGGATCGACGCAGTCGTATTCGATGGCGTAGGCGAAGCGCATCACCTCGGCCTCCTCGAAGCCGGGGAGGGTGCGGAGCATCCGGAGCTGCACGTCCGCCGGGAGGGAGGAGGAAAAGCCCTGCAGATACAGCTCCTCGTTGTCAAGCCCCATCGGTTCGAGGAAGAGCTGGTGCCGTTCCTTGTCCGCGAAGCGCACGACCTTGTCCTCGATGGAGGGGCAGTAGCGCGGCCCGGTGCCGTGGATTTTGCCGGAATAGAGCGGCGAGCGGTGGAGGTTCTCGCGGATGACGCGGTGGGTCTCTTCGTTCGTGTAGACGACGTGGCAGGGGATCTGCTCGATCCGGTTGAGCGCGTCGGGATCCGTGCGGGACGAGAACGGCGTGATCCACTCCTCGCCGTACTGGACCTCGAGACGCGAAAAATCGACCGAGCGCCGGTGGATGCGGGGCGGCGTGCCGGTCTTGAAGCGCATCATGGGAATGCCGAGGGCGCGAAGACAGTCGTTCAGCCCTTCGGCGGGGAGGGAGTTGTCCGGCCCCGCATGGCGGGAGACGTCGCCGACGTGGGTGAGCCCGCCGAGATACGTGCCGGTGGAGACGACGACGGCGCGGCAGGAGAATTCTCCCATCGGGGAGGCCGTGACGCCCGTGACCCGCCATCCCCCGTCCCCGTCCGGCTCGGTGAGGATGCCCGTGACCTCGCCCTGGATGAGGGAAAGGCCGGGCGTCTCCTCGATCGTGTGCTTCATGAGCGCGGAGTAGGCGCGGCGGTCGGCCTGAATGCGCTTGGAGCGGACGGCGGCGCCCTTCGAGGTGTTGAGGGTACGGGACTGGAGGGTGACGCGGTCCGCCGCATAGCCCATTTCCCCGCCCATCGCGTCGATCTCGAAGACGAGGTGGCCTTTGCCGGTCCCGCCGATGGAGGGATTGCAGGGCATGTTCGCGACGGCGTCGAGGGAGAGGGTGAACAGGGCGGCGGTGAGCCCGGTCCGCGCGCATGCCAGCGCCGCCTCGACCCCGGCATGGCCCGCGCCGATGATGATGGTGTCGAAATACATGGATAATGGATGACCTTTATATAAATAGGTAGTCAGTGTGTTCCGCGCCGCTTCCTTCTCAATGGTATCTCCTCTTTTTCTTCGCTTCCGCGCGGCTGCGGATCAGGATCACGACGACGGCGGCGAGCTGCACGGCGACGAGGCCGAGGATCACGAGGATGAGCGGGTTTTTGAGCGGCAGGACTTCCTTCGTGCTCTCGTCCCGCACCTTCGCGCCGCAGATCGTGCAGACCGATCCGCCGCCGTCCGGGTCCGGGATGAGGTGGTGTCCGAGGGCGGGGATGCGTTCGCTCGTCACGGCGCCGCAGACCGTGCATTTTCCGCGGTAGAAGCCGTCCTCGACGCAGGTGGGGGCGACCTCCATCTGCGTTTCGTACGAATGGCCGGGCGGCGGGAGCTCCTCGATCTTCACATACCCGCACAGGCGGCAGGTCATGGTCCGGCGTCCGGGCTCCGTGCAGGTCGGGGGAACCTCGGCGGTGTCGAATTCGTGCGGGCAGACGGAGAGGACTTCGGTCTTCTCGTCCCCGCAGCGGGTACAGGTGAGGATCTCGTAGCCGTCGTCCTCGTAGGTCGGATCGACGTGCTCCGTGACGGCGTAGTCATGTCCCAGAGCCGGGATCGTCTCCGTCCGGACGTCCCCGCAGACGGTGCAGCGTTCGGTGCGGCGTCCCTCGGCGGTGCACTGGGGCTCGATCTCTTCAAAGACGGCGTATTCGTGCGGTTCCCCGGGGATGACCTCGTCGATCTCGTCCCCGCAGACGGTGCAGCGCTTGTGCAGGCGGCCGTCCTGTCCGTGGCCCGCGGGGACCTCTTCCACCACCTCATAGCTGTGCCCGAGCGGGGGAAGGACCTCCTCGACGATGTCGGCATGGATCTCGTCGACCTGGCGGGCGAACGTGCGCTCGATCTGGCAGATGGCGCGCATGTACCCCTCTTCGGTGCAGGTCGGCGGCGTGTGTGCGAGATACCGCCACCAGTGGTTGTCGGGCGTTTCGGGCAGATCGACCGTCCCGCTCTTCGCGCCGCAGATCGTGCACCGCGCGGACGCCGTGCCGTGGATCACGCAGTTCGAGGGGAAGTCGGCCTCGACCTCGCCGAAGACGTGCTCGTGCCCGGTGTAGTAGTCGATGATGGCGCGTCCCTCCGCGGCGGCGATGGCCCAGAGGCTGGCGTCGTCCGCGAGGACCGCGTCGTCGTTCGCGTTCGAGAGATAGCCGTGCTCGAGAATCACGGAGGGGATCCCGAAGCGGCACGACCAGGTGTTGATGGAATAATAATCGCTCTTCTGGCCGAGCTCATACGCGCCGGGCATGTCCCACTGCCGCTCCTCGCTCCAGTAGTAGATGCCGAGCTCGTCGCCCGTGTCCTCCTCGGTGTCGACGCGGCCGCGCCGGATCGGGACGGAGGCGGAAATGTTGTCGAGGATCTTGCCGGCGAGGGTGTCCGCGCGGAATTTGGGCACGACCGAAACGATCGCGAGGCAGCCGTTCGCGTCGGCCTCGGGGCTGGAGTTGCAGTGCAGGGAGAGGAGCAGGTCGGCGTTGTGCTCGCGGGCGACCGAGGTGCGCTCGAAGAAATTGAGGTAGACGTCCTCCTCGCGGGTGAGGTAGACCTCGAAGCGGTCGTCGCCCTCGAGGACGGCGCGGAGGTATTTCGCGAGCCGGAGGTTGATCTCCTCCTCGACCAGGGTGCCGACGGCGGTGCCCCCGTCGATCCCGCCGTGACCGGCGTCGAGGACGATGACGACCTTGCCGTTCGCCGCGATGTCCGCCGACGCGGGCAGGGCGAGCGCCCCGATCAGCGCCGGAACAAGGAGCGCAAGGCACAATATAATAAGGAAGGGAAAAGAAGCCCTCCGGGGTGGGATCCGCATGATGATTCACAGCCTCTCGTCTCGTAGATGGCTTTATTATACGACAGAACGCGCGAAAAAGCAAGCGAAAATTGCGATCGCGGACGTCCGGCGGGCGAAAAAGTGCCTTTCCGATAACCGAAACCGCAGGGCGGAAATATTAAATACACTTTAATATTTCAGTTATATTACACCTCAAAGAGAGGTCTTGCATAATTTTTGCGCGTGTGGTATCATTTACGCACAGAGAAAAGGGGCGAACTGGCGCAACTTTCTCTCGACAACCACTATTCTTTTTTCAAGGAGACAGAATAAGATGAAGAAAATTCTTGCACTTGTTCTTGCCCTTCTGATGGCCGTTTCCAGCGCTTCCATGGCCCTCGCAGCCGACACTGCGATCGCGGAAGATGCTCCGAAGCTCATCTCCGCTGCCACCACGTACGCGGAAGCCATCGGCATGCTCGATGCTTACGGCATCATGAAGGGTGTTGACCCCAACAAGTTCGACGCTGACGCCGACTCTGCTATCCAGAGATATCAGATGGCTCTGTTTGTCGGACGTATTTCCACCGGTTGGACTGACGACGCTCAGTGGACCGACGGCAACGTGAACAACTCCGGGTTCACCGACCTGGACGGCACGCCCGCTCAGAACTTCTACGGCGCGATCTCCTATGCTTCCCAGAAGGGAATCATCGAAGGCTACGGCAATGGCAAGTTCGGCCCGACTGACGGCATCACCTACCGTGACGCTCTGACCATGGTTTGCCGCACCCTCGGTTACGGCGGCCAGAAGTATCCTTGGGGCTACATTGAAAAGGCTGAGGGCATCGGCCTGACCAAGGGTATCACCGGTGTTGCTTACACCGACATCCTCAACCGCGGCGAAGTTGCACAGATCATCTACAATGCTCTGTCCATCCCGACGTCCGCCGGCGACACGCTCGGCGCTCGTTACTTCGGCGCTGATCTCGGCTGGAAGACCATCATCGTCACTGCCACTGACAGAGCGGCGATCGATGCCATCTCCAAGTCCGGCGACGTTCCTTCCGGTGCTGTTGACTTCCGCGTTGTGAAGGCTGACGGTACTCTCGAAGGCGATACCTACTACATTGCCAAGGATAAGCTCGGCATCGGCTCCGGCGCGCATGACGACGAAGCTCAGCTCGGCGCTGCTTACAGACTCCTCTTCACCGACGACGGCACGAAGCTCGTGAAGTCCCTCGGCAGCCAGAACATCTTCCTCGGCACCACCAAGAACGAAGGTCTCTTCTCCAAGGATGCGGACGGCAAGTACCCGATCGAAAAGGCTCTTGCTGGTCTCTCCCTCACCGACAAGTTCACCAAGATCAACTATGTCAACGTGAACGAATGGAACGCCGGTCTGATCATCGTGAAGAGCGCGATCGGCAACCCCGTTCAGACCACCACCAACAAGAGATACGCGATTGACTGGGACAACGGCAACATCCTTGAGCGCAAGGCTGACGGTCCCATCAAGGACGAAAACGGCGACACCTGGACGGAAGCTTGGTACTACAACTCCCTCCTCGGCAAGTACTTCAAGTACAAGTTCACCGCTGAAGGCAACAAGGTCAAGTTCGTCGGCATCGACATTCTCGATGACATTTCCGAACTCGGCGACCTCACGGTTACCTCCACGACTGGCGGTCTCCTGACCCTCAACAACGACACCATCAAGAAGAACACCGCTTATGCGAAGCTCGATCTGTATGACCTGAACGCTGACAGCACTGCCGACTACGGTCTCTACTGGCCCTACAGATTCGGTCAGTACAAGACCGGCAAGCTGAACGACGGCGACGGCAAAGAAAAGTCCGGCAACCCCTACATGTATGACGTCAACGTTGCTGCGAAGACCGCTTGGGAACTTGCCAACCCCGGCAAGACCTACAGTGACTACGCTTCCGATCCGCTCAAGATCCTCCTTGAGGACTATAAGGGTGGTCGCGGCTACATCACCGGCGCTACTCCGGCTGACGGCGACTTCGTTATCTACGGCTTCAATCCTCTGACCGGCGAACTCCACATCGAGAAGATCGTCGACAAGGATCCTGCTGACAAGACCTACATCGCTACCGGCCTCGTTCGTGCATACGACGTCAACAAGAGAACCGTCACCATCGGCGACGAGACTCTGACCTACGACTATGCTGAACTCGCTGGCAACCCGATGTTCTACGACGGCGACAACGTTTACGCGAAGGCTGTTTATGGCGCGATCCTCAACGATGCGTTCATGAACATCGTCGAATACGTGGTTGTCGACGGCAAGCTCGTTTACATCTCCAAGAACGTTACCAACGGCTCCAAGTACATCGTTGTTGATTCTTACGCCGGTGTTTCCGCTGACGGCTACATCGTTGTCAACGGCTACAGAAGCGACGCTCTCAAGTATGAGCAGATCAGAATCGGCGCGTATGACCAGTGGCTCAAGGGCGACCTGTACAACTATGCGTACAAGTATGACATGGCTGACCTCTTCGCAAAGCAGTCCGTCTACAAGGTTGCTTCTTACGACGCTGCCAACGACGCTTACTACGTCGAAACCGGCCTTGACCTCACCGGCAAGACCGAGACCTGGGAATGGAAAGACGGCTACAAGTCCAAGGATGGCTTTGCTACTGAAGAAAGAGCGAAGGCTGACGATACGTACATCTTCGTTCTCGACAAGTCCACCGCCGAAGACTATGGCTGGGCTCCCGTTCAGGTTTACACCGGCAAGGCTGGCGAAGGCTGGACGTTCACCGGCGACAAGGTCACCGACAACATCTACGTCAACGTGAAACCGGGCAAGGGCTTCGCTGATGTCAGCGCTTACGCTCTGACCTACGGCCTCCTGCTTTCCGCTAACTACGACACCGCGAAGTATGTTTCCGCAAGCGAAGCGACCGGCAAGCTGCTCCTCGGCGCGACCTACTACGATGCTACGATTCTCGACCTCTACAAGGGCGAAATCAAGACCGTCAAGGCTACCAACAAGGCTCTGACCCAGGGTCTCGTTTACCCCGTCATCAGCGGCCAGATCGTTGCCCGCAACGGTTACAACGAAGAGGGCTTCGATGCTGATGGCGTGGAAATCTCCCTTGCCAACAAAAATCCGCTCCTCGTTCCCGCTCGTCCGACTTGGGGCTACTACACCGGCACGCTCACCGCGAAGGAAATCTTCAACACCGATAAGGCTCTCTCCATCAAGCTCACCGGTCACAAGGACAACTTTGCTACCCTCAAGGTCTTCAACGTTGAAGTCAAGGATAACAAGACCATGACCGCTACGCAGATCGACAAGGCTTCCAAGCTTCCCGCTGAACTCGACGAATACAATGTGTTCGTTGTCTACGGCTGGAAGGGCGCTGCTGAAGGCGACAAGAGCTTCGCGATCGTCTATGTCACCGCGAAGGGCACCGCCGAAAAGACCGGCAAGATTGAAGAAGCCATCGGCAACAAGCTCGTCACCGAACCCGACGGCGAAGATTCTTATGTCACCGGTACCGTTACCGTTGATCTCGCCAAGAAAGATGACAAGATCACCGGCACAGTCACCGAAATCGACCTCACCTTCGAAGGCAAGGCTCTTGAAGACACCCACAAGGCTGTTTACAATGACAATGCCATCTTCGGTATGAAGGACGATGTCGACGGCTGCAAGTACGAAGACTGGAAGACCACCGTTACCGTGAACGGCACCAAGACGATCGTTTACAACTCGATCGCTGACGCTGTTTACCACGAAGAAAGCAAAGACATCCCCGCTCTGAAGTCTGTGAAGATCGCTACTGCTGCCGGCGACCTGAAGGAAGGCGACAACGAAGTCGTTATCGAATTCCAGGGTGCTGTTCCGACGGCCGATGCGAAGACCAGCGCTGAGTGGGACGGCAAGTACGAATACAAGACGACCACCATCACGCTCAACCTCAAGGTTGAAAAGGTTGAAGGCACCGGCGACATCGCCATCACGACCTACAAGCTCACGCCTGAGTTCAAGAGCGGCACCGTCAGTGGCGTTACTTGCACCGTCAAATAATTCATCTTTCAAGTCCTCTTAAAAAAGAACAACTTAAAAGATAACCCAAAAGGACCCGGGGGCCAGTTACCCCGGGTCCTTTGCCTTTCCTCGGGGTCCCCATGTTCTCCGTCCTTGATTTTGTGAATTTTTCATGATTCTCCGAGAATTTCCGAATCCCCGTAGAAATCCCGCGCGGAATGTGGTATAATACATAAGATACAATCGGCATACTGGCATCCTGTGCCGGGATTCGGACGCGGTCCGGGAAAGGAGGACGCATGGCTTCGGTGATTTTCTCCGTCATGCGGCGACGGGACGATCTTCCCGCGATGCGCTGGCCGATGGCGGTCCTCTTCATCCTGCTGACGGCGGTCGCCGGCGCGGCTTCCGCGCGTCTCGCAACGCCCGCATTCCCGGACGATCCGCTCGCCTCGCAGAACATCGCGGGGATCGCGGCGTCCCTGCCGTTCCTCCCGCTCGCGGTCATGCTCTACGCCGAGATCATTTTGCTCTGGCGCAAGATCGCCTCTCTGCTCGCGACGCCCGTGACCTTCGGGATGATGCTCCTTTTCGGCGCGCGGTTGTCCGTCGCATGCTCCCTGAGCCTGGCGATCCTGTTCATGGCCTACGTCTTCGCGGTCTCGCTCATCACGAAGGAGACGCGGTTCCGCCGGATGGCGTCGCTGACCGTTGCGGCGGCGGTGTCTCTCGCGCTGTGTCTCGCGGTCCGGATCGGATTCGACTACGGGAGCTTTGCGGCTTTCGCGGACGCGTACATGACTTCGGTCCCCGCGGCGATCGGGCGGTTTTACGAAACGCTCGTGACGCGGGCCGGTGCGACGGCGGTCCAGCCGGATATGACGGTGCTGCGGTCGATGGCCCGCGAGGCGATCATGCTGGCGCCTGCCGGCTTCGGGATCGTCTGCGTGGTGATCGCGTGGGCGGCGGACCGGCTGATCCGGCGGATGTTCGCCCTGATCGGCTGCCCCGACGTGTTCACGGACGAGCACGCCGGGATCACGATGCCGATCTCCTACGCCATGGTGTATACTGCGGTCTTTGTACCCGCTCTTTTCACGCCCGCGTCGATGTTCCCGCTTCTGCACGCCGTCCTCGTGAACGCGCTTTTGATCCTCGCGCTTCCCTGCGCGGCGGTGGGCGTGCGCGGCATTGCGGACTGGCTCGAGGACAGGCTGTTCTATATGACCCGCGAACGGGCCCTCGCCGCGATCCTGCTCTTCGTCGCGTTCGTCACCCTGCGCGCCTATCCCTTCCTCCTCGTCACCTCCGCCGTCGGGGCGTACAGTGTGATCAAGCGGCACTGGAAGGGAAAGAAGAAGCAGGAGTAACCGGCCCTCCGCGGCGATCCGCAGTTTCCTGTTATGAAAAGATCCCGATCGGATGACGACTCCGGCGTCCGATCCCATCCATGAAGGCTGAAATATGAAGAACAAAAAGCAATCCCGATCTGCCAACAACGATCTGCGCGGGGTCCGGAAGGAAACGGCCGCCGTTCTTGTCGCCGCGGCAGTGATCTGCATGGTTCTCTATGCCCTCGGCGTTGCCCGGCTCGGCTGGGGCGCGCTCCGGTGCGGGGCCATCGCGCTCGGTCTCTATGCCGCGCTCGTGATCCTCGCATTCCTGATCTTCGAGCGGCACGGACGGGGCAAGCGCGACGAAAACCTCGCACCCGTCATGGGGCGCATCATGTTCGACGCCGTCGTGAAGATGACGACGCCCGTCTTCATCTGCGACTCGAGCGAGCGGATCATCTGGTACAACACCGCGACGGAAGCCCTCTATTCGACGAAGAATAAGCTCTACGGCGAGAGCGTGCAGGAGCTGTTCGGCGTCACCCTCGCGGATATCCGGGGCGAGAGCGGGGAGGACGGCGCGCGGATCGAAGCGGAGGGACGCTCCTTCCTCGCGAAATACAGCCACATCAAGACCGACGACGAGGACTTTGCCCTTGTGCTGACGTCGGAGACGACCGAGCTGGACGCGCTGAAGGCGCTGCGCGCAGGCGACGAAGCCGTCGTCTGCTACATCATGATCGACAACCTCGGCGAGATGATGCAGTACGACAGCGAGGAATACCGTCCGGCGGCGGCGCGCGTGGATTCGGTCCTGCGCGAGTGGGCGGACAACTACAACGGCATTTTGAAGGAATACGAGCGCGACAAGTACCTCTTCATCACGCAGACGCGCGTGCTGGACGAGCTCGTCGCAGCGAAATTCGACATCCTCGACCGGGTCCGCGCGGTTCGGGTGGGCGATACGAGCCTGCCGCTGACCGTCTCGATGGGCGTCTCCGGGATCCACGGATCCTATGAGGAAAAAGAAAGGGCGGCCCATGCGGCGCTGGAACTGGCCCTGCAGCGCGGCGGCGACCAGGCGGTCGTGAAGAGCGACGACGCGACCGAGTTCTTCGGCGGGATCACCCGGTCCGTGCAGAAGCGGTCGAACGTGCAGGCGCGCGTGGTCTCGAACCAGCTCATGACGCAGATCAAGAACGCCTCGAACGTCCTCATCATGGGCCATGCCCGCGCGGATTACGACGCGTTCGGCGCATGCGTGGGGCTCGCGAAGATCGCGATGTACTGCGGCGCGCGGGTCAACGTCGTGATCGACAAGGCGAACCGCGACATCATCGGCGCGCGGCGGATGCTCGAAGGCGAAGAGGAATTCCTCGGGATCTTCACCGACTGCGCCGAGGCCCTCGATTCGCTGGAAACCGGGACCCTCGTCGTGATCGCGGACGTGAACAACATGAAGATCGTGGAGTCGCCGGAGCTGGCGGCCCGCGCGGAAAAGCTGGCGATCATCGACCATCACCGCAAGACCGCGGAATTCGAAAAGGAGCCGGATGTCGAATACATCGAGCCGTCCGCGTCCTCGGCGTGCGAGCTGGTCTCCGAAATGCTCGAACAGGTCCTGCCGCGCGACGATTTGTCCCCGGCGGAAGCGAACGTCATTTTGGCGGGCATCGCGCTCGACACGAAGCAGTTCACCACGAACACCGGCACCAGGACCTTTTCCGCGGCGATGTACCTCCGTGACCGGGGCGCCGATCCCATGGCGGTGCGCGAGCTGTTCCGCGAGAGCTTCGAGGACTATTCGGGCGAGGCCCTGTTCCGCCGGAGCGCCGAGATCTACCGCGGCTTCTGCGTGATCTCCGGGGTCCAGACCGAGGAGGATGCCAATCCCGTTGCCGCGGCCAAGGCGGTCGACAACCTCATCAACGTCGACGGCGTACGCGCGGCCTTCGCGTGCATGCGCCGGGGCGGAACGACGAAGATCTCGGCCCGCTCGGACGGCACCGTGAACGTGCAGCTCATCATGGAAGACCTCGGCGGCGGCGGTCACTACGACGGAGCCGCGACCGAGATCCCGGATCTCCCGCTCGACGAGGTGATCCGGAAGCTGAAGGAAGCAATCGACAGGCATATCTGAGGGAAACTCCCGTCCGGATCGTGGGTTCGGACGGCCCGGAACACTTCAACCACACAGGAGGGAACCATGAAAGTCGTATTATTACAGGATGTCAAGGGCCAGGGCAAGAAGGACGATCTCATCACCGTGTCCGACGGATACGCGCGGAACTACCTGATCCCGAAGAAGCTCGCCGTGGAGGCGGACTCGAGGATCCTCAACGATATCCGCAACAAGGAAGCCGCAAAGGCCAGACGGATCGAGCTGGAAAAGCAGGCGGCGCGCGAGACGGCCGAGAAGTTCAAAGGGATGCTCGTGAAGATCCGCATCCAGGCCGGCGCGGACGGGAAGTTCTACGGATCCATCACCAATAAGGACATCGCCGATGCCCTCGCCGCGCAGTACGAGATCGAAATCGACAAGCGCAAGATCGTTCTCGAGAGCCCGATCAAGGCGTACGGTACATACCCCGTCGACGTGAAGCTCTATCCCGAGATCGCCGGGACGCTGAACGTGCTCGTTTACGGGGACGGAGAGAATTAAGAATTACGAATAAGGGAAACGAATCACCGATAAGGAGAACCCGGTCAGAAAGTTCTTTGCGGAGCTTTCTTTCAAGAAAGCGACCGTTTCTCCCTAAGAAAGCGACCGTACCCCTTTCTAAGGATAAAGTCATGAACGCAGAACTTGACAGACGGATGCCGTTTTCGCTCGAGGCGGAACAGTCCCTGCTCGGTTCGATCCTGATCGATCCGGGCTGCATGGACGCGATCGCCGCGCTGATCACGACGGACGACTTTTACATGCCCGAGCACAGCGAGATCTTCCGCGCGATGCAGGCGATGTATCTGAAATCGAAGAGCATCGACGTCGTGACCCTCATCGAGGAGCTCACGAAGAGCGGGACCTACGACGAAGCGGGCGGAAGAGAATACCTGAAGCTCGTCGCGGAGGCGGTCCCCACGGCGGCGAACGCGAAGGACTACGCGAAGATCGTGCGCGACAAGGCGATCCTCAGGGACCTGATCGCAGCGGGCGAGGAGATCGCGGAGGCCGGATACGCCGGGGACGACGACGCCGACCGCCTCGTGGAATTCGCCGAGGGCCGCATCTACCGGATCGCCGAAGGCCGCGAGAACAAGAACTTCATCCACATCCGCGACGTGCTCCTCCAGGTGTACGAGCGCCTGCAGATCCTCTCGAACGACCCCGAAGCGCTGCGCGGGACCCCGACGGGTTTCGACGCGCTGGACCGGGTCATTGTCAGCATGGGCAAATCCGACCTCGTGCTCGTCGGCGCGCGTCCCGGCATGGGCAAGACGGCGTTTGCGATGAACATCGCCACCGAGGCCGCCTTCAAGACCGGGAAGACCGTATGCGTCTTCAACCTCGAAATGTCCGCCGAGCAGCTCGCGACGCGCATGCTCTCCTCCGAGGCGCAGATCGACAGCTACAAGCTGCGCTCGGGCGATCTGCGCGGCGACGACTGGACCGCCATCGCGCACGCGTCGTCCCGGCTGTCCGAGACCGAGATCCTCATCGACGACACCCCCGGGATCACCGTGACCGCGATGAAATCGAAGCTGCGCCGCGTCAAGAACCTCGGGCTGGTCGTCGTCGACTATCTGGGCCTTGTGCAGGGCGAGCGGCACCAGGACAACCGCGTGCAGGAGGTCGCCGACATTTCCCGCAGCCTCAAGGTCATGGCGAAGGAGCTCGAAGTCCCGATCATCTGCTGCGCGCAGCTTTCGAGAGGCCCCGAGAACCGCCCGGACAAGCGCCCGATGCTCTCCGATCTGCGAGATTCCGGCGCGATCGAGCAGGACGCCGACATCGTCCTCTTCCTCTACCGCGACGAATATTATAAGGAAAACACCGCCGACCAGAGCGTCGCCGAGGTCATCATCGCGAAGAACCGCCACGGCTCGATCGACAAGGTCAAGCTGGGGTGGATCGGCCGCTTCACCAAATTCACCAATCTCGCGAAGGAGGAAGGCTGATGGCGATCCTCGATTCCATCCGCACGCCCGCCGATCTCCGCTCCCTCGACGGCCGGGACCTCGCGCCCCTCGCCGCCGAGCTGCGCGAAACGATCCTCCGGACCGCCGCCCAAAACGGCGGTCATTTTGCGTCGAATCTCGGGGCGGTCGAGCTGACCGTTGCCCTGCACCGCGTATTCGACACGCCCGACGAGCGCATCCTCTTCGACGTCGGGCATCAGGCATACGCCCACAAGCTCCTCACGGGACGCGCCGACCGGTTCGACACCCTGCGCCGCCGGGGCGGGATCTCCGGATTCACCAACCGCGACGAATCGCCCTTCGATACGGTCACGGCGGGGCACAGCGGGTCGTCCCTGTCCGTCGCCGCCGGGATCGCCGAGAGCGAACGGCTGGCGCAGAGCGGCAAATGGACCGTCGCGGTCGTTGGGGACGGGTCGTTCACCAACGGGATGATCTACGAGGCCCTCAACGCCGTCGTGGGATCCGATCTGCGGCTCTGCATCGTCCTCAACGACAACTCGATGTCGATCTCGAAGAACGTCGGCGGGCTGTCGCGGCACCTCTCGCTCATCCGCACGAGCACCGGGTACTTCTCCTTCAAGCTGCACGTGAAGCGGTTCTTCTCGCGCGTGCCGGGGATCGGCGGGGGCCTGGTGCGGGGCGCGCGGGCCGTCCGCGACTTCATCAAGCGCACGACCGGCGCCGAGACCTTCTTCGAAAAGCTCGGGCTCGAATACATCGGTCCGGTGGACGGGCACGACCTGGACCGCCTGATCCACGTCTTCGAGGAGGCGAAAACCAAAACGACCCCCGTCGTCGTGCACTGCGTGACGAAGAAGGGGTTCGGTTATCCCGACGCGGAAGCCCATCCCGAGCGGTATCACAGCGTCGGACCGTTCGACGTCGGGACGGGGATCCCGGACGCGCCGCCGAAGCCCTCCTTCACGCGGACGGCGGGCGAGACGCTGACGGCCTTGGGTGAGACGGACGAAAACGTCGCGGCGATCACGGCGGCGATGACGGACGGATGCGGGCTCGGCGATTTTGCCGCGCGCTTCCCGGAACGCTTCTTCGACGTCGGGATCGCGGAGGAGCACGCGGTCGCGATGGCGGGCGGGCTGGCCATCGGCGGGAGGAAGCCCTTTGTCGTGATGTACGCGACGTTCGCGCAGCGGGTGTTCGATCAGGTGTGGCACGACGTGCGGCTGCAGCATGCGGGCGTGACGCTCGTGCTGAGCCATGCGGGGCTCGTACCGGGCGACGGCGTGACGCATCAGGGCATCTACGACGCGGCGCTGTTTTCCCGCATCCCGGGGATCGAGATCTGGTCGCCGGACACGTACGAGGCGCTGGGGGACGCTCTTCTCCGCGCGCATGGCCGGATGACGGAAGGAGCGGCAGACGCGCCGCGGAATCCGGTGATCGTGCGCTATCCGAAAGGCGCGGAATGTCCCGCAGACGCGGTATGGACGGTGCGCGGCACGTGGAAATCGGCGTCGTTCGGCGATCCCGGCGCGTCCGGGTATGCGGTGCTCGTGACGTACGGACGGCTGAGCGGCGCGGCGGCGGATGCGGCACGGCATGCGGTCGGAGATCGGGCGGGTTGGCGGATCACGGTGATCTGCCTCGAGCGGATCGCGCCGCTGCCGGGACCTGCGGACGGGCCGGACGGCGAGGAATTCCGGATGCTCGTGACCGGGGCGGACCGCGTCCTCTTCGCGGAGGAAGGGATCCGTTCGGGCGGCGTCGGCGAAGGTCTTGCGTCGGCGGTGTGGATGCAGGGCAAAGCGGTCACCGTCCGCGCGATCGGGGAGGACGAGGCATTTGTGCCGCACGGAACGCTTGACGAGGTGATGCGGGAGGTCCGCCTGGACCGGGAGAGCCTCTGCGCGTGGATCGAGGAGGCGTTGAAATAAGAAAAGGCGGAGTCGCCTTCAAGCAACCCGCGTTCACCAACCGGGCGGTGCCCGGTGACAGGAAGAGCGCGCGTCGAAGGTGCGCGCGGAGAGACGGCTTGCGCCGTTTCTCTTTTTTTGCGCGGCTGTGCTTGCAGATGACATGCAGCTTTGCATTTCATGCAGGAGAGGAAAAGGTCAGCGAAAGCTCTGCGGAGCTTTCTCCCATTGAAAATTGCCTTGCGGCGCACCCAAGAGGCCTCCGGAACCGGCCTCTTGGGGATCACCGCTCCCAGAGGCGCCGTTCCTTCGGTTTCAGCAAGCTGAAACCGGCTGGACATCCAACCCTTCCTCGGGTCTAACCTCCCTTCTGGTTGTGAAGCGTTGTCCAATGGGGCATAACGCCTCTTCCTTTCAGGATTAAAAGGGGCCATCACCAAGATGAGTGGCTCTTAATCGTCAGTGGCTCGCTCACGCCATCTCATGTCGTGCTTCGTGCCAGGTCTTACGACTCCGTCGTGGCAATGGGTG
>JAEEGL017365886.1_pt1 | contig 15924 bp, 17 predicted proteins | sample 9134231 | NCBI WGS metagenome assembly JAEEGL01 (sample SAMN16246548, study PRJNA631951) | gut metagenome | biome: gut microbiome; feature: rumen; material: fiber-attached | host: Bos | place: Iran: Karaj | collected 2018-10 | reverse complement strand
CTGTCATATGATGTTTCAATTTTATGTGGCAAACGGCAAGCTTTCGTGTATGCTTTATCAGCGTTCGTGCGATATGTTTTTGGGTGTGCCGTTTAATATAGCCTCATATGCGCTTTTGACGATGATGATTGCGCAGGTTTGTGGCTTAAAACCAGGAGAATTTGTGCATACTTTAGGCGATACGCACATTTATCACAACCACTTTGAGCAGGTTAGGGAACAGCTGACGCACACACCTTTGCCGCTACCCCAGATGAAAATCAACCCCAATGTTAAAGACATTAACGATTTTAAGTTTGAAGATTTTGAGCTTGTGGGGTATGAGAGTTATGGGGTGATCAAAGCTCCCGTCGCTGTGTAAAAGTTCGTATAATAGATCACCTAGAGTAGTTTTCTTCGGTCTCGCAAAATTCATGTACCTCTTTGTACACTAAAATTTTGCTCGCCTTGAAAACCACTCTATCTAACCTATTCTCCGAACTTTTATATTCATAAAATAAAATTTTTAGTTTTCTAATATGTTAAAAATTCTTGATCAGGAAGGTCATCAAATTCACATTTTTTCAAATCGCAGAAACATTTGACATGCCCAATGCCGCCGGAATTGTTTTTAGCAATGATAATTTGGGCTACGTTTTCTTGGGCTTTGCATTCCCGTTTCCACTCGGTATATTTTTGTTTGAAGTGTTGTTCACTTTCTTTAGAAAGTTTTTGCGGCTCATGCCAATGCAAATAATAATATTCACGATATAAAAACAATATTTTATCAATAAAACCATGTTTTTTGAATTGTCGTATATCGCCTAAATGAGGAATTTTATACTTGCGATTTTCTACGTCTCTGGTTAATTGAGAAAGAATAAAAATCGGGATATTAAATTCTTTTGCAATGTTTTTTAATTTTTGCAAAACTCCCTCATATGAAAACTCTTCTCTGTTTATTAAGGTTAAATAATCTATAACAACAAAGCTGACAGTTGAGTAATGACTGATTTCTTTGATTTTGTTTTTTATATCATCTAAAGTTAATTCAATATCATCACAAATATAAATCGGTAACTGTTCTATTTCTTTTCCGATATCGGCAATTTTTTTAAATTCTTCATAAGATTTCGTTCCATATTCGTATCTTGCCAATTGAAAAGGCCATACATCCTCTATTTTAGTGGCGACAAGCCTTTGAAGCATATACAAACAAGGAGTTTCCATGCTAAACCATAATACGGATTTGTTGCTGTCTGGATTTTTTTCTTTTTCTTTTAAAAATGATTTTGCTAATTTGTAAGAAAGATTGATTGCAAAAGATGTTTTTCCCATAGCAGGTCTTGCTCCAAACAAAATCAGTTCGCCGCTTCGTATACCACCCAGCAGTTTATCTAAAGCATTTATACCGGTAGATAATCCCAATGGTTTTCCTTCGTGTTGTATTCTGTAATCAAGTTCTTTTAAATATGCCTGCAACATCGAAGAAATGTGCTCTGAACAATTTTTGTTATTTGCCATTCTCTTCCTCCTCACAGATTTCTTTGACTTTAACACCTTCTTTATCAAACAAATCTATTTTTCCGGCTGTATCAGACTTTACATAAACATAGTTTTCATCAAATTTGATAATCGTTTTGCCTGGTCCCCAAGCCGGACAACGCATGTAATGTCCATTGTGTGAGGCTATCGCTATCATTCCTTCCATTTTATAAGGGAAAGTCGTAATTTTAGAACCAATAAAATCCATATCTATAATATAATCAATCATCATTTTTCTCCCTTGTTTTCAGAAAATTTTTTAATTTGTTTAAGCAAGCTCTCGGCTCTCTCAAGCTGTTCGCAGATATTGTTTAGGGCATCTGTATTCTGCTCGGTAATCTTTAAGGATTCCACGTTGCTTTTAATTTGCTGTATCATCGGCATAAAATCAGTGTAAAAAGACTTACACATCATGGCTGTCGCTTCAATCTTCGCCTTTACTATCTCATTATTTACCATTTTTATCTCCGTATCTTAATTGCTACAAAGACAATTAAACGCACAAATGCGTCAAATCATGTCGTATATGCAAAAAAATACAAAAAAACAGCCTTTCGTTAAGAGAGACTGTTTTCTTTATGAATTAAAAATGTTTTCCTAGAAAATCTTACGGATTAAAAAGTGCCAACAGGCTACCATTTCTGCCGGATTGTCTTCCATACCGTGGATTATATAATCTCTGGCACTTCCTATTTCGCTTCCGCAGCCATAAGACCAACCATCACGAATGGTATTACCATCCACATTGCCAATAGCATTACCATTGCCTATGCACCAACCGTCACGGATTATACCATTATCAACATTACCTAAAGCGTTACCATTTCCGATACACCAGCCATCACGAATTACACCATTGTCAATATTTCCGATAGCATTACCATACTCTGAATCCTCGTGAATAACGCCATCTTTATAGTAGTATTCCATATTGTTTTCCTTTCATTAAATGTTACCCAAAAACATCTAAACATAACGACACGTCAGATTATGACGGATTTGCTATAAATTCTTCAATTCCTGTCAGTATTTCTGCAGTTGTTTCTTTGCTAATAGGTTTGAATGCACGTTTATTATCACCATAAGATAAAATTTTATATGCAGTTGATGCCCCCATTTTGTTTTGGTTTTTGTATCCTTCTTTATCAATACGACTCTGCAAATCTCTCAAAATACCATCTGCTCTGTATTTCTTTGTTTCCTCTCTATCCCAATTGTTTGAATGAAAACGATATGCTAAATTAATTCTAGATGTTCTACCATCTGAAAAGAAAAGTTCGATTTGTTGATAGGTTTCAGCCATTTTCTTTTCTTCACCTTCAAATTTTTCTATATCACGTTCACAAGGATTATAATTAAAATGTGTAGCATAGAAGCCGCCTGAAGCATTGGGAACATAACTATTAATGTCCCATTTCTTATCGTTGTCATTTATATGATATTTTTCAAAACATTCTTTTAAATATTCAAACCATTTTGCTCTCGTCCAGGTAGATACATCGTCCTGACAAACATTTTTATCAGATGTTTTCCAATACGTATAAAAAGATTCGAAAATTAAATTATCTTGCCGTATGCTTTCTATGATTTCTAAAATGTTTTTTCGTCCTAATGATTTACAATTCTTTTCTAATAGTATATCTTGGTTCTTAGGAGGAACATATTGTCTCAGGTAATCTCCAGTTTTGAAATAACATACTCTAATTTCTCTATTTTGTGACAGTTCATCTTTTTTTAATTCTTTAACATAATGTAAAATTTGGTCACCGTGTTCGTTTGTATAGGTTTTATCTTCAATAATCAAAAGATAATTTTCCGTTTCAACTAGAACATCTATATGTTTATATTGAGTATGAATCTCTTTAACATCTTCCTCAATGCCACACTCTTTTAGAAACTTATGCGCTGCAATGTATTCTTTTGAACCATTGAATTCTTTCCTTCCGAAAGATAACAGATAGCAAATAAATGCATCTTGTGAAAGTTCACTGGTGGCATAATCAAAAATATTTGGGGTAATTGTCATATTCGTTCTCCAATTGTTAAATTATTTTCATTCTATACACCATTTATTAAATTTTGCTATATATTCTTAATACGACAGAATATGGCGCACAATGTTTGTAAATTTCAACAGAGGCACAAAATGGCTAATTATGAAAAAATGTATGACTTGTTTGATTTGGCTTTTGCAATGCAAGAGACAAGCGAAGGCTTATCTTTAGAGGATATTGAGCAAAAATATAACGTTTCTCGCAGAACTGCCGAGCGCATGCGTAATGCCTTGTTAAACTATTTTCCGCAAATGGAAGAAGTGGCAACCGGAGAACGCACAAAACGTTGGCGGATTACACAACGCAGTTTGAATAGTTTTATTTCTTTTTCCGCTGAAGAATTAGCCGTATTCAAAACCGCTATTGATAAGCTAAAACAGAGCAATTTGAAAGAAAAAGCTGATACTTTAGCTCATATTGAACTAAAATTACGCAATCTCTTAAAACCGGAGCAAAAGAATAAAATTGAAGTTGATGCTGATGAATTGATGAAAGCAGAAGGTTTAGTCTTGTATCCCGGTCCGCGCATTGAGCTTGATAAAGAGATATTAAATACTTTGCGCCAAGCTATTCTTTCTTGTCATCATATCAAAATGAACTATCCGGCCGTTAATACAGGCAATATACATTCTTACAAACTCATCCCTTACGGTTTTCTTTACGGGCAACGTAATCACTATTTAGTTGCCGCGCATAGTGACGGCTATGACAACGGCAAAGCGCATAATTTTTTGCTTTCACAGATTAAAAGCGTTGAAATACTTGAGGATACTTTTGACAGTTCAAAATTTGATTTGCAAGAATACGCCCTTGAATCATTCGGTGCTTTTCACGAAGAGCCGTTTGATGTGGAATGGCTTTTTAGTGCTGATGTGGCGGATGAGGCCAAAAACTTTATTTTTCACCCAAGGCAAAAATTAACCCAAAATCCGGACGGGACATTAACTGTTAAATTCAAAGCTGGTGGCGCCAGAGAAATGGATTGGTTTTTATACACCTGGGGTGATAATGTAAAGGTTATCAAACCTAAAGATTGGTATAAGAGGAAATAACGGCAATACTTATTTCTACTTATAGGTCAACGGATGTAATTTCTTATTGTGTTCATCTCGAGTAACCCATACAAGATTAGTAACACTATTATTATAGGAATTATTGTCAATATGATGGACTCCCCACGCGTTTTCCTTTTTTTCAAGAAAATTCAAAGCAACTAATCTATGTATATCCCATGTATAATTGTTAGTATCCGCCAAAACATTTAAACAAATTTCACAACCAGAATTCATTCTATTTTCAGGAACTATATTACGTTTTTTCAAAATTGCGTTCAATTCTCCTTTTTGTTTGTCGGATAAATCATTGATAACAACTCCTTCCTTATTATGAAAAAGTTTTCTTCCTTCTTCTTCCGAAAATACTGCTATGTATCCATAGTTATTGATGTATATATGTGCAATTTTATTTACTGGCTTGTTTTCATCAGGAACTCTCTTCCATATTTTTTGAGAATTTGCCATATTAAAACGTCCAGCATACTTCCAAATTTCTTTAATTTGATAGCTTCCCATATACCCCATTTCTTGTTCATTATTCCTGATTTCACCGATTGTCATTACATCATCGCCCGCATGTGACCATTTTCTGCAATTAACTTGTTGTAATTTATTACCATCATTTATGACTAATGGTGTCTTAAATTTTTGTTCAATAATCATTTTACTCTCCTTTATCTCGTTATCAAAATCCTAGTTTATTATTTTTCGCTTGTCAATAAACTGGTCTATACTTTTTTTGATGAAGTACAGACCATTTCCAATATGTCATCAAATTGCCCAAACAATTCTTTTTTTAAGGCCTGCTCAATTTTTTGAGAATAATCCAGTTTTACCCACTCACTTATCGGCATTTCTTTGCTGAGCAGATCTTCAATAATATAATTAACAGCCCTGTTGTAATCACCGATAAGGTGTTTGCAACGTCCGAGCGCAATATCTCTTGTCATATAATCACTGGCGAGGTTATAATATCTTTTAACCTCTTGTTTCTGATCTTTTTTGTTATCTTTGGAAATATTTGCAAGAAGTTTTGCAATTGTCGGTTGACTTTTATTTGATTGATATCTCCAATAATTGTCAATCGCATGAATAGCCACTTCCTGTTCTATATTTTTGAAAGCTTTTTGGTAAGCGTTATAGCGTTCAGGATTTTTATGACACCAGTTAATAATATCTTTTTCATCCCATACTTTTTCATGGTATAAATCAAATAAGTGTTTCAATATTTCTTGTGTTTTTTCCATTTATTTGTCTCCATCAATGACTAATTAATATCTTTGTAAAGTGATATTAATCACTATATACGACAAATCTTGTCGGATATAAATTTAACACTTATAAAATTTGCATCAATTTTCTATAAACTCTTGCCAAACAATAAGCATCCAGCAGGGCTCCTTTATAAGGTATATCGGCAATATTTATGCTAAATCTTTTGCACAAACTGTCTAGAGTATTTGTTGCTTTAGGAAACATTTTTTTTGCAATCACGAGCGTATCTGTTGCTTTATTTGGCAATTCAAAGCCCAATTCATAATTTAAAAAACTTAACTCAAACGGCAAATTATGAGCAATCAATTCCTTGCCTTCAATAAACTTAAGAAAATCGTCTTTTATCATATTAAAAGTCGGATAATCTTTTAAGAACTCTGTTGTTAATCCGTGGATTTTTGTTGCTTCTTGATGAACATCTCTTTGCGGATTAATATAAACATGAAATAAAGCGCCGGTCGGATGATCTTTATCATCCAGCTCAACCGCTCCGATTTCTATCAATCTATCGCCAGCGTTTACATTAAGCCCTGTGGTTTCGGAATCAAAAACAACTTTTTTTGTATACTCCGGTTTTGCGCCACTTAATTTGTCGTTTCGATTAAAAATATTAAATTTACTCATGTTTAGCCTTTCAAAAATAGTTTATGATGGTCATATTAAACGGTAAATACGACAAATCTTGTCGGATTCATTTTTTTGTCATTTTTTTTGTTGCGTAGGGTGTTTTTTTGTGATATATTAGGGGCAGTTTTGAAAGTTATTGTGTGTGAGATTGTGGCGTTTTAATCATTTTATTGAAAAACACTAAACTTCTTTATATGGTTAACATTATTTTTACTCTAATTGCCCTTTTGTGCGGGGTTATGTTTCCCGTCTTGGGCGTAAAGCTCCTTTCCGTCATAAGTTGGCGTTACATGGAATTGACGGATTTCGTCTGCGTCTTCTTAGGTCTTGTACTTATTGCAGGTGGCATCGCCTGTCTGATCTTCACCTATGATGGGCTGATAGAGATCTTCGGTTGGGCTGTGCCTCATGTTTTCCCGTGGAAGTAATGCCCTACCGAGTGAGAAAAACCAGAGAGTTGTTTGCCGTGAGGTGAACAACTCTTTTTGTTTTGTGTAAGTTTTAAAATAAGCTATACATCGGGGATTTTTTGATTTATAGTGCCTTTGTTGATTGAATATAAGGGTTATATGATGAAGTATATAAAAAAATATCCGTTTCAGGTGTTTTTATTTTTGCACTGTGTGTTTTGGAGTTTGTTGCCGTTAATGCGCAAAGCGCTTCCAATGGACAGTATTGAGGCGATTTCGTGGGGAAGGTATTGCGATTTCGGGACGAACAAGCATCCGCCTTTGTCAGGCTGGCTTGCTTATTTCTTTTATGATGTTATCGGTTTTCAAAGCCCTTATGCCGTTTATCTTTTGAGCCAAATTTGTGTTTTAATCGGTTTTATTTATATTTATCGTTTGGCGCGGGGCTTTTTATCAAAAGACAGGGCGATTTTTTCGGTCATGCTTTTAGAAGGCGTTATTTATTACGGATTCAGCGCAATTGAATATAATGTGAACGTGGTTTCACTTGCGTTGTGGCCGATGTGTGCCTTTTATTTTTATCGTGCGCTCAAAAAAGATGCACTTAAAGACTGGGCTTTGACGGGTTTGCTTGCCGGACTTAACCTTTTTAACAAATATACGAGCGCTCTTTTGCTTTTTTCAATGTTTGCTTTTATGATTTATAACAAAAATGCGCGTGAAAAGCTTAAAACTTTTAAGCCTTATTTTGCGGCGTTTATTTGTCTTTTGGTCTTTTTGCCTCATTTGCTTTGGCTTTATTTTCATGATTTTGAGGTGCTCTCATATTTTGTGGGGCGGAGCACAAAAGGCGGGTTTGAAAATTTTGCGGTGTTAAAACACATCCTTTGGCCGATAAAATTTGCGGGGGCACAGGTTTTGTTCTGCTTTATGGCCGTTGTGATTTATTTTGTGGCGCAGTTTAGGGAAAAACGGCTACAGGTTAAGGCCACACGCACACAAAAAGACTTTTTGCTTATTATGGGCTTGATGCCTGTTTGTTTGGTGGTTCTTATCAGCTTTGTTTTGGGGATTAAACTTAAAAGTATGTGGGGTTTCCCTTGTGCCTATATGATCGGTGTTTTGGCTTTTGTTTTCTATCCGGTGAAACTGACCGATGCTTTCAAAAAAAAGCTATATTTAGGCGTTTATGGGGCGATGCTTTGGTTCTTGTTAGCCCAAGGGCTGATTATTGCACTCAATAAGAGCGATAAATTTCAATTGAATGCCAAAGATTTAGGGCAGCGTTTGGAGCAAATTTGGTATGAAAGAAACGGCAGAGCACCTTTGGAATATGTCGCAGGCGATGTTTGGTGGGCAAATAATGTTTCGCTTTTTGCCCCGTCCAAACCAAAACCGATTATTTGGGGTGATTTGAAGAAGAATCCCTGGTTTGATCAAGATGATGTGGCGCAGAAGGGAGCTCTTGTCGTGGCGCCGAGCTTGTCGGAATATAACGGTATCAGAAAGAAAATGAAGTTTATGTCAGCGCCTCAAAGTTTGGATGTTTTTGTTGAGAACAGGCTTGGTAAAGTAAAGAAAAAAGTCATCTATTACGGGTTTTATAATGTTTTCGGAGTAAAATAAATGAAAACGGTAAGTATTGTTATTTCAGCTTATAATGAAGAGGGAAATATCTCGAAGCTGTATGAAGAGCTTTCAAAAGAGCTTAAGAAAGTTGATAGGGTCAATTTTGAGATTTTGTTTGTTAATGATGGCAGCAAAGATGAAACGTTTGCCAAAGTTCAAGACTTGGTTCAAAAAGATTCTCGTGTTAAAATGATTAATTTGAAGCGCAATTTCGGGCATGAAATTGCGATGACGGCCGGTATGGATTATGCAAAGGGTGATGCGGTGATTTTTATGGATGCTGATTTACAACATCCGCCGGTTTATATTCCGCAAATGGTTGAAGAATGGTTGAACGGTTCTGAAATCGTTTTGACAAAGCGTGTCGATAATGTGGCAACCTCTTGGTTTTATAAGTTTTGTGCAAAGATGTTTTATCTGATTTTAAATTTGCTTTCAGAAACAAAAATTCCCGAAAGTATGCCGGATTTCAGGCTCATTGATCGCAAGTATGTCGATTTTTTGAAAGGGTTTAACGAACAGGACAGACTATTTCGAGGCTTGCTCAGCTGGATTATGCCAAATGATAAGGTCAAAGTGATTGATTTTGTGGCGCCCGAACGTTTCAGCGGGCATACGAAATACAATTTCATTAAAAGTTTTAGGCTTGCTATCAGCAGCATCACGCAGTTTTCGGTTCGTCCGCTTCATTTGGCAACATATTTCGGATTTGCCGGTGCGGCATGTTCCATCTTACTTGGGTTTTATGTGATTTTCGAGCATTTTGTTCAACATAATCCAACGCCCGGGTATGCGACGATTGTTTCCGTTGTGGGTTTTGTCGGGGCTGTTCAACTGATTACACTCGGAATTATCGGCGAATATATCGGTAAAATTCATATCGAAGTCAAAAAACGCCCGCTTTATTTGGCGGATTTAATTGAAAACAAAGAGAAGGACAATGACAAATAAAGTCATTTTTAATGCCGATGATTTCGGGATCAGTTCAGGTGTTAATGCGGCCATTGAAAAGGCATATCATCAGGGTATTTTAAATGCCACAAGTTTAATGGTTAACCAGAAGTATGCTGTGCAAGCTGTTGAAATGTCTAAAAAAATGCCTGATCTTGATTTGGGGCTTCATGTTAATTTGACGAATGAATATCCGGCACTGGAGGCTTCAAAACTTCCTCTCTTAACCGGAAAAGACGGAAAATTCAAAAACGGTTTCTTAAAGCTTTTGTTGCTTTCAATTTTCAAATCAAAAACTTTGCGTTCCGAAGTTAAAGCCGAAACGGAAGCGCAAGTCCAAAAAGCGCTCAATATGGGTGTTAAGCTGACACATATTGACAGCCATAGGCATGTTCACATGATTCCGCTTATTTTTAAGGTTGTGCTTGAGTTGAAAGAAAAATACGGGATTGAACGGATAAGAGTGATTAACGAATCAGCTGTGATGACGATGAAAACCAACAAGGACAAACGTTTTTGGTATGACGGCGGGCTCATTAAGTATTGTTTGCTGAAACTTTTTTCGATTTTGAACGGTTACCGGTCAAAAACATATTTTTATACGATGCTTTATACATGCAAGCTGTCAAAAGATCATTTTGAAAAAGTTTTGGTGCCCAAGGGGTATGATGATGTTGAGATTATGATACACCCTTCAATTACAAAAATTGATAAGGATCATCTTGGAGATATATTTGATCAAAATGTGTTATCAGATTGGCGGGATGCGGAGTTTAAGACTTTAATGGATAAAAAATTGCCGGAGAACTTTTGTTTTAACTGTTCTTATCCGTTTTTGTTTGAGTTATATTTCAAAATCGAGAAAATGTGGTTTGATAAAGTGCCTGAAAAATTGAGGTTTTTGCTTGTCGGCGGGTTTAATACGGTTTTTGCTTACGGGGTTTATGCCTTTTTGCTTAAACTTTTGTGTTTGCCTTATATGTTGGCGCTTGCTATTCAATATTTTATTACAATTAACGTTTCTGTTTTTACAATGCGCTATTATGTCTTTGAAAGCAAAGGAGATTTTATGGCGGAGTTTTTGAAGGCTTGGAGTGTTTATCTGGCACTTTTCTTTGTTAACACGCTCGGACTTTCCTTTTTAGTTGAGTTTTGTAAGATTGATGAGCTTTGGGCGCAGGGGGTGTATTTAATTTTTTCCACCATTATCACTTATCTCTTGCATAAATATTTTTCTTTTAGTAAAAAAGTAAATAAAAAGAAAGACTTGAAACGATAAAATGAACTAAAGAACTATGGGTGATAAAAATGAAACAAATTACACCAATTGTCGGAGTATCTAGGATTATTAATGCTTATGACGGCATTATTTGCGGTTTTGACGGCGTTTTAACAAAAGGGAACGGGATTTCTTCGGAGGCTTTGAAAGTTTTTCAAAATTTACATCAAAGCGGTAAAGAGATTGTTATTTTATCAAATAGCGTTTTGCGTGTTCAAGAAATGGCAGAAATATTCCGGGATGTCGGTTTTGATTTAAGGAATTTGAATGCGGTTATTACAGCAGGCGAGATTTTGCATTATAAACTGAAAAACAATCATGAGTTAGGTCGAAAATATTATAACTTAGGGACATCTATGGCGGAAGGTGTTTTTGCCGGAACCGATTATGAAAAGACGGATGATTTGGACGATGCTGATTTTGTTTTTATAGGTGATATCGCCCCTTCAAAAATGAGTGTTGATGATTATCAATCCGTATTGAGCAGCGCTCTTTCGCTTAATTTACCTCTTGTTTGCGCCGGAACAGATGTTTCGATGCACATGGCCGGTGAAGTTTGTTTAAGTGCAGGAGCGATTGCCGAGCAGTATGCTGTTATGGGCGGTCGGATTATAACGGTCGGTAAACCTGACAAAGATGTTGTTTTATATGCCAAAGAGGCATTTTCACCGCAGGTTTCAAAGATTTTGTTTGTCGGAGACAGTTTCTCAAGCGATATGCGCTCGGCCAAGATTTTAGATGCTGATATGCTGCTTGTTTCAAAGGGTGTTCATATGCATGCTTTGGGTGAGGGATATATTCCGGATGTGCAAAAAGCCCGTCAGCTTGCGATTAATTATGATATTTATCCTGATTATTTGATTTCGGGGCTTCGTTGGTAAAGGAGCAATAAATGAAAAGAAAACTCGAGTGGTATGAATATTTTATTTTAGTATTGCTTTTTTTGTTCGTTTTTAAGCTTTTGACGACGCGTTTGATTGATGTGCGTGTTCGAAAAGTTTGTCCTTTGACGCCGACTTCCGAAACCATTTCAAGCAAAGAGGCGGAAATCTTTTTAAAACAGTGGCAAGAATATGTTAAACGCGGTTATATGGCTAAAGTTCCGGAAGACTTTTCGTTTGATGGGGTTAAGCCGGAAGATCGGTTGCCGTGGATTGTTCAAAAGTGGTTCGAAAAAAACTGTATTAATCCTCAGCGATTTTATTATACAGAACAGCGTTTTCGCAGTATCTTGAAAGCTCAAGAACTTTTGAAGCATACCGAAAGAGTTATTGATGTTATTGAAACGCAAAGTAAAACGAGCACGGATGCGGCTCAAAAACAATGGTATGACAGTTTGATTGCCGAGCAGAAACAAATGTCTAAGGTTGAGGGCATTTCAGATGAAGAGCTTGCGATTGTTGCCGGACGCGAAGGTAAAATCAGAGAGATTTTAAGATAAAGCATATTGATTTTTCTTCTTTTTGTTGCTTTTTTCGGATTTTGTTTTTTTGAGCTGAAAAAAAGATTCGGCTGTTAATAAAATTATAACTAATCTTTTTTTATACTGACTGCATTATCGTGTTAAAAGATAAAGGTCAGCTTATGCCAAAAATCAAAACAAAAAGTATTTTAAACACTATTATCAATGACGACAGCATTAAAGTCATGAATAATATGGAAGAGAAATCTGTTGATGTTATTTTTGCGGATCCGCCGTATAACATGCAACTTGGGGATACGCTTCATCGTCCGGATAATTCGAAAGTTGACGGTGTTTTTGAGGAATGGGATAATTTTGACAGCATTGAGGCTTACGATGCCTACACAAAGGAGTGGCTTGAGGCGGCTCGGCGTGTTTTAAAAGATGACGGATCGCTTTGGGTTATCGGTTCATATCATAATATTTTTCGGGTCGGCACGATTTTACAAGATTTAGGTTTTTGGATTTTGAATGATATTATTTGGAATAAAGTTAATCCGATGCCTAATTTTAAGGGAACGCGCTTTACAAATGCACATGAAACATTAATTTGGGCTATTAAAACACCGAAATCCAAATATACGTTTAATTATGAGGCGATGAAAGCTTTGAATGAAGATGTGCAGATGCGTTCAACTTGGGAAATTCCGATTTGTACGGGTAAAGAGCGTTTAAAAGATGAAAACGGGCATAAGCTTCATCCGACACAAAAGCCGGAGGCTTTGTTGTACCGTGTGATTATGGCCTCGTCAAAAGTCGGAGATGTTATTTTAGATCCGTTCTTCGGAACAGGTACGACGGGGGCTGTGGCTAAAAAGCTCGGTCGTTCGTTTATAGGTATTGAAAAAGACTTAGTTTATGTTCGGGGCGCTCAAAAACGTATTGATGCGATTAAAGAGGGCGAAATTGATGCTCTTGAATATACCGTTAAAAAGAAACAGCCGCGTATTCCGTTCGGAAGCGTTGTAGAACAAGGCTTGTTAAAGCCCGGAACAACACTTTATGATTCAACGCGTAAGCACAAAGTCGTTATTCGTTCTGATGGAACTGTTAAAAGTTCGGAGGCGGAAGGGTCTATTCATCAGTTGGGTGCGGCGGCTCAAAATGCTTCGGCTTGTAACGGTTGGACATATTGGTTCTATGAGGATGATGATAAAAATTTGGTTTCAATTGATGTTTTAAGAGATAAAATTCGTCAAAATACGGAGATGATGTGATTTATGCCAAAGGTTTTTCAAAAGAGAACGAAACCTTATTTGCAGAAAAGAAAAGAAACGGATGCGGAGCATTATGCGGCGATTGATTTAGGCACAAATTCCTGCCGACTTGTCATTGCAACCCCGACACCGACATCTTTTCATGTCATCGAAACTTTTTCTAAAATTACGCGCTTAGGCGAAGGTATTATTAAAGACAATGAGCTTTCTAAAGTTGCTATGCGGCGCACGGTTAACACTTTAAAAGTTTGCAAAAGCGTTATGGATGAATATTCTCCGATTGTGCAATCACGTTTTGTTGCAACAGCGGCATGCAGGCGCGCCAAAAACATAGACGAATTTTTGAACATGGTCCGCAAAGAAGCTGATATTAATTTAGAGATTATTTCCTCAAAAGAAGAGGCAAGGTTGGCTGTCGTCGGTTGTTTACCGCTTTTAAATCGGCATATTAAACGTGCGCTTATCTTTGATATCGGCGGAGGGTCAACCGAAATTTCGCTGGCACGTGTGACGGAAGAGGGAAAAACTTTTATTGAAGGTTTTGTGTCGCTTCCTTACGGTGTTGTCACAATTTCGGAAGCTTTTCCGAAACAGGAAATGACTAATTTGGCGTATAATACGATTATTGAACGTACACATAAAATTTTAGAAGAATTTGATGAAAAACATCATATTTATGAAGCTATTCAAAACCAAGAAATTCAAGTTATCGGCACTTCGGGAACGGTTACGGTTTTGGGTGCCGTTCATCTGGGGCTTCCGCGTTATAACAGATCGGCCGTTGATGGTCTTTCCATTTCGGGGGCAGATGTTGAAAATGTGATTAATAAAATTAAAAACATGGGCGATGCGGGGCGGCGCAAACACAGGTGTATCGGTCCGGCTAAAGCTGATTTGACCATATCGGGCTGTGCGATTATCGAATCTTTATTGACCACATTTCCGATTTCTGAAATTACGATTGCCGATCGAGGTATCAGAGAAGGTATTTTGCTTGATATGATCCATCATAACAAATATCATCAAAAATCTTATAAAAAATACCATAAGAGACATCCGTATTTTAAGAGGAAGTGGGATGAAAAAAGGAAACCTCGCGAGCATTGATTTAGGTTCTAATTCTTGTCGACTTCGTATTGTTGATGATAAGAGTGTATTACTTTATAATGATTCGAAAGCGACGAATTTAGCTGAAGGGTTGTTTGAAACAGGCTCTTTAACTGAAAATGCACAATTGCGAGCATTAAATGCTTTGAGTGAGTTTGCCGTTTTGATTGATTTATATGAAGTTTCTTCTTATCGGGCAGTGGCAACGGCGGCTTGTCGCGAAGCTCAAAACGGGGCTGATTTTGTTCGTCAGGTTTATGAAAAAACAGGCTTAAAACTTGAAATTATAGATACTTATGAGGAAGCACGTTTAAATTTGAAAGGGGCTCTTTTAAATGCACCGAAAAATAAGAAATATGCGGTTGTTTATGATTTAGGAGGAGCATCAACTGAAATCAGTTTAGCAGAGAATAATGCTGAAGCACGTATCTTGCATACCATTTCTATTCCATGGGGTTCACGCAATGCTTCTGTGGCATATAATTTACAAGAATTTGATACTGCAAAGGTTACTGCTCTTAAAAAAGAAGTTAAGGCCTATGTAGAATCTTTTATGAACGAATGCGGATTTAAAAAGTATCAGAAAGATTGCTGTTTAATTGCAACATCGATGACCCCATTAAGATTATGTTCTATGATTAAAAAAGATGAAGTTTATGCGCGCGAAAAAAATGATGGAGCCGTTGTTACGTGTACTGATTTTGATGAGGCTATTAAAAATGTTTATGGCATGAATATGCTTCAAAAGGCCCAATCGCCTTATATAGGTGAAAACCGCGCGCCGATTTTTACAGCAGCTTGTGTGATTTTTAAAGCTGTTTATGATGAACTGAAATTTGATAGGTTGATTGTATCTTATAAAAGTGCTCAAGATGCGATTTTAAAGGAGCTTCAATATGGGGAAAATGACAAAGTCCGCAAAGTTTGTTCGCGGACAAAAAACATTGACGGTTCGCGTTAAAACTTCGAAATATCGGAAGACGTCGTCAAACAGATGGCTCGAGCGACAGTTAAACGATCCGTATGTGATTCAATCAAAACGTATGGGTTATCGTTCGCGTGCGGCATTTAAGCTGATACAACTCGATGAAAAATATAAGTTTTTAGGTAAAGGCAAAACGATTGTCGATTTGGGATGTGCGCCGGGCGGATGGACACAGATTGCTGTAGAACGTAATAAAGGTATGGGGCAGGTTGTCGGTATTGATATTTTAGAAACAGAACCGATTGAAGGGGCAACGCTTATTTGCCAAGATTTTACCACAGATGATGCACCCGATAAGCTCAAAGCATTACTCAACGGTCCGGCGGATATTGTGATGAGTGATATGGCG
>JAEEGL015000494.1_pt1 | contig 15924 bp, 12 predicted proteins | sample 9134231 | NCBI WGS metagenome assembly JAEEGL01 (sample SAMN16246548, study PRJNA631951) | gut metagenome | biome: gut microbiome; feature: rumen; material: fiber-attached | host: Bos | place: Iran: Karaj | collected 2018-10 | reverse complement strand
GGCTGGCGACGCTGCGGTGCGGGCCCGGTGGGAAAAGAGGAACGACTGGGTCTATGCCGGCGTTGACCAGACGTGCCGCCGCATGGGCGTCTCGTTCGACAAAACCTACTACGAGAGTGACACCTATCTCGTGGGCCGCGACACCGTGCTCGAGGGTTTGGACAAGGGCCTGTTCTACCGCAAGGAGGACAATAGCGTGTGGGCTGACCTCACGCCCGACGGCCTCGACCACAAGCTCTTGCTGCGCAGCGACGGCACCTCGGTCTATATGACCCAGGATATCGGCACCGCACAGTTGCGCTACAAGGACTATCCCATCGACCGCATGATCTACGTCGTGGGCAATGAGCAGAATTACCACTTCCAGGTGCTCTCACTGTTGCTCGACAAGCTCGGCTTCAAGTGGGGCAAGGACCTGGTGCACTTCTCCTACGGCATGGTGGAACTGCCCAACGGCAAGATGAAGTCCCGCGAGGGCACCGTCGTTGATGCCGACGAGCTCATGGACGAGATGATTGCCACCGCCACCGACATGGCCAACGAACCCGGCCGTCTGCAGGGCGTCCCCGAGGACGAGCGCGACGATGTGCTGCGCATGATCGGCTTGGGTGCCTTGAAGTATTTCATCCTCAAGGTGGATCCTCGCAAGACCATGCTCTTCGATCCCAGCGAGTCCATCGACTTCAACGGTAACACGGGTCCCTTCATCCAGTACACCTATGCCCGCATCCAGTCGGTATTGCGCAAGTGCTGCGACAATTACCTCACGGCCGACATCAGCACCGTGGCTCCCAACGAAAAGGAGACCTCGCTCATCCAGAAGCTGGCCGACTTCACTACCGTTGTCGCCGATGCAGGTCGCAACTATAGCCCCGCGCTCATCGCCAACTACGTCTATGACTTGGCCAAGGAATATAACCAGTTCTATCACGACTGCAGCATCCTCAAGGAGATGGACGAGCCCCTGCGTTGCTTCCGCCTCTTGCTCAGCGCAACTGTGGCCGACGTCATCTCCCGCGGCATGTCACTGTTGGGCATCGAAATGCCCCAGCGCATGTGATTCTTGGCACGAAATTTGCACCATAAGGACTAAAAACTAAGGACTAAAAATATGAACAACTGGAATTATAATGAGACGAACGGCTTCCGGACTGCCGTTCAGGCCGAGAACGAAGCCACGCTGCAGCGCTATGTCGCCAGCGTGATGCGTCGTGTGTATGGTAAGATGACATTGGGACTGCTGGTCACCGCTATCGTTGCCTTCCTGATTGTGTCTAGCGAAACGGCATTGGCTTTGATCTTCAGTTCATCGGCGACAATTTGGATTTTGTTCGCTGTTGAGTTGGGCTTGGTCATCTATTTGAGCGCTCGCATCGAAAAACTCAGCACAGTAACAGCATCGGCATTGTTCTATGCCTACAGTGCACTGAACGGTGTGGTGTTGGCCCCCATTTTCCTGGCCTACACGGGCATCTCGATTGCGGTCACCTTTGCCATCACGGCAGGCACCTTTGGCGCGATGACCATCTTTGGCTATGTGACCCGTCAGGACTTGTCTAAAATCGGATCCTTCCTCTTTATGGCGCTGATTGGACTCATCCTGTGTACCATAGTTAATTTGTTCATGCGCAGCTCGATGATGAGCCTGCTCATCAGCTGCGCCGGCGTGCTCATCTTTGTGGGCCTCACCGCATGGGACACCCAGGCCATCAAGCGCATGACTGCCGAGGCCGATCCCTCGATGGTCGGCAAGGTTGCCACGATGGGCGCCTTGACCCTCTACCTCGACTTCATCAACCTGTTCTTGTATCTGCTGCGCTTCTTTGGCAACCGCAACTGATACAGTTCACTCACCTCTTTAATCATATCAACCTCGGTAACATTGCTTGCCGGGGTTGAGTTTTTTTGTCGGTAGCGATGGCGGTTTGTCGGGAATGTCGTATATTTGTGGTTTTAATAACCAAAATCAATGATTGAAAAGATGAAAAAGATTTACGCGATTGCGATGTTGACTTTACTGCCCTTGATGATGATGGGGCAGGGCTGGCCTTCGGGTTTTAGTGGCGTGATGCTGCAGGGCTTCTATTGGGACTCCTACAATGACTCCAAGTGGACGGTCCTGGAAGCTCAAGCCGATGAATTCGCCGAGTTTTTCAAGTTGGTGTGGATTCCGCAGAGCGCCAACTGCGGTGGCACCTCGATGGGCTATGATGACCTCTACTGGTTCACCAACTACAACAGCTCCTTCGGCAGCAAGACACAACTGCAGTCGATGATCAACACCTTCAAGAGCAAGGGCATCGGCACCATCGCCGATGTGGTCTTGAACCATCGTCGCAACGTCTCGAACTGGGTGGATTTCCCGGCCGAGAACTACAATGGTGTGACCTATCAGCTCAAGTCCACCGACATCTGCCGTGACGATGACAACGGAGCGACACTCTCATGGGCCAACACCAACGGCTACTCCTTGAGCAGCAACAACGACACTGGCGAGGGCTGGGGTGGCTTGCGCGACCTCGACCATACCAGCACCAACGTGCAGACCAATGTCAAGGCCTATGTCAAGATGCTGCTCGACGATCTGGGCTATGCAGGCTTCCGCTATGACATGGTCAGGGGATATGCGGCCCAATACACGGGCATGTATAATGCCTACGCTGCTCCCACCTATTCGGTGGGCGAGTATTGGGACGGCAATGTGAACGCTGTCAAGGCTTGGGTCAATGGCACCAAGGTCAACAATGTGATCCAGAGTGCTGCCTTTGATTTCCCGTTCCGTTACACCATCCGCGACGCCGTGAACAACAACCAATGGACCAGTCTGGGCGGTAGTGGCAAGGGCCTGTGCATGGACAGCAGTTACAAGCGCTATGCGGTGACCTTCGTCGAGAATCACGATACGGAGTACCGCAGTGCCAGCTATCCGCAGGATCCCATCACACAGAATGTCGAGGCTGCCAATGCCTATCTGCTCGCGATGCCTGGCACGCCTTGCATCTTCCTCAAGCAGTGGAAAGAATACAAGGAGAGCATCAAACAGATGATTTATGCCCGTCAGTTGGCTGGTATCACCAACACCAGTTCGACAGCTCAACAGGCCTCCAGCAGCGCCCAGAATTACTATGCTCAGCGCACCACGGGAACGCGTGGCGCCTTGATCATCGCAGTGGGCAACACCAGCTACACAATTCCCAGCGACTTCGTCGTCTTGACGAGTGGCACCAACTACCGCATGGCTTTGAGCAAGAGCACCGAGACCGCTTGGGCTAGCGTGCCCAGTGGCAAGCACGATAATCCGTTCACCATCACGCTGACCACCGTCAGCGCCTCGTCCGCTGCGCAAATCGTCTATACACTCGACGGTAGCCAGCCCAGCGCCACCAACGGCACCGTAGTGGCCGACGGCAGCACCATCAACATCAGGAGGAGTTGCGTCCTCAAGGCCGGCTTGCTCATCAACGGGACAGTGACTGGTGTCATCACTCGCAACTACACAGTGGTGAACGAGGACTATGACGCCTACGAGATCACGGTCTTCCTCAAGGACCCGACTGCAGCGCCCAACAATTGGCCCCGTGTGACCTACTACTGCTGGGACAGCAACGGTCAGCAGTTGTGTGGCGGATGGCCTGGTGAGGTGATTACCGACACCCGCGTGGTGCATGGAGAGACTTTCTACTACAAGACCTTCACCATCACCAGCAGCCAGTATAACGTGAATTTCGTCTTCAGTCAGGGTGGCAGCAACGCCAGCAGCTATCAGACGGTGGACGTGACAGGCGTGCGTCAGACCTCGTTCTTCGAAGTGACGACCCAGACCAACAAATTCCAGGTGGCCAATGTGACGGCTCAGTACCTTCCTTACCTTGACCACGATGTGGAGCCGGGTGACGTGAATGGCAATTTCTTGATCGACATGGACGATTTGTCGACATTGATCAATTACCTGTTGACGGGCGATGCGAGCCTGATCGATCCGGTGGGTGCCAATGTGAATGAAACAGGCGGTATTGACATGGACGATTTGTCAGCGCTGATTAACTACTTGCTCACCCACTGACACGCTTGTCAAGGGCGCAGAGCAGGAAAAATGGCAAAAATGAGCGGGTAATCCCCGGAGATTTGCTAACTTTGCACCTCGATTATGATGATTGAAGCTCGAAATATTGTCAAACGCTACGGTGACCTTGAAGTGCTCAGGGGAGTTGACCTGGACATCGCTCAGGGCGAGATTGTGTCCATTGTCGGTCCCAGTGGAGCCGGAAAGACGACCTTGCTGCAGATCATTGGCACGCTCGAAGCGCCTAACGGTGGCGAGGTTTGTTACGAGGGCAAAAATGTGCTTTCGCTTAAGGACCGTGAATTGGCGCACTTCCGCAACCGCAACATCGGTTTCGTGTTCCAGTTCCATCAGTTGCTGCCCGAATTCACGATGCTGGAGAATGTCGCCATTCCGGCATTGCTGGGTGGGGACAACCGCAGCGACGCTTATGCCCGGGCCAAGCATTTGCTCGAGCGCATGCATTTGTCCGACCGCTTGGATCACAAGCCCTCGCAGTTGAGCGGTGGCGAGTGCCAGCGGGTGGCAGTGGCGCGTGCTTTGATCAATAGTCCCAAGGTCATCCTTGCCGATGAGCCTTCGGGTAGCCTTGACTCGCAGAACAAGCAAGAGCTTCACCGGCTTTTCTTTGAACTGCGTGACGAGTTGAACCAGACGTTTATTATTGTCACCCATGACGAGGGACTGGCGGCTCAGGCCGACCGCATCATGCACATGCGCGACGGCATGATTGTTGACCAGACCTCACGCACTGTTGCGCCATGAAAAAAGCCTGGCTGTTGACCATATCGCTCATCGCGCTCCTGTTTGCTTTCGCTTCGTGCGACAAACAGGAGGACATTGATCGCGCCTACACCGATTATCGCTACGACATCGTGACCTATTTGGGGCAGAACGACAAGGGGGCGGTGTTCGAGTATCTGGGGCATGGTGACTCGGTCGCCGTCAGGTTGCAGTCAGGAGTGTCATTCGACGGTGAGGACATCAAGGAACACCAGCGTGTGCTGCTGCGCTATGATTTCGCCGACCAACTGGCTTCACCCAGCCGCAACATCAACGTCTATGGCTGCAATGCCATCTTCAGCGACTCGTTGCGACAGACGACGATGACCCCCGACAGCTTGCCTGCTCGTGAGGTGAAGTTGAGGAGCCTGTGGCGCACGGGCGAGTTCATCAACCTGCACTGCCAGGTCGAGTACACGGGCAAGGCCCGCACACTCATGCTCGTTGCCGATGGCAAGACGCTCAACAGCGACACCGTGTACTGCTATCTGGTGCATGACCTCAGGGGTGAGCAGGGAACCTTCTGGCGTGACTGCTATGCGTCGTTCAACGTGGGCGCCTTGTGGCACAAGCCCACCTTCAAGTGCATGAGAATCGTCATCAATGACTTGACATATCCAGAAATCCGTTATCGTGATTTCATGAAATAAAGGTAACATTTATAGTTTTCTAAGTAAAGAATAAAAAGAATTATGGCAAACGAAAATCAGAATCAAAACCAGATTAAAATCGAACTTCCCAAGGAAGAGTTGCAAGGACGTTACGCTAATATGGCCATGATAGCCCACGGTCCCAACGATTTCTTTATTGATATGATCCTGCGCGGTCCCAACATGCCGCAGGCACGCGTCCAGAGCCGCATCATCATGGCGCCTCAGCATGCCAAGGAACTCATGTTCGCCTTGCAGGAGAACATCCGCCGCTACGAGAGCAACTTCGGCGAGATCAAGATCAACCGTCCTGCCGGCAACGGCAACATCATGGACTTCCCCCTGCCCAAGGGACAAGCCTAAATAGGAGTTAGACGTGAGAAGTTAGGAGTGAGGTGTTAATTTACTAAAGCCTGACGCCTAAAACCTAAAACCTAAAAAACTGAGAAAAAATGGAACATCCTTTGTTCATCTACAACACCCTCACTCGTCGCAAGGAGCATTTCAAGCCTTTGAACGAGCCGATGGTGGGCATGTACGTCTGCGGCCCCACAGTCTATGGCGATCCCCATCTGGGACACACCAGGCCGGCCATCACTTTCGACGTGCTGTTCCGCTATCTGCAGCAGCTGGGCTACAAGGTGCGCTATGTGCGCAACATCACCGATGTGGGCCATCTGGAACATGACGCCGACGAGGGTGAAGACAAGATTGCTAAAAAGGCACGCCTTGAGCAGTTGGAGCCCATGGAGGTAGCGCAGTACTACACCAACCGTTACCATGCCGCCATGCAGGCCCTCAACGTGCTGCCTCCCAGCATCGAGCCTCATGCCACTGGACACATCATCGAGCAGGAGGAACTGGTGAAGCAAATCATGGAGAACGGCTATGCCTACGAGAGCAACGGCAGCATCTATTTTGACACTCAAGCCTACAACCGTGACCATCGTTACGGTGTGCTCTCGGGACGCAACCTTGATGACATCCTCGATGCCAGTCGTGAGCTGGAAGGCGTGGGTGAGAAGCGCAATCAGGCCGACTTTGCCTTGTGGAAGAAGGCCCAGCCCGAGCACATTATGCGTTGGCCTTCGCCTTGGAGCGACGGTTTCCCCGGTTGGCACTGCGAGTGCACGGCCATGGGACGCAAGTATCTGGGCAAGCATTTCGATATCCACGGCGGTGGCATGGACCTCGTGTTCCCGCACCACGAGTGCGAGATCGCTCAGGCTGTCGCCAGCCAGGGCGACGAGATGGTGCACTATTGGATGCATAATAACATGATTACCATCAACGGCCAGAAGATGGGCAAGTCCCTGGGCAACTTCATCACCCTGGAGCAGTTCTTCACGGGTAATCATCCCGCACTGACCCAGGCCTACTCCCCGATGACCATTCGCTTCTTCATCCTTCAGGCACATTACCGCGGCACTGTGGACTTCAGCAACGAGGCCCTGCAGGCAGCCGAGAAAGCCCTGGAGCGTGCCCTTGACGGCTGGCATCGCCTGAATGCCCTCACGGCTGCACCGCAATCGTCGGCACCGCTCGATAATTACCGCCAGCGTTGCGCCGATGCGATGAACGACGACTTGAACACGCCCACGGTCATCGCCACCCTGTTTGATGCCTGCAAGGTCATCAATCAGGCCAACGATGGCAAGATGGCCCTCTCACAGGCCGACATCGACGAGCTCAAGAGCGTCTTCCAGACCTATCTGTTCGATGTGCTTGGCATCCGTGACGATGCAGCAGGTGGCGACAGCGTCAACCTGGAGCCTTATCGTCATGCCGTTGACCTGTTGTTGGAGATGCGTCGCACCGCCAAGGCCAACAAGGACTGGGCGACCAGTGACCTCATCCGAGACAAACTCAGTGAGTTTGGCTTCGAGGTCAAGGACACCAAGGACGGCTTCGAGTGGAAAGTGAAGTGATTAAAACACGCAACCCACAATCGGGTTGCGTGTTTGATAATTAATTATTGGCCAGCAAAAGAACTAATGGCTAACGACCCCCTCATATCGGTCATCGTGCCCGTCTATAACGCCGCGGCATTTCTGGATCAGTGTCTGACGAGCATTGTCGGTCAGACCTATCGCAATCTGGAAATTCTGGTCGTGGATGACGGTAGCACCGACGGTAGCGCCGAGATGTGCGACCGCTGGGCCGGACGTGATGAGCGCATACGCGTCACCCATCAGCCCAATGGCGGCCATTCGGCAGCGCGCAATACCGCGCTGGATGTTATGACGGGTTCATTAGTCACGATGGTGGACAGCGACGATGTGCTCCACCCCGAGTTTGTGAGCACCTTGTTGGATCTCATGAGCAGCAGCGATGCCGATATCGCGGTCTGCGATTACATTCCCTTCAGCAGCGCCACAGTATCGTTTCCCGATCCAATAACATCGTCCGTTGTGACTCACTACAACCAACACGAGGCGCTGTTGGCGGTCTTTTATCAGCACGGGTTGACGCATTCACCTTGGGCGCGCTTGTTCAAGGCTTCGCTGTTCGATGGTTTGCGTTTCCCTTTGGGCATCATCTATGAGGACTTGGCGATCATCTATCCCTTGCTGCAACGCTGCCAGCGTGTGGCGACCACATCCAGTGTGTTGTATGGCTATCGCCAGCACGGCAGCAACAGCATGAGGGTCTTCTCGCCAAGGCGGGCAGCCGTCCTTGACGTGAGCGAACGTCTTGAACGTCAGATACTCAGTGACGACCCGCAATACCTGGCGGCCGTCCGCAGCCGATTGCTCAGCGCCTATTTCAATATCCTGTTGCTCAGCAATCAGGACAAGGATGCTGACCATCGGCAACTGCAGGACCGCTGTTGGGCCGGTATCAAACGCTTGCGGTGGAATTGCTTGCTTGACGGCAACGTGAGGCTCAAAAACAAGTTAGGCATTATCGCCTCATTGCCAGGAAGATGGTTCCTGTGTGATGTCATTGGCAGGCATTACCAACCCAAGCCATAGAAATCGGAAAAAATCAGGACGAGCACCGGAAATGATGGGTTGATGTGACATTATCTCGGTTTCGCATAAAAATTATGCCGATTGATAGAAATTATTTTGATGGTAAGATATTGTTGCTTTCCTTTGTGCTGTCAAAAAGAATGAAGAGAATATTAAGTTAAAAAAAAAACTTGCATAAATCAGTACCATGATTTGGGTTTAGTTAAAGTTTTTAGGCTTCAGAACACAACAGGAACAGGCGGGATGTGAACTCCGCCTGTTTTATTTTCTGCACCTCAGCTGCAATACTGTTTGTGCATTGAAAATGCAATCGCTGAAAATGGGCAGGTTATGATTGTCTATTGGGGTTTTATTTGTACCTTTGCACCGCCTTAACGAGAAGGCATAATTTTTAACCGATGAAAGAGAACGAAAAACCTGAAAAAGGGAATCAGATTATAGAGGAAGCGGCGCAGGCTGAGTACAAGTACGGCTTTGTGACCGACATCGAGACCGAGGTCATCCCCAAGGGACTTGACGAGGATGTGGTGCGTCGCATCTCGGCCCTGAAAGGTGAGCCCGAATGGCTGCTGGAGTTCCGCTTGAAGGCCTACCGCCACTGGCTGACGCTCAAGCAACCCACTTGGGGCCATGTCCATGTGCCCGAGATCGACTATCAGGACATCAGCTACTATGCCGCACCTCGCAAGAAGAAAGATGGAGAGAAAAAGGAGATTGACCCTGAACTGAAGAAGACCTTCGACAAACTGGGCATTCCCCTCGAGGAGCAGTTGCGCTTGAGCGGCATGGCGGTCGACGCTGTGATGGACAGCGTGAGTGTCAAGACGACCTATCGCGAGCGTCTGGCCGAGCTGGGCGTCATCTTCTGCTCCATGAGCGAGGCCGTGAAGGACTACCCCGACCTGGTGCGCAAGTACCTGGGCAAGGTGGTGCCTTATACCGACAATTTCTACGCGGCTTTGAATTCAGCTGTCTTCAGCGACGGCTCGTTTGTGTACATTCCCAAGGGGGTACGATGCCCGATGGAACTGTCCACCTATTTCCGCATCAATGCTGCCCAGACGGGCCAGTTCGAGCGCACGCTCATCGTGGCCGATGACGATGCTTACGTCTCCTACCTGGAGGGCTGTACTGCGCCCATGCGCGACGAGAACCAGCTGCATGCTGCCATCGTCGAGATCATCGTCGAGGATCGTGCCGAGGTCAAGTACAGCACAGTTCAGAACTGGTATCCCGGTGACAAGGACGGCAAGGGTGGCATCTACAACCTGGTGACTAAGCGCGGCTTGTGCCGTGGTGACCACAGCAAACTCTCGTGGACCCAGGTCGAGACGGGCAGTGCCATCACCTGGAAATATCCCAGCTGTGTGCTCAAGGGCGACTATTCGACCGGTGAGTTCTACAGCGTGGCACTGACCAACAACTGGCAGGAGGCCGACACGGGCACCAAGATGATTCACCTGGGCAAGCACAGCACCAGCACCATCGTGAGCAAGGGCATCAGTGCCGGTCACAGCCAGAACAGCTATCGCGGTATGGTCAAGATTGCGCCCAAGGCAACTGGCTGCCGTAATTTCACCCAGTGTGACAGTTTGCTGTTGAGCGACACCAGCGGTGCACACACGTTCCCCGTCATCGAGGTGGGAAATGACACGTCGGTGGTTGAACACGAAGCGACGACGAGCAAAATCAACGAGGACCAGATTTTCTATTGCAACCAGCGCGGCATCCCCACCGAGGACGCCGTGGGACTCATCGTCAACGGCTATGCCAAGGAGGTGATGGCCAAGTTGCCGATGGAGTTTGCCGTCGAGGCCCAAAAACTCCTCAGCGTTTCGCTCGAAGGCTCCGTTGGCTAAAAGGCTCCCCCTGGTTCACCGTGCCGTGACTTTGTCACGGCCAACAAAAGGATAAAACTAAAAACGACAATACAATGTTAATTATTAAGGATTTACAGGCCTCTATCGAGGATAAGCAGATATTGAAAGGCGTGAACTTGACAGTCAAGCCTGGTGAGGTGCATGCTATCATGGGCCCCAACGGCTCAGGCAAGAGCACTTTGAGCGCCGTGCTCACGGGTAACCCCGCCTACACGGTGACTGGTGGCAGTGTTGAGTTCTACGGCAAGGACCTGTTGGCGCTTTCCCCCGAAGACCGCGCCCATGAGGGACTGTTTTTGAGTTTCCAGTATCCCGTTGAGATTCCTGGTGTGTCGATGGTCAACTTCATGCGCACTGCAATGAACGAGAAACGCAAGTATTTCGGCCAGGAACCCTTGTCCGCTGCCGATTTCTTGAAAATCATGCGTGAAAAGCGCAGCATCGTGCAACTCGATAACAAACTCGCATCGCGTGCCGTCAACGAGGGCTTCTCGGGTGGCGAGAAAAAGCGCAACGAGATTTTCCAGATGGCGATGCTCGAGCCGCGCCTGAGCATTCTGGACGAGACCGATAGCGGCTTGGACATCGATGCCTTGCGCATCGTGGCTAGCGGCGTGAATACGCTCAAGAGCAAGGACAATGCCACCATCGTCATCACCCACTATCAGCGTCTGCTGGATTACATCAAGCCCGACTTTGTGCATGTGCTCTACAAGGGACGCATCGTCATGAGCGCCGGCCCCGAACTGGCCCTGGAGCTTGAGGAAAAAGGTTATGACTGGATTAAGGAACAAGTCGACGCACAGCAATAAACGGCCATGAACGCGCTCAAGCAATATATTGACTTGTATGATGAGTGCCGCACGCTCATCGAGCAGCAGTCGCCCGCCTTGCTGAACACCCTGCGTGAACAAGCCCGTGAAAAACTGGAAACGGCGCGACTGCCCCGCAAGGGAAGCGAGGATTACGAGGCAACCGACCTGGAAGCCGTGTTCGCCCATGACTATGGCGTGAACATCAATCGCCTGCCCTTTGATGCCGATCCGGGCGAGACTTTCCACTGCGATGTGCCCAACATGAGCACTTGCCTGTATTATTCCAGTAATGATGCTTTCCACAGCAGCGCCACCGCCGAACGCAACATTGGCCAGGTAGTGGTGGAACCCTTCAGCATGGCAGCGGTCGATCATCCCGAGTTGATGAACGCCCACTATGGCCGATTGGCCAGTCTGGATAATCCCACCACGGCGCTCAACAGCCTGCTGGTTCAAGATGGTCTGTTGATTTATGTCCCCGACGGGGTAGCGGCCGAGCGCCCCATCCAGTTGGTGAACATCTTCAATGCTGCCCTCGACATGATGGTGCAGCGTCGTTTGCTCATTGTCGTGGGAAAGAATGCCAGCGTGAAGATTCTCGCTTGTGATCACACTCAAAGTCCCGATTATAACTACCTGAACAATCAGGTGATTGAGATTGTGGCTATGCAGGGCAGCACGATTGACTTCTATGACATGGAGGAGAGCACCCCCAAGACCCATCGTGTGTCGTCCATCTATGTGGATCAGCATGAGGGCAGCAACGTGCTCATCGACGGCATCACGCTCGTCAACGGTTTCACCCGCAACAACTACCATGTCGAGGTTAATGGTGAGCATGCCGAGACCCAGTTGCTGGGCATGACCATCGCCAGTGGGGAGCAGCATGTGGACAGTCACACCTTCATCAGTCACAACGCACCTCGTTGTCACAGCAACGAGATGTTCAAGTATGTGCTCAACGATAATGCGGTGGGCGCGTTTGCCGGCAAGATTTTGGTCAAGTCCAACTGTCCCCGTGTCGAGGCCTATCAGGGCAACCGCAACTTGTGCGGCTCTCCCACGGCCAAGATGTACACCAAGCCTCAACTCGAAATTTACACCGACGATGTGATGTGCTCTCATGGTTCGGCAGTGGGCCAGCTTGATGAGGAGGCGCTGTTCTACATGCGCACCCGTGGCATCGGCATCGACGAGGCGCGCCGCCTGTTGATGCAGGCCTTTGTCGCCGACGTCATTGACGGCGTGCGTTTGGATGCCCTCAAGGACCGTCTCCACTACTTGGTGGAGAAGCGTTTTGCCGGTACGTTGAGCAACTGCGCAGGCTGCATGCAAGCTTGTCGCCCCAACAATAAGTGAGGAATAATGGAATCTTTAGATATCAAACGGATTCGCGAGGATTTCCCGATTCTGCAACGCCAGATTGAGGGCCGCCCCCTTATCTATCTGGACAATGCCGCCACGTCCCAAACGCCCCGTCCCGTCGTCGAGGCGATTGACAGGATGTATTACCACTACAAGGCCAACGTGCACCGTGGCGTTCACACCTTGTCGCAGGAAGCCACCGACCTTGTGGAACTCACACGCGAAAAGGTGCGTGCCTTCATTAATGCCGGCAGTGTGGAGGAGGTGATTTTCACCCGCGGTACCACCGAGGGAATCAACTTGGTGGCATCCTCCTTCGGTCAGATGCTGGAGACTGGCGACGAAATCATCGTCACGGTGATGGAGCATCACAGCAACATCGTGCCTTGGCAACTCATCGGGCAGCGCAAGCGCATTACCCTGCGGGTCGTGCCCATCAGCGACAGTGGTGAGGTGGACGTGCAGGCCTTTGAGGACTTGTTCAGCGACAGTACCCGCTTTGTCGCTTTGGCTCATGTTTCTAACGTGTTGGGCACGGTCAACCCTGTCAAACAGATGATTGCAATTGCTCACCGTCACGGCGTACCTGTGCTCATCGACGGTGCGCAGGCCGCACCCCATGTTGCTGTTGACGTGCAGGACCTGGATTGCGATTTCTATGCCTTCTCCAGCCACAAGATGTATGGACCTGCTGGTGTGGGTATCCTCTACGGCAAGCGTGCATGGTTAGAGAAAATGCCGCCTTATCAGGGTGGGGGAGAGATGATCGGACAGGTGACCTTCGAGCGCACCACGTTTGCCGAGTTACCCTTCAAGTTCGAGGCCGGAACGCCCGACTTTGTGGACATCGCGGCTTTTGGCGCTGCCATCGATTACATCAAGGGCCTGGGGATTGACAACATCGCAGCCCATGAGCATGAGTTGCTCACGGCAGCCGTTGAGGGTCTCAAGACGATTGACGGCATCAGGTTCTTTGGCACAGCGCCCGGCAAGAGTGGCGTGGTGTCCTTCCTGGTGGGTGACATCAATAGCTATGACATGGGATTGCTGCTTGACAAACTGGGTGTCGCTGTCCGCACTGGTCACCATTGTGCCCAACCACTCATGGCACGCTATGGCGTGACGGGGATGGTGCGTGCATCCTTCGCTGTCTACAATACCCTCGACGAGGTTGATGCTTTTGTCAACGCCACGCGTCGTGTCGCAACGATGCTCAGTTGAGCAAAGCACATTTTTCTAAAAATATCAAAAATCATGGCGCAAATACTTGCGCTGTGATTTTTTTGCAGTACCTTTGCAGCCACATTTATGAACACAGTGGAAAAATTTGGCTGCTTGCAACCACTTGAAAAAATGCTAAAACTGCGATAATCAACCATTTCTTTATCGAAATTTTTAGCGTTCATTTTCCACAAAAAAACTATTTTTTTGTAACAATGAACAGTAAAAATTATTTATTCACGTCCGAGAGTGTGTCCGAAGGACACCCCGACAAGGTCGCTGACCAGATCAGCGATGCGATTCTTGACAAATTCCTCGCCTTTGACCCTAAAGCACATGTGGCTTGCGAAACCCTCGTGACCACAGGGCAGGTCATGATTGCTGGCGAGGTGACGACCGATGTTTATATCGACTTGCAGCGCACAGCTCGTGAGATGATAGAAAAAATCGGTTACACCAAGAGTGAATACCAGTTTGATGCTAACTCGTGCGGCATCCTCAACAGCGTGCACGAGCAAAGCGGTGACATCAAGCAGGGAGTCGACAAAGCCGATGATAACCAAGCCGACCAGGGCGCTGGCGACCAAGGCATGATGTTCGGCTATGCCTGCAACGAGACACCCAACCTGATGCCGCTCACCCTCGACCTGGCTCATGCTCTGATGCGTGAACTGGCCGACATCCGCCACAACCATTTGAATCTGATGCCCTATCTGCGCCCCGACAGCAAGGCGCAGGTGACCGTCGAGTATGACGGAGACACACACCGTCCAGTTCATGTCGACACCATCGTGGTGAGCACCCAGCATGACGAGGATGTGGACCGCGACCGCATTGAGCAGGATGTGAAGGCGATTCTCATTCCCCGTACGCTGGAGCATTTCAGTGAGGATATCCGTGCGCTCATCGATAGCAAGACGCGTTACAAGGTCAATCCTACGGGTAAGTTTGTCATTGGTGGACCTCATGGCGACACTGGCCTCACGGGACGTAAAATCATAGTTGATACCTATGGTGGGCGCGGTGCACATGGCGGTGGCGCTTTCAGTGGCAAGGATCCCAGCAAGGTGGACCGCAGCGCTGCCTATGCCTGTCGCCACATTGCAAAGAATGTTGTGGCTGCCGGCATCGCCGACGAGGTCCTCGTGCAGGTGGCTTATGCCATCGGTGTTGCCGAGCCCGTCAGTTTCTATGTCAATACCTATGGCACCAGCCATGTGGACAAGTCCGACGCCGAGATTGCTGCTGTCATCAAGGGCATGAAAGATGAGTTCGACATGCGTCCTGCTGCCATCATCAAGCGCCTCAAGCTGCTCAATCCCATTTACACCGAGACGGCAGCCTACGGCCACATGGGTCGCAAATGCGAGGTGGTGCACAAGAAATTCGAGTCCCTCTACAACGAGACTGCCGAACTCGATGTGGAACTCTTCACTTGGGAAAAATTGGACAGGGTCGACGCCCTCCGTGCCGCCTTCAACCTCAAGTGACACACTGGATTCTCGAGACTTGAGAAAATCAACGGGTCGCTCTCATCAAGAGGGCAACCCGTTGTTGTTTTTAGCAAGTGAAGTGTATCTTACTTGGCCTTCATCGCTTCTTTGATCTTGGCTTCGAGCTCTTCGGCCAGTTCGGGGTTATCGGCCACCATCTGCTTGGCGGCATCACGGCCTTGACCCAGCTTGGTGCCCTCATAGGAGAACCAGGCGCCGCTCTTCTTCACGATGCCGAATTCCACGCCCAGGTCGATGATCTCGCCCACCTTGCTGATGCCTTCGCCAAAGCGGATTTCAAACTCGGTCTTGCGGAAGGGGGGAGCCACCTTGTTCTTCACGACTTTCACGCGCGTGAGGCTGCCGGTCACCTGGTCGCCGTCCTTGATCTGGCCGATGCGGCGAATGTCAAGGCGCACGCTGCTGTAGAACTTCAGCGCGTTACCGCCGGTTGTGGTCTCGGGGTTGCCGAACATCACGCCCAGCTTCTCGCGCAGCTGGCTGATGAAGATGCAGCAGGTGTTGGTGCGGCTGATGGTGGCGGTGAGCTGCCTCAGCGCCTGGCTCATCAGGCGGGCCTGCAGACCCATCTTGCTCTCGCCCATCTCGCCCTCGATATCGGCTTTAGGCGTCAGTGCGGCGACACTGTCGATGACGATGATGTCGATGGCGCTGCTGC
>JAEEGL013205549.1_pt1 | contig 15925 bp, 13 predicted proteins | sample 9134231 | NCBI WGS metagenome assembly JAEEGL01 (sample SAMN16246548, study PRJNA631951) | gut metagenome | biome: gut microbiome; feature: rumen; material: fiber-attached | host: Bos | place: Iran: Karaj | collected 2018-10 | reverse complement strand
GTCAGAGAACGGTTCCCGAAGATCGGCGGAGAGATCCGCATCTGCGATATCGGCACCATCATTGCGTCCCACTGCGGCCCCGGAACAGTTGCCGTGTTCTTTTACGGCGACGAGCGGGCGGACTGAGAATCATGACAACACCCCATGGGTCAATGCCCATGGGGTGTTGATGCTGTTATTTATTGATTCGGCCTCCTGTGTTCATGTAGATCACGCCGATAATGACCGTCAGCAGGAAGGCCGAAAAGCCGACCCAAAGCAGCCAGACCTTTCCGAAAATCTCGCAGCAGGCAATGACCGCCCAGCAGGCCGCAAGGGCAAACATCAAATTGCTCATGAGCCTGCACAGCTTATCCTTGTCGATCTTCTCCTTCTGCGCCTTCGAGGCGGTATTGTAGCCCGCGATCAAAAACGCCCCTTTGCCCTTGCGGAACAGAAATCCCAGCAGAAGGAATACGGCAAGAATGATAAGATGAATGGTGAGCAGCACGGTCAACATCAACACCTCCGGATATGGATAAAGCCGCATTCGCGGCTTTTGGTGCCGGCGGCGGGGATCGAACCCGCACAGCGTTTCCGCCGGGAGATTTTAAGTCTCCTGCGTCTGCCAGTTCCGCCACGCCGACCTTGCTTTAGTTTACCACCATCCGGCGGCGGTGTCAAACCCCGGAATGATTGCAATTTTCCGGGATTTCCGGTATAATGCAAAGCAGTGAAAATCAAGGAGAGATGGATGCTATGCGGATACTGGTGGTTTCCAGCATTTATTCCGAGAGATTCGGGGAGGACACGCCGGAAGGCCGCTCCTTTATTGCGGCGCACCCGGAATGTGAGTGGCGGTTTTGCAGCTATCTGGACTGCACAGCCCAGGACCTGGCCTGGGCGGAAATCCTTTACGGGATGCCTGACCCGAGTTCTCTGAAAGCGGCGAAAAACCTCCGGTGGATGCACCTGATGACCGCCGGAGTTAACAACTATTCCGACCCGGACCTGTTCCCCGACCCGAAGCCCATTCTCACCCGCAGCGCCGGAGTTCACGCCCCCACCATGGCGGAGCATGCCATCGGCCTGGCCCTGGCGGTGAGCCGCAACTTTCCGCTGCTGTTTCAGCACCAGAGGGAGCACGACTGGCATTTTGAAGTGGCAAAGGCTGAACTGTTCAGCTCCACCGTACTGATGCTGGGGACCGGCTATCTGGCGGCCGATATTATTCGTCGGTTGAAGGGCTTCGGCTGCCGCATCATCGGCGTACGGCGGGACTGCACTAAGCCCGCCCCCGAAGGCGTGGATCAGGTATTCCCCATTGAAGAGCTGCTGAACGTCCTGCCCCAGGCGGATTTTCTCTTCAACACCCTTCCCCTTACCCCCGCGACAAAGAACCTGCTGAGCACGGAAGCATTCAAGGCCGCAAAGCCCGGGATGATCCTCATCAACATGGGCCGGGGCGGCACGGTGGATACCCCAGCCCTTGTGGAGGCGCTGCGTCAGGGGGAGATCGGCGGCGCCGGGCTTGACGTCACCGAGCCGGAACCCCTTGACCGGGACAACCCGCTTTGGGACATTCCCAACGTGATCATCTCCCCCCACTGCTCCGCCGTGTCCAAAACCACGAATTCCCGCCGCAATGAGATGTTCTTGCGTCAGCTGGACCGCTTCCTTGCCGGCGAACCGCTGGAGGGAGTTGTGGATTTCACCGCCGGTTATTGACATTCCGCCCCAATCCGCTTATCATCAACACAAGCATGCATAAACGTTCAATCTATGGGAGGTATACTTATGTCCGATTTTCTGTACAAAGACATGCCCAAGCTCGGTTTTGGCCTCATGCGTCTCCCCACAATCCCCGGCGGCACCCAGAAGGATATCGACTTCGATAAGGTCCAGGAGATGATCGATCTCTACATGTCCAGGGGCTTCCATTACTTCGATACCGCCTTTGTTTATCACGAAGGCCATTCCGAAGAGGTCATCAAAAAGTGCCTGGTGCCCAAATATCCCCGGGACAGCTTCCAGGTGGTGGACAAAATTCCCCTGTGGAACATCAAGGGCACGGAGGACTACGAGAACATCCTGAAAACCGAGCTGGAACGCACCGGTCTGGAGTATCTGGATATCCTGTTCCTCCATGGCATCGGCACCAACACCTTCCCGGTGATCGAGTCCACCGGCGGCTGGGATTGGCTGAAGAGCGTGAAGGAACGCGGCCTGGCCAAGCACATCGGCTTCAGCTACCACTCCCCCGCCGCTGAGCTGGATGAGCTTCTGGACAAGCACCCCGAGGTGGAAGTCGTGCAGCTCCAGATCAACTATCTGGACTGGGACAGCGAGCAGGTACAGTCCCGCAAGTGCTGGGAAGCCTGCCGGAAGCACAACGTCGCCGTGACCATTATGGAACCCGTGAAGGGCGGCAGTCTTGCAAATCCCCATCCCGACGTGGCGAAGATTTTCAAGGAAGCCGATCCCGACGCCAGCATCGCCTCCTGGGCCATCCGGTTCGCCGCGACCCTTGACGGCATCATCACCGTCCTCTCCGGTATGACCACCCTTGAGCAGGTGGAGGACAACACCAAGACCGTGATGAACCTCAAGCCCCTTTCCGATGCGGATATTGAGGTCATCCACAAGGCGGTCAAGGCCTTCAATGAAATCCCGCTGATCCCCTGCACCGGCTGCCGGTACTGCGTTGACGGCTGCCCCCAGAAGATTCAGATTCCCATGATCATCAATCTGCTGAATGATTACACCAAGTATCAGAACGGCAGCGGCATTGCCTTCAGCTATAACATGACCACAAGCAGAGGCGGCAAGGCTTCCGACTGTGTGGAGTGTCATTCCTGCGAGGAGCATTGCCCCCAACATCTGAAGATCACGGAGTATATGAAGAAGGCCGCTTCCCTCTTCGAGAAATAAGCTATGTATCATGCGGGAGGTCGCTCATTTCTTGAGCGGCCTCCCGTTTGTTTTGTCATTGCAGGGTTTGAATGTACGCTGTGCAGCATCGCAGGGCATCCGCTGCGGCGGAAACGATGCCCCCTGCCCAGCCGGCGCCTTCTCCGCAGGGATACAGGCCCTGCAAGCCGGGAGACTGAAAGTCCGGGCTGCGCAGCAGCCGAACCGGCGAGGACGACCGGGTCTCCGGCCCTGTGAGCACAGCCTCCGGGTCCGCAAACCCCGGAAGTTTTTTCTCCAGCAGCGGTATCGCCTGCCGGATCGGATCAGCGATCACCCTGGGGAGGAAATCGTCCATACTCCCCCAGCGGACTCCCGGCGTATATGTGGGGCTTATCCTGCCCGGACCGGCAGAGGGCAGGCCTTGCAGATAATTTTTCAACACCTGTGCGGGAGCGGCATAGGAGCCTCCGCCGCAGACAAAGGCTGCCTGCTCCAGCTCCCTCTGCCAATACATTCCCCCCAGGGGACCCGGATGGGGAAACTGCTCCGGTTTCAGGGAAGCCAGCAGCGCAGAGTTGCCGTTCGTTCCCGCCCTGCCGGAATAGCTCATTCCGTTTGTCACCACGCCGCCCGCTTCCGACGCTGCGGCAATCACATACCCGCCGGGGCACATGCAGAAGGTATACACCCCTGTCCCATCGGGCAGGTGTACCGCCAGCTTATAGGGCGCCGCGCCCAACGCCTTCATGCCGGCATACGCTCCGTACTGCGTCCGATCCAGCTCCCGCTGCAAATGCTCGATTCGCATCCCCATGGAAAAGGGCTTCGCCTCCATGGGAACACCTGTCTGAAAAAGCATTTCCAGGGTATCCCGGGCGCTGTGACCGGTTGCCAGGAACAACGCGCTGCAGGGGATTTGCTCCGTTTCCCCATCACGGACGCAGGTAATCCCGATGAGTTTCCCATCCTGAACGGTGAGTCCGGTGAGCCTGGTATCGAATCGGATCTCACCCCCAAGGGTGCAGATTTGCCTGCGAAGGTTCTTCACCACGTTTTTCAGCACATCCGTTCCCACATGGGGCGCGGCATCCCAGGTGACGGATTCATCCGCTCCGAAATCCACGAATCGCCGCAGGATCCAGGAGACACCGCTGCCGCTGATGCCGGTATTCAGTTTGCCGTCGGAAAAGGTCCCGGCTCCCCCTTCGCCGAACTGTACGTTACACTCCGTATCCAATACGCCGGTGCGGCGAAAGGTTTCCACCCTTTCTGTCCGCCGATCCACGTCCAATCCCCGTTCCAGCACCAGGGGGTTCAGTCCTGCCTCGGCCAGGGCCAGGGCGGCAAACATCCCCGCCGGACCGAACCCTGCCACCACAGGCCGCTCCGGCGGTTTCCTTTCCGGCATTGGAAGGCAGAAGGGCGCTTCCTCAGGCGATATGGGTGCTTCCTTGTGTTCCCGGATGTACTGCTCTTCCTCGTTCAGCGCGACATCCACCGTGTAAACCAGCCGTACCGCCCGCTTTTTTCTGGCGTCGATGCCGCGGTGGAGAATCCGCAATTCGCGGATTCGGGATGCCGGAACGTCCAGCCTTTCCGCCGCTGTACGCAGGAGTGCCTTGCGGCCGTCTTTTTCCGGCGGAAGCGCGAGATTGCGCAGTCTCAGCATATCCCGGCTCCCCTTCCCGCAGCTGTACCGGCTACCCATCCGCTGGACCAGGCCCATTGCAGATTGTATCCCCCGCAGTCGCCGTCGATATCCAGGACCTCACCGCAGGCATAGAGGCCGGGGCAAAGACGGCTCTCCAAGGTGTCCGCGTCAAACTCATCCGTCCGGATCCCGCCGGCGGTCACCTGAGCCTGATCAAAGCCCAGATCGCCGATCACTTGGAAGGAAAACCGCTTGGCCTGATTCGCCAGCTTTCGCAGTACGCCGCCGGCCTGGCTGAGGGGCAGGTTTCCGTTGACGCCGGCGGAGGAAACCAGGACACGGCCAAGGCGGTTTTGAAGCATACCGGTGAACAGGTCCTCCATGGTGAGACCGGGTCTGGTCTCCGCCCGATGCCGCAGGAGGGAATAGAGTTCATCGTCGCTCAGGTCGGGGAACAGGTCCAGCGTAACCGTGCTTTCCCCGTCTCGCACCGCCTCCCGGGAAACGGAAAAGATCGCGGGGCCGCTGAGTCCATACTCGGTGAACTGCACTTCACCCTGCTCCTCCGCAACCGTTTTTCCCTTTCGCAGCACCCGTACCAGCACCTGTGTCCGCACGCCCTTCACGCCCCGGGTCAGGTTCCCCTCTGTTTTCAGTTGAACCAGGGCGGGATGGAGTTTTGTACAATGATGGCCGCAGCTTTCCAGCAGGCGGTAGCCGTCGGATACTCCCCCCAGCTTGCCCCCTGCCCTGCCGCCGCAGGCGACGATCACCCGGTCCGCCGGTATACGTTCCTCCTGTATATGGAGGAGGAAACCACTTTTCGTCTTTTCCAGCCGCTCCACTGTGCATCCGCAGCGAACCAATACCCCCGCCGCATCCAGGGAAAAGCGCAGCACATCCACCACACTTCCGGCATGGTCGGAAAGGGGATACATTCTTCCGTCCGTTTCCTCAACGGTCAACAGTCCCATGTCGTGGAACCGTTCCAGGCTTGTTTCCGCGCTTTCCCGTTTCAGCGCCGGTATACAAAAAGCGGCGTTTTCCCCGTGGTAGTGTTCAGGTGCGGTATTCCGGTTCGTCAGGTTGCACCGTCCGTTGCCGGTGGCTGCCAGCTTCCGTCCAAGCCTCGCCTGCCGTTCCAGAAGGGTCACATCCGCCCCCTGCTCCGCCGCGGCCAGCGCAGCCATCATGCCGGAAGCACCGCCGCCGATCACCGCTACCCGGTTGTTTCTTTCTGTGTTCATGAAGTCGAACCTCAACCGATCTGTGAAAACAGACGCAAATACAAATCCATCAGCACCCGTCCGAAGACCAGCGCGAAAACCGCGCCTCCCGTAATGCACAGGCTGGGGGACAGTCTTCCTTTCCTGGGATCGGAAAACCGTTCCTCCGGACCCTGATTCCGGCTGCGCTGCTTTTTGCGGTTCATCAGACTGAACAGCAGACCGACCGCCACCGCTCCCGGCAGCAGGAGAAATGAGCTGCGCCAACCGATCAGCAAACCGGTACAGGTCACATAACAGAGTGTGTCCAGGCGCAGCCGCTCGCCGCCCAGCAGGCGCTCAGGCAGGCAGCGCATCAGCAGGCAGAAGCACAGCGCGCCAAGGGCCCCATACAGGTGTGCCTGAAACCCAAGCCCGTCCCCGATGATCACCCCCGCCGCGCTGACGCAGAGGGCAAAGGGCAGCAGCAGCGGTTTTTCCTCTCCGCCGATCCAGCAGATACCGGCAGCGCATAAGAGACAGGAGAGGGAAACCATCACCAGCAGCGCCCAAACCGCGCCGAAGGGCAGCCAGAGCTGCAGGGCCACGGGCCACAGCGCGATATGCAGTAGGCTGAGGAGCGGCTCCCGAGTTGATAACGCGGCACCGCAGAAACGGCACTTTCCGCCGTTGAGCAGCCAGCTCAGCAGGGGGACACGGTCCCAAAATTCCCTCTCCCTGCCGCAGGCCAGACAGCACACGGGAGAAAACAGCGGAGAATTGCGTTCAAGGGCGGTGAGATACGTTTCCGACAGGAACGCGGCGATCAGTCCGCCGATGATCGCGGCGGCGGAAACGAGAACGTTGTACAGCATAACGCTTCCCTTATGCGCCGATCTGTGCATCCAGCATTCTTTTCACCCGCTGCCGCAGCGCCGGACAGGTGTTCAGCTCCGGATCTGCCCGCATAAGTGCTGCTGCTTCCTCCTGCGCCCATTTCAGCACATCCAGAGAGCTGGCCAGGTCCGCGATCTGCAATTCCGGCAGACCGTGCTGCCGGTTGCCGAAGAAATCCCCGGGGCCGCGCAGCTTCAAATCCTCTTCCGCGATGCGGAAGCCGTCGCTGCAGCTGGCCATGACGCTCAGCCTGGCAGAGGCATCGCCGCTGTCAGACCCCTGGAGCAGTATGCAGTAGCTCTTATGCTTTCCCCGGCCGACCCGGCCGCGGAGCTGATGGAGCTGACTCAGGCCAAAGCGTTCCGCGTTCTCCACCACCATCAGCGCGGCATTCGGAACGTCCACTCCCACCTCCACCACGGTGGTGGAAACCAGGATATCCACCTCACCTGCGGCAAAGGCGTTCATGACCTTATCCTTATCCGCAGCCTTCATCCTGCCGTGGAGAAGCGCCAGGCGGAGAGTCGGAAAGACCTTGTCCCGCAGCTCCTCATACAGCTCCTTTGCGCTGAGAAGGTCTGCGGATTTCTGTTCATCGTCTCCGATCATGGGGCAAACAATATAAACCTGTCTGCCCTCCTTCACCAGCTTCTCCGCAAACCGCCGGATTCTGGGCCGCATACTCTCCTGCACGGCATAGGTATCCACCTTCTGCCGTCCGGGAGGCAGTTCGTCAATGACGGAAACGTCCAAATCACCGTAAATCATCAGGGCCAGCGTCCTGGGAATCGGGGTCGCGGACATGACCAGCACATGGGGCGACTGCGCCTTCTCCGCCAGAGCGGCACGCTGGGATACGCCGAAGCGGTGCTGTTCGTCCGTGATCACCAGCCCCAGGCGGGCATATTCCACTCCTTCAGAGAGAAGGGCATGGGTCCCCACCACCAGGTTGGCTTCCCCGCTGCGGATCTGTTCCAAAGCCTGCCGCCTTGCAGCCGCGCCAAGGCTTCCGGTGAGCAGTACCGTATGGATGCCAAGGGGTCCCAGGAGGGCTTCCATCGTCCCCTGGTGCTGGCGGGCCAGCAGCTCCGTCGGCGCCATAAAGGCGGATTGGTAACCGGCCAGATGCGCCGTCCAGATGCAGGCGGCAGCAACCACGGTCTTGCCGGAGCCCACATCCCCCTGAACCAGCCGGTTCATGGCCTGACCGGAGCTCATATCCTCCAGGGCTTCCTCCGCAGCACGGCGCTGGGCGCCCGTGAGGGAAAAGGGCAAGGTATCGGTAAAGGCATTGAGCTCCGGCTTTGGGAACAGGATTCCTGGCCTTACCCTCCGCTGTCCCTTCAGGCTTCCCAGAGCGCAGGCCAGAGTAAACAGTTCCTCGAATACCAGCCTCTGCCGGGCATTATGGGCCTGTTCCAGTGTTTCCGGGAAGTGGATATGCCGATAGGCCTCCGCTGCCGGTTCCATGCCATACCGTTCCGCAAGGCCCGGGGGCAGCAGGTCGGGCAAAGGCTCCTCTAAACTGTTCAGAGCCGTGGAAATGGCCGTTTGCAGCGATTTTTGGGTGATACCTGAGGTCAAAGGATATACGGGAACGATCCTGCCCGTGACCAGACCGGCCTGGTCGATTTTTTCGGATACGGGATTCTGCAGTTGAAGCCGGCCCCCGTCCTTCTTGAATTTGCCGAAAAAGAACCGCTCCTGCCCCACCGCAAACTGGTTTTTCTGATAGGGCTGATTGAAGTAAACGACTTCGGCGCTGCCGCTGTCATCCGCGATACGGAACTTCACCAGGCTCATCCCTGCGCGGATGCGGTTCAGGACGGGCTGGGAGACCACCCGGGCCCTGATGCAGGCCGTATCACCGTCTGCCAGGGAGTCCAGATATACGGTCTGGCTTCGGTCCTGATAGTCCCGGGGGAACCAGCGCAGGAGGTCCTCCAGGGTATCGATGCCCAGCTTATGCAGCGCTTCCGCCCGCTGCTCGCCGATGCCCTTGCAATACCGTACGCTGTCCTTGAGCTTAGCCATTCTTCCCCTCCGCGCTGCCCTTGATCTTATCCCAGTACGCCTTTGCCGCCTGCTCTGTCTTATTCTCTCCGTAGCGGTAATACTGCACGTTCTTCAGGGTATCGGGCAGATACTGCTGCTTCACCCAATGGCCGGAAAACTCGTGGGGATACAGGTATCCCTGCTCCCGTTCAAATCCCGCGCCATCCGCGTGAACGTTCTGCAATTCTCTGGGTACCTCTCCCCCTTTTCCCGCCCGAACATCGCTGATGGCCCGGTCGATGGCCATGACCACGGAATTGGATTTCGGCGCCGTCGCCAGGAGGATCACCGCCTGGGCAAGGGGCAGCCTGGCCTCAGGCAACCCCAGCTGCATGGCGGAATCCACGCAAGCCTTTACAATGGCCGCCGCCTGGGGATAGGCCATGCCGATATCCTCGCTGGCGGAGCAAAGGATACGCCGGCAGGCCCCTGCCATGTCCCCTGCCTCCAGAAGCCGGGCCAGGTAGTGAAGGGCCGCATCCGGGTCGCTGCCTCTCAAGGATTTCATCAGCGCGGAGACCGCGTCGAAGTGCTGGTCTCCTTCCCTGTCGTACTTCATGGCGCTCTTCTGCACCACGAGAGCAACGTCCTCTGCGGTGACCGTTACCCGGCTGCCGTCGTTTTTCCCACCGTAAAACAGGAGCTCAACGCTGCTGACCGCCTTCCGCACGTCTCCGCCGCAGCCCTGGGATATTCGCTCAAGCGCTTCCGGGGAGAACTCCCCCGCAAGCCCGGTACGTGCCTCCATTGCCTTGACGGCTCTGCGGATTGCCGGGAGCATATCCGCGGGAGAGACGGGCTTGAATTCAAAAATCGTACTCCGGCTGAGAACGGCGCTGTATACATAGAAATAGGGGTTCTCCGTTGTGGAGGCAATGAGACTGATTTTTCCGTTTTCGATGTACTCCAGCAGAGACTGCTGCTGTTTCTTGTTGAAATACTGAATCTCATCCAAGTACAGCAAGACGCCGTTGGGCGCCAGCATGGTATCCAGACTGCTGATGATCTCTTTGATATCCGCAGTACCAGCCTGTGTGGCATTCAGCTTGCGGAGGGTGCGCTTCGTTGCATCAGCGATGATCCCGGCCACTGTGGTCTTTCCCGTTCCGGACGGACCGTAGAAGATCATGTTGGGGGCCTGGCCGCTTTCAATGATGCGGCGCAGCATGCCGTTTTTGCCCAGGATATGCTGTTGTCCCACCACATCGTCCAGGCTCCTGGGCCGGATTTCGTCTGCCAGCGGCTTCTGCATGTCTGTCCCTCCCTCCGTTATTTTGTTTATTATACCATATTCTCCGGTGGAAAACTATCGAATAACATGATATAATTGAGGAAACGGGGATTAAGGGAGAACCAAAATGACATACCTGGAACGAATCATCAAGGCCCTTGAGGAGGAATACCCGGATGCCCTATGCAGCCTGCAGTATCAGGTGGATTGGCAGCTGCTGTTTGCCGTTCGGCTTTCCGCCCAATGCACGGATGCCCGGGTGAACCTGGTCACACCGGAGCTGTTCTCCCGCCTCCCTACCCTGGAAGCCTTCGCTGCCGCGCCGTTGGAGGAAGTGGAAGAGCTGATTCGCAGCTGCGGTTTCTTCCATACCAAGGCCAAGGATCTGATCGCCGCCGCGCAGATGCTGCTGTCGGATTACGGCGGCAGGGTGCCGGATACCATGGAGGAACTGCTGAAGCTGCCCGGCGTAGGGCGAAAAACCGCGAATCTGATCCTTGGGGATATCTACCACAAGCCGGCTGTGGTCACGGATACCCATTGCATTCGGATCACCGGCAGAATGGGCCTCACCCGGGAGACTGAGCCGGTGAAGGTGGAGCGGGACCTGGCGGCCATCCTGCCGCCGGAGAAATCCAGCGATTTCTGCCACCGCATGGTCCTCCACGGACGCAAATACTGTATGGCCAGGAAACCCGACTGCGCGGATTGTCCTCTTGGAAGCTTCTGTAAGAAGGTAGGTATATCAGAGAAAGCAAATCAAAGAAAGGCGGTAACGGTATGAATTATCAGATCAAGGGCGAACCCCTGCCGGTAGTCATTTGCACGCTTGACTCCGGCGAATCCATCATGTGCGAATCCGGTGCCATGAGCTGGATGAGCCCCAACATGCAGATGGAAACGGTGGGCGGCGGTGTCGGCAAAATCTTCGGGCGGATGCTTTCCGGCGAATCCATGTTCCAGAACCGCTATACTGCGGCGGGCGGAACGGGAATGATCGCCTTCGCCTCTCACTTCCCCGGTTCCATCCGCGCCGTGCAGATCACTCCGGATAAACCCATCGTCGTACAGAAATCCGCGTTTCTCGCCTGTGAACCCAGCGTGGAGCTTTCTATCTTCTTCCAGAAGAAGCTGGGGGCGGGTCTCTTCGGCGGCGAGGGCTTTATCATGCAGAAGCTCTCCGGCACGGGAATCGCATTCATCGAGATCGACGGCTACGCCATGGAGTACGACCTGAAACCGGGTCAGCAGATCATCGCGGATACGGGGTATCTCGCCACGATGGACTCCACCTGCAAGATGGATGTGCAGACGGTGAAGGGCGTGAAGAATGTGGTGTTCGGCGGGGAAAGCCTGTTCAACACCGTCATCACCGGTCCGGGACGGGTGATCCTCCAGACCATGCCCGCCTCCGCTTTTGCCGTTATGCTGGGCTCCATGATCCCCGGCAAAAACGGCTGAGTACCGGAATCCCTTCGGCCAGGTCAATGACCTGGCCGAATTCTTTTTACCCGCGGGATTGCGGCATATGTCCGATTATGCTATGCTGAGCACAGGAAAGAACAGGAACGTTTTGAGGAGGTAAACCCATGGGACAATATCGTCATTTCAAGCTGGTGATCTACTGCACTGCCCAGAGCATGGTGAAGATCACCGAGGATGAGCTGGAAACGCAGCTGGCCTTCTTTCAGAAGTATTCCGGCTGCGACAAGGTCTACCTTGAGCCCTATCGGGACGGGCTGATGATTCCCGATGAGCAGCTGGAAATGTTGAAACGGTTTTTCCGCAGCAAGGGCATTGAGGTCTCCGGCGCCCTTACCACCACCTGCGAGGACCTCTGCGAAGCGGACGCGGAGAAGCAGCGGCTTGGCGGGACCTACTGCTACACCAACAAGGCCATGCGGGAACGGCTGGTGAAGACCGTTCGCTACACCGCCCGGCACTTTGACGAGTTCATCATCGACGACTGGTTTTTTACCGGCTGCACCTGCGATGAATGCCGTGCCGCCAAGGGAAACAGGAGCTGGGAGGAATTCCGCACGGAGCTGTTGGAGGAGGTCAGCCGGGAGCTTATCATGAAACCGGCCAAAGAGGAAAACCCCAACTGCCGGGTGATCATCAAGTATCCCAACTGGTCCGAAGCCTACCAGGAATCCGGGTATCAGCCCGCGGTACAGCGGTATATTTTCGATTCCATCTATACGGGCACGGAGACCCGGGATACCCGGCACAGCGATCAGCACCTGCCCAAATATTGCAGCTACAGCCTGATGCGGCTCATGGAGAATTATGCTCCCGGACGGAATGGCGGCGGCTGGTTTGATCCCTACGGCTGCAGCCCCATGGAGCTGTTCGCGGAGCAGGCCTATCTCACCGCCTTTGCCCGGGGTCGGGAAATCTGTATGTTCTGCTGGGGCTCCCTTTACCGCAACAAGGTTGTCACCCCCATCGGCCTGCAGCTGGCGGAGATCGACAGGATGCTGGGGCAGGCGGGAGACTGCATCGGCGTCCCCTGTTATCTTCCTCCCAACGCCCAGGGAGAGGACCACCTGGAGGACTTTTTGGGTATGCTGGGTATTCCCATGGAGCCCACGCCGGACTTTCCCGAAAAAAGCAAGTCGGTTTTCCTCACCGTTCAGGCCCTGAAGGACCCGGAAATCCTGCCGAAGCTCACCCGTTTCGTCGCCTCCGGTGGAAAGGCCATCGTCACCTCCGGTTTCTATATCGGGGCGCTGGGCAAGGGAATCGAAGAGCTAAGCTCCATCCGCTACCGCGGCCGCCGTTTCCAGACAGACGCCTTCATTGAGGACGGTATGTTCGCCCCCAATACTCTACACTCCCGCCATCCCCTCACCTTCCCCCTGCTGGAGCATCGGAACAACACCACCTGGGCGCTCTCCAAGGGCGTTGTGGGGGAGGAGAACTATCCCCTGATTCTTCGGGATTGTTACGGCAAGGGGCAGCTCATCACCCTGGCGATCCCCGATGAATACGGTTATCTCTACAGCCTGCCCCGGGAAATCCTGGGTGTTCTCCGTTCCCAATTCACGCAGGATATCCCCTATCGCCTGGACGGCCCATCACAGATTTCTCTCTTCCCCTACGAACAGGATGTCTTTGCGCTGTATCGCTACGTCAGCCCCCTCAGTCGAGGCCGGGTGAGGATGGTGCTCAGCGGTGTTGCGGATGCCCTGGAGGATCTGCGGAGCGGGATGCAGGTAAAGCCTGCGGCTGTAATCAGCCGGGGCGAAACCACCAGCACCACCTTCGATATCCCCATGCTGGAGCAGGGCGATTTCCGCTTCTTCCGGATCCACTGGAACGCCAACCGGGAGGGCACGAAGGTCAAACGAGTTGTAACCTCCGCACCTCACTCCTTCGATTGAAGAACAACGTTCTGAAAATCCGATCATTTAATCTTTCACACTCTTGACAGTTCGTTAATTTCGTGTTATCTTGTCTGTAGGATTAGATGTCCCGTTTTGGTTAGAGGTAAGCGAAATGAACGTGACGATTTACGGTGATTCGATTTTCAAGGGCGTTCTGCTGGAAGGCGGCAAATATGTGGTCAACCGCTTTTGGGAGAACCAGCTTGCGGAGCGTTTCCATCTGACGATCCAAAACTGTGCGCGTTTCGGGTGTACCATTCAGAAAATCCTGCCGGTGATCCGCCGGGACAGCCGGGAAAAGCGGCGGGAGGCGGAAGTTGCCGTGCTGGAGCTTGGGGGAAACGACTGCGATTATGACTGGGCCAGGATCTCACAGGACCCGGACTCCCAGTATGATTGCAAAACACCGCCGAAGGAATTCATTGATCGTTACCGCGAGGCGATCGGGCTGATTCGGGAAAGCAGCCGCACTCCCCTGCTCATGACCCTGCCGCCGATCCACTCGGAGCGCTACCTCCGTTTCATCTGCCGCAATGGGCTGTCCCGGCAGAACATCCTCCACTGGCTGGGGGACGTTGACGCCATTTACCGCTGGCAGGACCGTTATTCGGAGATGGTGGAGCAGGTCGCCAGGGAAGAGCGTACCGAGCTTATCGATCTGCGTAAGGCTTTTCCGAAGAATCAGAAGGATTTGGAGCCGCTGCTCTGCGATGACGGCATCCACCCCTCACGGCAGGGGCAGAAGCTCATTTACGACACACTCTGCGCCAGTCTCTCCTGAGGGGCAGGTAGACCGTTCTCCCGCTTGCTTTTTTCCCTGAAAACCGGTATACTGTTTATGGTATACCAATGATCGGGAGGGATAACCGTGGCACTGCTGGAATCTGGAGAAATGTATCTGGAGACGATTCTCATCCTATCGCGGAAAAAGAGCGGCGTCAGGGCGATCGATGTGGGTGAGTATATGGGCTTCTCCAAGCCCTCCGTCAGCCGTGCGATGGGGCTGCTGAAAAACGGCGGTTATATCGTTGTGGATCATAACGGCTTCATTACCCTGACGGACGCCGGTACGGAGATCGCTGAGCGTATCTTCGAGCGCCATACCCTGCTCTCTGAATTGCTTTTCCGCCTCGGCGTGGACAAGGAGACAGCTGCTGAGGACGCCTGCAAGATCGAGCATTATATCAGCGACAAATCCTTTGCTGCCATCAAGCAGCACATCGCGCAATACGGTTCTGCTTACAATGCCTGATAACCAGGGCTTCGGTGTTCTGCCGAAGCCCCATTTTTGACTGGAGGACTGAATATGTTCCGTAAACCCTTGCCAATGGCACAGCCGGAGGAAGTGGGCATCCGCAGTACGGATATCTGGAGCTACCTGGATTCTCTGGAGGCCTCGGATACGGAAATGCACGGATTGATGATCCTGCGGCACGGCAAGCTCTGCTGCCAGGGCTGGTGGGCTCCCTATGCCCCCGGTCTGCGGCACGGTCTCCAGAGCCACACCAAAACCTACGCGGCAACGGCTGTGGGTATCGCCTGCCGGGAGGGGCTGCTGCACCTGGATGAATCGGTGTTGGACATTTTCCCGGAGTACGCGCCGAAGGAGCCCAGTGAAAACCTGAAGCTGCTGATGGTTCGGGACGTGCTGTGCATGGGCTGCGGCATGGACACCATGCCGGCTCCCACCAAGGATTGGATCCGGGACTTTCTCCATACTCCCGTGAATCATCGGCCGGGAACGACCTACATGTACAACTCCTTCGGCTCTACCCTTCTCGGGGCCATGGTGCGCCAGCGCACCGGGCTCGGGCTGCATGATTATCTGAAACCCCGCCTTTTCGATAAGCTGGGGATCGACAGCGGCAACCTCCGCTGGGTTCGCCTGCCTGACGGCATGGAGGTGGGCGGCGGCGGACTCTTCGCCACCACGGAGGATAACCTCCGTCTGATGAAGCTCTATCTGGACGGCGGTGTTTGGGAGGGGGAACGGATCCTCTCGGAGGAGTATGTCCGTCTTGCCACCACGAACCAGAACGATTCCGCTACGGAGTCCCGCAACAATCCGCTGGCAACGGACAATTTCCTGGGTTATGGATTCCAGATCTGGATGTGCAAGCCCAAGGGAGCATACCGCGCGGATGGGGCCATGGGGCAATTTACCATCGTTCTGCCGGATTTGGACATGATCATTGCCATCAACGAAACCGCCGCCGGTGCCGGCCCCGCGCAGCGCACGCTGGACCTGACCTGGGCTTTTGTGGAGAAGATCAAAGAAAATGGGCCGCTGCCCCCGGACTCGGAAAACGCGGAACGGCTGCAGCGTCGTATGGAACGGCTGAACATCGGTAATCCGAAGTCGGCACCGGTGAGCCCCTTTGCCTCTTCCCTGCCGGGCAGGCGGTATCGGGTACTCAACGGAAGCTTTGGACCGTACGGAGGCAATTTCATGTCCGGTGAACTGCCGGACCCCGTGGCCGAGTTCAGCCTGGACTTTGATGAAGCAGGATGCCTTTGGTCGTATATCACCAAAAGCGGAAAACAGGAGTCCGTCCGTGTGGGCGTGAAGGGTGAACGGTTTATGAATCTCATCGGTGAACCCGGC
>JAEEGL012366865.1_pt1 | contig 15925 bp, 13 predicted proteins | sample 9134231 | NCBI WGS metagenome assembly JAEEGL01 (sample SAMN16246548, study PRJNA631951) | gut metagenome | biome: gut microbiome; feature: rumen; material: fiber-attached | host: Bos | place: Iran: Karaj | collected 2018-10 | reverse complement strand
TTAGAAAAAAAAAGGAGACACTTTGCTTATTGGTGTAGCGAACCCGACAAAGGAATCTACAATGCGCTTAACAAAGGGCTTCAATATGCTCACGGCGATTACGTACAATTTCTAAACAGCGGAGACTGGCTATATGAAGCCTCAACACTAGAAAAAGCATTTGAAGTTATTGATGGGGCTGTTGATATCTACTATGGAGACAACACCCAGATCAATGGAGACAACAATCTCAATCCATATACATATCCTGACGAACTAGGATTTCTATTCTTCCCGTACAACAACATCTGTCATCAAGCCACTTTTTACAAACGAAGCCTGTTTTACAACAATCCATACGACGAATCCTTTTCCATTGTTTCCGACTGGGCAATGAATCTGAAACTACTGTTCAATGGCGCAACTTTCAAACATCTAAATCAATTCATTGTTTACTACGACAACAAAGGTCGCAGTTCTGCTGCAGACAAAAAGCATCATATCGAACGAACATCCGCTTTCAACAAATACGTGCCACAACAAATCAAAATAGACTTAGCCAAATATGAGAAGAACTACCATTTCTCGCGCCATCGCAAATCAACAAGTTTTATCATTGATTCTGCAATCCGCATTAGTAAATGGTTAAATATTTTTTTATCCAAAATTGAAAAAAACATAATGTAAATAATATTTTTTAAAAAAACGTTTGAGTCGTTACTTAGTATTTTATACTAACTGGACTAAGCACTACATAATACTTCATTATTATATTAAAACATTGAGGTCCGCTAGAATTCATAAAAGTATATTACAAGGCAAATGAAAAGAAAAATCCTAAAGAGTTTGATTGGCAAAAATGAATAAAAAATTATTTTCTCAACCATTTCACATCACAATAACAAATAGAATAAAACACAAATAATCTAACCTAAGAGACCTTAAAACTTTAACCTATAACCTTTAAAAATTTTTAATGCAACCCGTAATTAGATTCGAAAACGTCGGCAAACTTTACCGCCTTGGAACTGTTGGCACCGGATGGCTTAGTCACGACATTAAACGTTGGTGGATTACCAACATACTACACAAGGAAGACCCTTATTTAAAAGTTGGAGAAACTAACGATCGTTCTATAAAAGGTTCTTCCGAATACGTTTATGCTCTAAAGGATATCAACCTTGAAGTTCAGGAAGGTGATGTCCTTGGTATCATAGGCAAGAATGGTGCCGGGAAAAGCACTTTGCTCAAGCTTCTCAGTCGTGTCACCGCCCCTACCACAGGCAAAATCTATACCAAAGGTCGCATTGCCTCCCTTCTTGAAGTCGGCACAGGATTCCACCCTGAACTCACAGGTCGCGAGAACATCTATATGAACGGTTCCATTCTTGGAATGAAAAAAAACGAGATAGATCGCAAATTGGATGAGATAATAGACTTTAGTGGCTGTGAGAGATACATTGACACACCTGTAAAACGTTATAGTAGCGGTATGATGGTCCGTCTTGGATTCGCTGTCGCCGCTCATCTCGACCCCGAAATCCTCGTCGTCGATGAAGTCCTCGCCGTCGGTGATGCCGAATTCCAAAAGAAAGCCATTGGCAAAATGCAGGACGTGAGCAAAGGTCAAGGAAGAACGGTTTTGTTCGTAAGTCATAATATGGATGCCATTCTTAATTTATGTCCTAACGGAATTTTATTAGAAAATGGAATGATTAAACTCATTTCCTCTACAAAAGAGGTAATTGACATATATACCTCTTTAGCAGCGATAAGCAATTCCTACAAAAACGACAACTTTAATCATAGAATTACCATTACAGATATTCATTATTCCAATAATAATAAAATAACTAATCACTTTGTTACAAGCGACAACATTTCAATAACTGTAACATTACACAGAGACAAACAATACAAAATCGATCCACATACGATGTTTAGTATCAATGTGTTTAGAAAGACAAAAAGAATTTGCATCCTTGAAACCCAAATCAACGAACTAAACAGTGCAACATCAGCGACTATTGAATTTATAATTCCTAAAAATTTCTTCACATCTGGACCTATACACCTTGATGCAGCAATACATATACCGAATGTTGAGTTAATAGATGAAGTCCGAAGCGTATGTCTCTGTGAAATACTTGATTCTGGTACAAATGCGTTAAAATACAATGGAATTGATTGTGGTGTTGTTCAAGTCCACCCTTCTATATCTATTAAAACGGCATAATATTATGAAATGTAAAATATGTAATTCAGATACAAACCTTTTCGACAAGGCTATTATTATGAATAAATACAAAGTTAATTATTTCCATTGTCCTAATTGTGGTTTTATTCAAACCGAGGAGCCTTTTTGGTTACAGGAGGCTTATTCTGAAGCAATATCTGATAGTGATATTGGTTTAATTTCTCGAAATATCAACCTGTCCATAAAAGTTGATACCATTCTAAAAGTATTAAATTCGTCATCAACACTTTTAGATTATGGTGGGGGATATGGAATATTTGTTCGGATGATGCGTGACAAAGGATGGGATTTTGAATGGTACGATAAATACTGTAATAATCTATTTGCCCAAGGACATGAAAAGAAAAAAAAACATTATGATGTAGTCACCTCCTTTGAAATGCTAGAACATCTTGAAAATCCATTTGAAACGCTTGATGAAATTTTTAGCATTGCAGACACATTATTCTGTACAACAGAACTAATACCCCAAAATCCACCTTTAATCAAAGATTGGTGGTATTATGCAACAGAAACAGGACAACACATTTCTTTTTATACCCATAAAAGTCTAGCTCTCATTGCGGAGAAATATAAAAAATACTTTTTCTCTGGTTTTGGATTGCATATATTATCTGGCAATCCAATTCCAATTAGACAAATAAAATTCACTTTCAATCATCCCCATTTTGCTAAAAAACTTTTCAAAATATATGACAGGCCTTCTTTACTCAGTAGCGATTACTTTGAATTAACGGGCAAAAGCCTATAGCGCAAACGCATACACTACTATATACAACTATATACAAAACCGAATATATATTATCTGTCTAGATGAAAAAAATGAGTTATTCATCCGATTGTATAAAAATTGACAAATAGAATTAAACAAAAGTTACAACTTATATATATAATATCTGGAAATTAGATCCCTACTTTAGGAACAACGTTTTTATTAAATGAATTTACTCAAAGAAATCAATTATCAATACCATATAATTCGAGATTGGTTCAAATTATGGTCTTTTTGGATGAAAAAAAAACATTTTCATCAATTACCCACATCAAAAACCATTCTAGTTATTCGTATTGATGCCATCGGTGACTGCATCATTTGGCTTGACCAAGCAAAAGAATACCGAAAGGCATTTCCAGACCATAGAATTGTTTTATTGCATAATAAAGTTTGGACTGATATTGCAAAGCACCTCCCGTGGTTTGATGAATGCATACCATTTGACCGATCAAAAATAAATGATAAAGATTATTATTTACACCTTATCTCTGAACTAAACAAATACACATACGAAAAAGTATTCAGTCCCGTTTTTTCTCGAGACTTTTTTTCGGTTGACTGGATTGTTCACAATATAAACGCACGCGAAAAAATTGGATATGAAGGCGATTATCAAAACAACCATTTTTTAGTCAATCAAAACAAATATATATTAAAAAAATACGACAAAATTAATTTCAAAAAAAAAGCTGACAAATGGTTCACATTCCTTGTTCCAAACGACAAAAACGCCATTATGGAGTTGCAACGCAATGCTCATTACTTAAGATGCACTATTAATCCTGATTTTCAAAGTGCCTTACCAATTCTCCCTTTTGAAGTTCCTATAACAAGCCTTATTCCAATTGAAAAATATGCAATACTATTTCTTGGCGCCAGTTTTATTCAAAAGACTTGGCCGCTTAATAACTTTATCAAAATAACACAACATATTCCATACCACACAATTGTATTGTGCGGAGACGAAAAAGATCTTCCAATTGCTAATGATTATCTATTACAATATAAAGGCGATAAAACAATTATAAATTTAACAGGAAAGACCTCTTTACTCGAACTAATTAGCCTCATTTCTAATGCTTCATTCATTATCACAAATGATACATCTGCTTCCCATATAGCAATTGCAACACGGACCAAATCCATATGCATCCTAAGTGGAGTACATTATGGACGTTTCCATCCATACCAAGCAGACATAATAAAAAAAGAGGATATAAAATACCTGCCTAAAGTTGTCACATCTCAGACAAAAGATTGTTTTAATTGTAATCTTATTTGCAAACATCCTCTACAAAACAGCAGATGGAAATGTATTGACGAAATTCGTGTTGTGGATGTTGAGAGTTTAATGGAAGAATACTTCATAGATAACAATGACCTTTCAGCTAACGCAATGATTGACACTTACTAATGCCATATACCAACCTCGCTCTTTAGACCATACATAAACCACATTACAACTATACATATACCATATTTCAACGATATATAATCGTTGAAATATCGTCGAAGTATCGTTTGTGGTTTGCTGATTTGGATTGTTACGATTATTCCTCATTCTAATACATTTTAACGACACAACATTATGTTTCTGATAAAATATTTTTCTAAAACATAATAATTGCAATATCGACCATTTTAAAATATGAAACTCTCCATAATTACCGTAAATCTCAACAATCGCGACGGTCTGCGGAGCACCATAGACAGCGTGGTCAGTCAGACTTTCACTGATTATGAGTGGATTGTCATTGACGGTGGCAGCACAGACGGCAGCCGTGAGTTGATTGAACAATATCAAGACCATTTTGCCTACTGGTGCAGCGAGCCCGACAGCGGTATATATAATGCTATGAACAAAGGCATTGCCCACGCCAGAGGTGAATGGTTGCAGTTTTTGAACAGCGGGGATTGGCTGTACGAAAACACAACGCTTGAAAAGGTCTTTTCAAAAGAATATACTGCTGATGTTTTGTATGGCGATTCAATCTATGTTGGCAAAGTTAAAAGTTTTCCTCATATATGTCCAGACCCGATGTCTTTATCTTATCTTTACTCGGATTTTCTGAACCATCAGGCCACATTCTACAATAAAACGGTTTTCGACAAATATTCATACGATGAAACCAACCGCATCTACTCTGACTGGCAATTGAGTCTAAGACTGATACTTGATGGCATAGTATTTAATCATTTGTCTTTTTTTATTGTATACTACAACTTTGAAGGACTTAGTTCTAATTTCAACGAACAACTCGCCGCAGAATACAACAATATAAAGAGGAACACGATACCTCATCACTTGAATATCGATATGATTAGGTTAAATGCATTAAATCCATTGTTAGACTATACGGATATTGCGCACCACAAATCATACAAATGGATAATAAGATTTACCAGATTCAAATTGAAGACCTTGAACAAAATGATAACCATTTTAGAGAGAAAAAAGTCTAAAAAATAGAGAGTCTTATATTCACAACAATAGTAATTTAATGAAAATAACCTCTTTTGACATATTTGACACCTGTCTGGTCCGCACTTGCGGCACACCAGAGAATTTTTTTGATGTACTTGCCTACCAGGTATTTGACGGCGACGTGGACGATTCTATACGCACTCAATTTATTATTGCACGCAGACGGTGCGAATTGTCTATTAGCAAAACAGATCCATTCTTCGACATATACAGCATATACAACTGTTTGGATTTCAGACACGATAAGTTAAAAGAGATTTCATTGCTACCTGAAATTGAAATGCAACTTGAAAAAGAGTTGCTAAGACCCGTTCTGAAAACCAAGGAACTGATCAAGACCGAGCGCAAAAAAGGACGACGTATCATTTTTATTTCCGATATGTATCTGCACTCCGATTTCTTGATTCCCATACTGAAGCAGTTCGAATTGTTTGAAGATAGTGACAAATTGTATATTTCATCTGAGAAAGGTGCCTCAAAATATTGCGGAGGGTTGTATCGACTTATTCAAAAGGAGCTCAATGTCCCATTTAAAAGATGGAAACATTTCGGTGACAATAACGATTGCGATTATATTGTCCCCCGAGAACTTGGAATTAAGGCTCACAGAATAGCACTACATTATCAGCCATATTCTCAAAAATGGAAAGATGAGGATTATTCATTAGAATATAAATATGCAAGTATTGCAGCAGGTATATCCAGAGCCTTATACCACTCAGAGCCCGATAACACACATAAAAGTATTGTTTTGGACTTGATTGCTCCATTCTACTGCTCGTATGTATATCGTGTAATGAAAGATGCAAGAACAAAAGGATATAATAGATTATACTTTTGTGCTCGAGATGCTGTTTATTTTTTTCATATAGCAGAACAATTCCAACCTCTATTTCCAGAAATCACCGTTAAATATTTACTCATATCAAGGGATGCTTTGTATAATAGTGACCCAATTACGGTTTTGGAATATATGGAACAAGAAGGTTTAGCCGGGAAGGATTCAAACAACGCTATTGTTGACACCACGACATCAGGAAAAACAATTCATTATCTTAACAATTTATTTGAAAGGAATGGCTTTCGTAGCATATATGGTTATTATCTTTTTCACTGGAATGGCTCAAAAAAGAATGAAGAATTAAGAGAATCACTATTACAGTCCGAAATACAAGAAACTAATATATATAATAATAGTAAATATGCTTTTTTGTGTCACAATTTTTATATTTTTGAGAACTTTTTTTCATTAAATTCAAACAAACACTTAAAGGGGTACGAAAAAAAAGGTTCTATTATAAATCCTATATTTGATGATACAACATCTGAAGAGTGTTATATTGATAATATTGAAAAGTGGGCAGATACACATAATGATCTTATTAGCAAATTCACATCTGAATTTATCAAAACAAAACTATATTATAAATCTGATGAACTATTTAACCTAGTATTTGGTTCCATTTTATCTTTTTTTAGATTTCCCGAAAAAGAATACCTCCCTGCTTTTTTGACATTCACTTCATTCTTTAGTAACAAACCCGTAATAAAAAAATGCGGATTTGCTCATTTGCTTTTATACAAAGGGAAAGACACCGAGTGGCCAATAGCAACCAAAATATTTAATTTGCCAAAGCATATATCATTTTTCATCAAGATAAGATATCGAAAAAAAAATATGCTATAAAGATTTTCGCATATAATCACAATTTTTATTTTATACATTTATAAAATGGAAATAAGCATTGTTATTGTTACTTATAACAGACTGCATAAACTAAACCAGGCTCTAATATGTTATGACGAGCTTGACTTAAAGCCACAGAATATAATTGTTGTAAATAACAATAGTTCTGATGGGACTAAAGAGTATCTTGAAAAATGGATTAACAATCCATCTGATTACCGAAAACACGTTTTGAATCTCCCTGAAAACAAAGGTGGCTCTGGCGGATTCTACGAAGGCCAAAAGTACGCACTCGGACTGAATTCTGACTGGATTATGCTTGCTGACGATGATGCCTACCCCCAAAAAGATTTATTGGAACGATTCAATCTATTTGTCTCGACCCACAATACGAATGATATTTCTGCAATATGTTCTACTGTTTTACATCCAGACGGGAGCATAGACACAAGACATCGAAGCTATTACAATATAATAAAAGGTTTGTTTTACGAACGACAAACTTCTAAAATTGAAGACTATGAAAAAGATTGTTTTGAAATAGACTTTCTATCCTATGTTGGAAGTTTCATAAAAACCAAAGCATTAATAAAGGCTGGACTTGTCAACCCTAATTATTTTATATATTCAGATGATACGGAACATAGTATACGGTTAAAAAAATACGGAAAAATTATTTGTGTACCAAATTTAAAAATCATTCACGACGAAAAAAGTATACAATCCGAGAACTCTGCATCTTGGAAAGACTACTATGGCTATCGTAATGAAATCCATATGTTGAAAAAGCACCATCTTTTAGCTGCTGTTACCTGGTCAAGACGGAGAATAAAAAAAATAGGTGACAATCCTATAAAAGCAAATATTTTCAAAGAGGCTCTTAAGGATGCCTGGATGGGAAGATTAGGCATCCACAAAATATATAAACCAGGATGGAGTGCTCAAAAATGAATAACAATATTGTTTTACTACTTACCGCTTGTGTAAATCCTGGTGGGATGTCATATACACAACTTCAGTCGCCAGAAATTAGAAAAAAACAATATATTGATGCTTTGAGTTTCTATTTGGAAAAAACATCTTATCCAATTGTTTTCGTTGAAAACTCCGAATGTGATTTTAGTTCCGATTTTACTGAATACATTTATTCTGGCAGATTGGAATATTTAACATTCCGGGGTAATAATTATGATAAATCCCTAGGGAAAGGGGTGGGTGAGACCAATATACTCCGCTATGCATTGAAAAACTCTTTGTTTATTAAGAAGTGTAAATATTTTATAAAAATTACAGGACGACTAAAAGTTAATAACATATCACATTTTGCAACCTCAAAATGGCTACTTTTACATAATGTTTTCAGATGTGATCTTTTGAAATCCGGTTACGCACAATCAATGGTTTTCATATCTTCACCAAAGGTTTTATTTAAATTGTTGAATAATGGTTTTGGTATTATTAATGACTCATTAGGCATCTATTTCGAGCATTGTTTATATGAGTCTCTTCGAAACAGCAAACGAACAATCATCATACCTTTTGCAGAAGCACCTGTTATTGATGGGTATACTGGAAGCAACAATGACAAGTACATTACACTACCAAAGTCTGAAAACTTGTTTCGTAATCTGCGAATATGCACTCATCTTTATTCAGAGTCTCATAGATATATAATGACACTGATATGCTTATCCATATATTGGCCATATAAATTATGGTTTAATTATTACAAGAGAAAAGAAAATGCCAAAATTATCAATCATAACCATTAATTATAACAATAATAACGGACTAAAAGAAACCATCGATAGCGTCATTTCACAAATTTTCACCGATTTTGAATGGATTATTATCGACGGCGGAAGCACCGATGGTAGTCGTGAATTAATAGAGCAACATCAAGACCTTTTCGCCTACTGGTGCAGTGAACCCGACAAAGGCATATATAACGCTATGAATAAGGGTATTGCTCATTCCGAAGGAGAATGGCTCCTGTTTTTGAATAGCGGTGACTGTATTTATGACAACTCAATATTAGATAACATTTTTTCTCAAGAATATACATCAGACATCCTCTATGGAGACGTCTTTTACACTTCTTCTATAGGGGATTTCAAAGTATCATTTCCATCGGAATTAACATTGAGCTACTTATTACAAATGTTTATTAGTCACCAAAGTTCTCTGTATAGACGCGAGTTATTTAATAACAATCCTTATAATGAATCTTTTAAAATTGTATCCGACTGGCTTTTTCATATTCAAATGATTTTACAAAACAAAAAATTTGAATATTTACCTTATATATTAACCAAATGCGACCATAATGGGGTTAGCGTTAATTATGAACAACTAAATAAAGAGGAAAGATTACGCGCCATTGAATTGTTCTTACCGGTCCCCATAAAACGGGATATGGATTTTATATCCACTTACAGTGTTTTCAAAAAAAGAAAAACATTTAAAAATATTTCGCTTCGAGCTGTCAAGCGTTGTATAAGACTGGATTATTTTTTGAAACTCATAGAGAAAACAAAACGGTCTTGTTAATACAATAATTTTATCTTCTATGCTAAAAAAATTATATGCTCCGCTGACATACAAATTCATCAAGTACTACAGGGATAAATACATAATGCCTCCTGTAGACAACAATACATATTTCAGCGACGCAATTGGCGACCCTGAAAAAGCTGCCACACTGATTTCAAAGGCAATAAATGAAGACGCTCCCTGTATGATTACCCGCTTTGGAAGCAACGAACTGGATGCTACACTAAACTATAAAAAAGGACATCCTTTCACTTTCCTCCGAACTGTTTATCCTTTTTGGATCAGCAATACCACAAAAGAAAGAATGCTTACAAATGCAGGTTTTTTCCCAAACGACAACAAGTCACTTTCACATTTTGCAGATTTAATCGTTGACGTTGTCGATAATATTGACATTTTAGGCACTTGGGTTGGAACCGAAGACAATCTGCCATTATCAAAATGCTGTAAAAAGGTAAGTCTAATGTATCTTGAACCGTTCTGGAGCGAAGAGCCGTGGACAGCACAACTCAAAGGTAAAAAAGTTCTAGTGATTCACCCTTTTGCAGAAAGCATACAAAGACAATACGCTAAACGTGAACAACTTTTTGACAACAAAGACATTCTGCCAGAATTTGCATCACTCACAATTATAAAAGCAGTTCAATCAATTGGCGGTGAAACAAATGGTTTTAAATCCTGGTTCGAAGCTTTGCATTATATGGAAGACGAAATTGATAAAGTAGATTACGATGTTGCCCTTATTGGCTGTGGCGCATACGGTATGCCTTTAGCTGCGCATTGTAAAAAGATGGGCAAAAAAGCTGTACATCTTGGAGGAGCTCTACAATTGTTATTTGGTATTCGTGGTAATCGTTGGGAAACAGAACAAGACATCTACAAACAATTTATGAACGAGCATTGGGTTCGCCCTCTTGAAAGCGAAAGACCATCTTCTGCTGATAGTGTGGAAAAAGCCTGTTATTGGTAGATTAAATTAATGATAAATAATTCCATATGAAACTGAAAAAACTTATAACTAAAAGTTCTTATATAAGAAAATGGTTGTATCTTATGGACAAAATAAATCCAATGTACTCATATTGGTACTCTGCAAAAAAAAGGTACAAATCAATAACTGGTAAAAGAATAAATTATAGACACCCCAAAGACTTGAATGAAAAATTAATGTGGTTAACACGATATTGGCAACATCCTCTGAAAACAAAATGTGCAGACAAGTATCTCGTCCGAGAATATGTTAAAGAGTGTGGATTAGAGAGCATTCTGGTTCCTCTAATCGCAGTATACAATGATGCACATGAGATTAATTTTGACATTTTACCAGATAAATTCATTTTGAAATGCAATCACGGTTCCGGTTTTAACATTACTATCAAAGACAAAAGAAATATTGAATCAAAAGAAATCATAAATCAATTAGACAAATGGATGTCGTATGACTATTCCAAGTTGGCTCAAGAAATCCACTATCATAATATACAGCATCGTATCGTTTGTGAGGTTTTAATATCAGAAAATGCACCAACAGAGTACCAATTTAGAATGATTAATGGAAAACCTATAAACATATTGGCTGTAAGAAAAAGTTATGACTCACAACCTTCATATGTTGAGAATGCATATAACCTTGACTGGACTCCAAGCACAGACTATTTTTCAGAATTGCCAAGAGACACCTTTGAAAGACCCAAACACCTAGATAAACTAATTCAATATGCAAAAATACTATCAAAACCATTTCCATTTGTAAGAGTTGATTTCTATGAAGTCGGTGATAAAATATTTTTTGCAGAACTCACATTTACTCCAGCAGGAAACATTTTGGATTACTCTACAGAAACTTTAAAAAAATATGGTGAACTATTAGTTTTACCTCCAAAACACAAAGAGCAATGCATTGTTAAATGATGTTTTTATCTATTGTTATGTTAGCCCCTATTATCCTTTTTGTATATAACAGACCGTGGCACACAAAACAAATAGTTGAAGCACTATTAAAAAACGAGTTGGCTTCAGAAAGTGATTTATTTATTTTTGCAGACGGACCCAAAGACGATGTAACCATTGAACAAATTAATGCGGTAAATGATGTACGTTCATTTATTAAGAATATATCAGGTTTTAGAAGTGTAAACATTGAGGTGTCAGACAATAATAAAGGTCTTGCTAATTCTGTTATTTATGGAGTCTCTAAAGTGATAGAACAATACGGCAAAGCTATTATTGTTGAAGATGATATTGTTACACACCCATATTTCTTACGGTATATAAATGATGCATTGGTTTTTTATGGGGATGATAGCAGAATATTTTCGATAGGTGGTTATTGTCCCAATATAAAAATTCCTTTTTGGTATAATAAAAGTTCTTTTATTGTTCATAGAGCTGAATCTTGGGGGTGGGCTACTTGGAAAGAACGTTGGGAAAAAGCAGACTGGAGCGTTTCTGATTATGACCACATAAGAAAGTCCAATAAAGCAATAACTTTATTCAACAGGGGTGGAGAGGATATGTTTCCTATGTTAACCAGCCAATTAAATGGAGAAATCGATTCTTGGGCAATTCGATGGGATTATACTTTATTCAAACACAATGCATATTGCCTTCGTCCAACAAAATCATTAACATATAATATTGGGTTTGACAATTCTGGAACTAATTGTACAACAATTAATCCCAAAGATATACCCGTTCTTTATAATGGGCGGTATTCTTTTAAATTAAAAAAAAATATAAAAGAATGTCCTATTATTAGTCGCCGTTTTAAGGAATCGCAAGACCATAAAGCGACTCTATATCATAGACTTTTGTATTCTGTAAAGAAAAGACTAAAATGATGAATAATTTAAAGCACAGTATTGGCCGATTATTAAAATATAATGAAACTGCGATTGGCTCAATAATCGTGATGCATCGAGTCGGTAACGTCAATCAAGAAAAACTATGGTATAACGAGCACCTCAAATTATCAACAGAAAAATTTGAACAGTTCGTGAAAAAAGCAAAAAACAACGGATGCAGCTTTATATCATTGGATGAATTGCATTATATACTAACCAAGAAAAAACGTGCAAGACGTATTATTTGTATTACACTTGATGATGGATATGAAGATAATCTCACTATAGGCCTCCCTTGTTTCAAACAGCTAAACGTTCCTTTTTGTATATACGTAAGTACAAGCTTTTTAAACAATGAGGCTTTCCTTTGGTGGTACACTTTGGAAGATTTAATTTTAGACAACAATTATTTGATTCTAAGTGATGGCACCAAATATAATTGTTCTGACAAAAAAGAAAAAGAGAATACTTTTATTTCTTTACGAAATATTGTTTTGAATCTACCTCAAGATAATTTGATTGAAAGCGTAAAAAGCCTTTTCCCTCTTTACTCTTTTAATCCATTAAAGTATGTTAAAGAAACGACTTTGTCTTGGCAACAAATAGAGAAACTAATTAATGAGCCCTTGGCAACAATCGGAAATCACACTCATACACATATGTCCTTTCAGTGTTGCGAAAATGATGAAATAAAAAAAGACATTTTAAAAGCTCAAGAATTAGTTCGATTAAAAACTGGATACACAATGAATCACTTTTCATTTCCTTTTGGTGGACCACCTTCAATAACACCAATCCATTATAAATTAATAAAAGAACTGGGATTCAATACTGCTACGACAACATACGACGACAGTATCCGTTATAATTCGGATTTGAGCAGTCTTCCTAGGAAATTCATTACTGAAAAGAATGTAGATTTAGTATTATCTCAGATTGTAAATGATTAAAAATATTCTTCATATCTCAACTTTTGATTCGGGCGGAGCAGGATTAGCAGCTTTGCGCCTACACAAATCCTTATTAATAGAAGGAATCAACAGCAAGATGCTTGTGGCTCATAAATCAACAAACCTTGATAGTGTCTTCGAAGCAGAAGAGTCCTCTATTAATAAATATATTCCTCCTCATAATCCATTATTAAGATACCTAAAAGTATTTCAACGCAAATTAGGATTTGGAATACCTACTCTTGAATTATACAGGAATAAACTAAACAACTTACAAAAAAAATTTCCAACATCTTTTTCTTTCCCTATTTCAAATTACGATCTTTCAGAACACCCTCTTGTAAAAAAAACTGATATCATACACCTTCATTGGATTGGTAACTTTGTTGACTTTAAAAGTTTTTTTTATCAAGTAAAGAAACCTATTATTTGGACTTTTCACGATATTAATCCATTATATGGCGGATTTCATTATACGAGATTAAGGGAAATATACTATCCGTATTATAAGGATATGGAAGATGTATGTTATCAAATAAAAAAAGAAGCCATGAAAAGCTGTAAAACTCTGAACGTTGTTGCCATTTCGTCCAAAATGAAAGAGTTAATATCAAATCACGAGTTTTATTACAACAGACCCGTATATACGATATTTAATAGCGTTAATGGAGATGATTTCAAATGTTTTGAAAAAAACACAATAAGAAACTATTTAAACCTACCTAATGATAAAAAACTATTATTGTTTATTAATAAGAACATTGAAGACTCGGAAAAAGGATTAAAAGAATTATTATCTGCCATTAACATCATAGACTCTCAGGATATAGAATTAGTCTGTGTTGGGGATGGGAAAATGCCAGTTGAAACCAGAGTTCCTGTTCACCGCTTTTCTGCTGTAAAAGACACCATTTGGTTATCACAATTATATTCTGCTTGTGATGTACTTGTTTTACCATCTTTTCAAGAGGCATTACCCCAAACGCCATTAGAATCCATATGTTGTGGTACCCCAGTTGTTATGACACCCGTCAGTGGTTCAGATGATATTATTAATGATCAAAATGGCGTTTGCTGCAAGGACTATTCCATTAAAGGTATTGCTGATGGTATCTTTGAAGTTCTTAATAGAACATACAATCCAACAATTATAAGGAATGACATTCTTCGAAAATTCAATTCTAAAAAAATCGCAGAACAATATATAAACTTATATAATAATGTCATTTCTTAAAAATTGAATTTAATATATGAAAATTCTCCACATTTCCACTCATCAAACCGGTGGAGCTGCTTTGGCGGCTCTTCGACTACATCAGGCTTTACTTGACAGTGGAGCAGATAGTCGTGTGTTGACACTTGATGGAGAGATTGAAGACAAGCATATTGTACGCTACAAACCATTATTGGATTTACGCCACCCCAAAGGATTGGCAAAGGTGACAAAAAGTGTACTCTATAAACTCAACGTCGGAATGGGACGCTATTGGCGTATGCACGACGAGGCCCGCAAAGACCACGAATGTCAATACACCTATCCTGTGTCACCATATAGAGTTGAGAGCCATCCTCTCGTTAAATGGGCTGATATCATACACCTTCATTTCTGTGACGACTACATCAACTATCCAACATTTTTCAAAAGAGTCAAGAAACCAGTTGTATGGACACTGCACGACATCGGAATCAGATATGGTGGATTTCATTACAAAAATGATTATGATAGACTTCTCCCATATTTCAGACAGATTGAAGATGAATTCTTGACAATAAAAAGGGAAGCTCTTCTCAATGCTGAAAACATCCATATTGTATCACTATCACAAGAGATGTTTGATTTCTGCCATCGCATTGATTATTTAAAAAACAAAATTAATTTTATTATATCAAACGGTGTGGACGCTAGTCAATTCAAACTTCTCAACAAAAAAGAATGCAGAAATGAATTATGCTTGACGACTGACAAAATAATACTTCTTTTTGTTGCTGAATTTGTCCAAACCAAAAGTAAGGGATTGAATTTGCTTAAAGAATCAATATCTGCAATGGGGAAAAAAAATATTCTTCTTTGCATTGTCGGAAATTATCCCGAAGATATGCCTCACAAAGATATAATAAATACTCGATATTTTGGGAAAGTGCAAGATGTCGATACTTTGAGTAAAATATATTCTTCAGCCGATTACTTTGTTATGCCATCATCTCAAGAGGTTTGTCCTCAGACTCCCCTTGAAGCAATGGCCTGCGGAACTCCCGTTGTAGTATTTCCTACAGGTGCAATGAAAGACTATGTTCTTCCCCAATATGGTGTAGTATGTAAAGACTGCTCTTTAGAAGCATTAAAAGACGGCATTGAAGAAGCATTGAACAAATCTTATGATGGCTATCAGCTCAGG
>JAEEGL015938756.1_pt1 | contig 15926 bp, 15 predicted proteins | sample 9134231 | NCBI WGS metagenome assembly JAEEGL01 (sample SAMN16246548, study PRJNA631951) | gut metagenome | biome: gut microbiome; feature: rumen; material: fiber-attached | host: Bos | place: Iran: Karaj | collected 2018-10 | reverse complement strand
TCACCGATGACCATTATATATATCTCAGCATGGTATATAGAGTCCGAAGTATGGGTGAACCATCTGGTGTTATATGTAGTACCCCCGATCTCGACCTCGATATCAGAGTTCCTGCAGAACCATCCGTAATCATCTTCCCCATCCCCTATAGCCTCTGCCACATACCGGTCCATCAAGGTCTCGGCAGAGTAAGGATCGTAACCGCCAAATCCTGCTGTCATTATGTAGAACATATAAAAATCGGTATCCTCGTGAACAGTGTTACATACGGTGACATCGACCTGGTTCCTCAGGCTCCTGTTAGTTACGCTGGCGCCTTCCGGTACCGTATATAGAAGATCCGTACCCGGGATAGAAAAAGTATCTCCCTCTTCAAGATGTTCGGCTCCGTTAGAGTTCAGCTCTATGACACCGCCGTCCTCCGCATCGTCAGCAGGATCAACTGCTGCATCGTCCGACGAAGTCGTCTCAGCTACGGAAGGCTCTGTCTCTACTACCTCCTCATGGAACTCTATCTCTTCATCCGCATAGGGGAAGAGCTTCTCAAGATCCGCCAGGTTCATGAGGAGTATATCTGAGCCGTCGTTATAGAAAGTAAGCGTCAGATCCTCTCTTATAAGATCATCCGAAGCTTCGACCGCTTCCTCAAAATCCTCAACTGATACGATACTCTCATCTTCGAGTACTGCCCTGTAATCCGTATATGTAAAGCTTACATCTATGGTATATCCGAGCTTATCTGCCTGCTGCAGGCTGTCGGCATTGACCTCGTATTCTAATGTAGCGGCTACCGCCTTCTTTGCATCATCTTCCCCGATAAGATCGAAGATCTCCTTCAGTGCTTCGTCTTCATATCTTGAAGCGCCCGACAGCCCCCTGTAATCAAGTTCCTTCGTATTGACACAGACCTCCGAAGCGAGTCCCGGGATCAGTTCAAGGCTCTTATCCGAGCACGCGCCAAGCGGCACCAGCATCGATGCCGTGAGCAGCATCGACATGTACTTTACTGTTCTTTTCATTATGATCTCCCCAACACACACAAAGGGTTAACGATAGTTAACTTCTCATTGAGTATACAATAAAAGATTCCCCGGGTACACCTCATTCCCTTAAAAAAGTCTTAATCTTCGCTGCAGCACGAAATGCCGATATTACTGCATTTCGAGCACTTTATAAAGTCTTTACCATCTTTTTGCGGCGAAAGGTATTGACTTCTATATCGGGAGCCGATATACTCAGCTTACGATATATCGGACGCCGATACAACGACAGACGATATAACGTCAAACGATACAGAATAGATATAGAAAACGGAGGACAGAAAAATGGCAAAGAAGACAGCAACAGGAATCATGGCAACAGGAGCTATCTTAGCAGCGATCGCCGGAACAGTACTTATGATGAATGACAACATGATATCAGGACTCGGACTTATCGTTACAACAAGCCTCGCACTCTCGATCTGCAACATCTATAAGAATACAAAGGCAGCAAAGGAGAATAACTGATGCCGCATCAAGCACTTACGGAAGCGGTCTTTTACATATTACTTTCGCTTATGAAGCCGCTTCACGGATACGGAATAATCCAGAATGTGGGTGAACTTTCCGGCGGAAGGATAAAGCTCGCGCCGGGTACACTATACGGAGCACTGAACTCTCTTGTCGACAAGGGATGGATAGATGCACTTCCGGAGAATCCCGAGAGCAGGAAGAAGGAATACGTGATCACAGGTGCCGGCAAGGCAGTTCTCAAGGACGAGATAGACCGTCTCGCCGAGCTGGTCGATAACGGCAGGAAGATCCTGGGGGAGGGCCTTATATGAGAAAGACCGAACACAAGCTCTTCTGGCTCTGGGAACTTCCCAAAGAAGAAGCCTGGATCAACGATATGGCGGATCACGGATACGGTCTTGTTGATATAGGAAGGATCAGGTACGAGTTCGAAGATATTGAGCCGAACAAGTACAGATATAAGTCACTCTTCCTCAAAGGATCTTACACTTCAGAAAAGATAAGAGGGTTTATCAAGTTCATGGAGGATATGGGGATCATGAACGTAGGCCATGTCTCCTATCCCGGGCGCACATGCATATATTTCAGATATGAGAACACGGGAGAAGAACTCGAAGTATTCTCCGATCTTGATTCCAAGATCGAATATGAGAAGACTCTATCCTCATATCTCGTATTCGTAGGAATCCTGAACCTGTTCGCCTGGATCTACAATACGGCAGTATTCATCATGAACTGCATTCACGGACATCCTACATTCATCAGCTTCTTGTGCATCATTAACCTGGGACTTGCTATAGCGATCGCCATAGCGCTTGTAAGGATCAACGGAAAGATAAAGAAGCTGACACAAGAACGAGAGATACACGAATAACAAAGGGAGGTTATTATGGAAAGATTAACGAATCAGGAGAGACTCAAGCCCTGGATGGGTGTAGTCTTCTTCGCAGTATTGATGGGACTTTTTGTCTCGATATGCGCATGGATGCAGTACACATGGGGCGTCCCGGGTCTTATAGGAACAGAGCTTCTCTTCGCGGGAATGTCGGTACTTCTCTGTGTCATAAGAAAGGTAAAGATATCTGAGGTCTTCCCCATAAAGAAGATAACTCTCAGGGATTTCTTCGGATGCATAGTGCTCCTTATAGGAGCTTATATGCTCTCCATCGCAGCCATCATGCTGATGCAGTACCTCGTACCTTCGAGCATGGCAGAAGCCGAGAGCATCTCAGGTATGCTCTACGGTCCGGACGCAAACTTCTTCTACATTCTCTTCGCGGTAGGTATCCTGCCCGCGATCTGTGAAGAGATGGCACACAGAGGAGCTATCTTCTCCTCCTTCAGAGGCGTGAAGCATGAGTGGATCCCCATCGTAGTAGTAGGTCTGTTCTTCTCCATCAACCACCTCTCCATCTTAAGAGGTCCCTTCACATTCATCCTCGGAGCTGTCCTTGCATATGTAATGTGCAAGAGGAACAACATCCTCCTTACCATGATGATGCACTGCATGCTCAACAGTTTCTCCGTGTGTCTCTCATTCCTCACGGGACTTGCTAACAGCGAGACTACAGGAGAAGTTGCAGCAGCCGGAGGCTCCCTCTCCTCACTTGGCCTTGGTCTCATAATGGGATGCGGAGGTCCCGTTCTCCTCATAACGGGTATGATGATCATCAACCCTAAGGGCCACAAGGCAAAAAGATACATCTGGGCAGGTATCGCAAGCGGCGTAATGCTCTTGTCCGGAGCAGCTCTCTTCGGAGCATCGATAGCCGGTAATACACTTGTAAATTCCACTGTCGCATTCGATGTTACCGAGGCCGACCAAAGCAATCTTGCAAACTTCACAATCGAGGAAGAAGGGGTCTGTGTAGTTCAGGTCATGGTAACCGGAGCCGAAGGCGATTACCATATAACAGTTGCCGATTCCGAAGGCAACGTTGCCTGCCAGGGAGATGTCGCAGAAGGCACGTTCAGGCTCTATCAGGAGAGGATCTCCCCTGAACCTGACGAATACGAGATCATTGTCGAAGCGGGAGATAACGCAGTCGGCGAGCATCCGTCATTCACAATAACAGTACAGAAAGCATGATAAACAAGGCCCCGTTGCTTCAAGGCAGCGGGGTCATTCTTTACTTAAGATCTTCTCTTCTTATAACGGAGACATGAGTTATCTCATTTGCTTCATCCGGGTATTCCTTCTCGAAATGCATTCCTATGGATTCCGCCGTCTTATAGGAAGGAACGTTGGTATATTTGCAGTAGGAATAGAGCGCGGGATAGTCGGTATTGTTAAATGCCCAGTCTCTTACCGCGGCAGCAGCTTCCCTCGCATATCCCTTCTTCTGCTGATCTGCCCTTATATGGTATCCGATCTCGGGGAGCATCTCGCCTTCAATATTCTGCAGAGTAAGACCGCAGTCGCCGATCATCTCCCCCGTCTCCTTGAGGCACACGGCCCAGAGCCCGAACCCGAAGTCCTCGTATCGCTTCATGTTCCTTGAGATCCATTCCCTTACCCTGTCCTCATCGAAAGAATACGGGTAGTGCTTCATTATCTCCCTGTCTGCGAGCACCTTATAGAGCGCATCAAAGTCGCTCTCATCCATCTCGCGAAGATATAATCTCTCAGTCTCGATCCTCATCTGTGTCACCTCTTCTCTCTTAATATGAGGGTGACATTATAGCACAAAAGATCTTCTCTCCGATCTCATACTTAACATCAAACTTTAAAAGCACTTGCTTCTTTTGTTATCAGAGCCGGATCCTTTTTATTCTTGAACTCATTATGCAACTGAACAAGGGCCGAGATAATAAGCGGCAATGTTATCGCTGCTATAAGGGGAACCATAGATAAAGGATAATCGGTCACATCCTGCTGCTCGAAGTAACCTGCTCTGTCTTCAAGGAAGCAGGGCCATACATGTGCCGAGAAGTCCACTAATCCGTGAAGGATGATGCAGGACAAAAGATTTCCCGAACGATAGTAGACTACCGCAAAGAGGGCTCCGAAGAATGTGGCATATGCTACCTGCGTCAGTGTTGCAACAGTGTTATGTCCGTTAAGGTTAAAGAAGTGGATAGCTCCGAATATGAAAGCAGATACGAAAGTCGCAAGATAGATCCCCCTCTTAGACTCACCCCAGTATCCCCTGAAGATATTGAAGAGGAATCCTCTGCACACAGTCTCTTCCATAAGACCTATACACATGTTGGTCACAAGGTAGAACAGGAGAGCAGGGGCCGCTTTCAAAAACGATATCTCGGGGCGTTGGTACTCGCAAACGATGTTGAATATTACTGTACAGAATATGAGGATACCATATCTGAACATACCTTTAACTAAGTTCTCCTTCTTGATACCGATCTCGATCTTATATGCTTTCTTGATATAAAACAGGATACCGGCAGCAGAGAGAACGCGTCCTACTAGATTGACGGCTTCCTCGACGATCTCATTCCCGACGTGATCGGATATGATCTCGCTGATCACAAAAGGCAGCATGAGCAACATACATATGCCTATGCTGATGAAAAGTTTCTTTTTGTTCTTTTCCATTTCAGTACACTCCTATAGACGTTTTGTTTACGCTAAGAAGCATAACAACCCCGTCTGTAGTCGGTCTGAATATCACCTTAAATCCGTCTTAAAAATATATTCCATATACAGCCCTTATCGGATGGAGCAAGTTCTATCCGGCCTTCGTGAAGCTCCACTATCTGCTTAACTATAGCAAGACCCAGGCCGCTTCCCTGTGAAGTATTGTCGATACGGTAGAACGGCTTCCATATCATATCTTTGTCGGCCTCAGGTATACCGCAACCGTTGTCACTCACGGTGATCTCTATATCTTTAGCAAGCACGACCGATATTTCTATCTTCGTCCCTTCACGGTTATATTTCACTGAATTCTCAATAAGATTATCAAATACTCTTCTCATGAGGTTCTTATCGATATCGACATATATCTCCCGATCCGGAATATCAAATGCATATTCGAACCCGTCCTGCTCGAAGCGGGTTATATATTCCGCCGCAATAAGCCTTATGAACTCACAGATATCCGACTTCTCCTTATTAATCTCATATCCGGCACTTCCAAGTTTCGAATACATGAACAGGCTCTGAAGCATCTCATTGGTGCGAACGGAATTGTCATAGATCATGTGAAGATAATCTTCTTTATCCTTTTCCTCAACTTTGTTATTAAGGAGCATTTCGCTATATCCCTGTACGCTCGCAAGCGGGGTCTTCAGATCATGAGAGATCTCCGATACAAGGAGCATCCTCTTATTCTCTTCTTCCTTCTCTATCCTCTCGACTTCCTTTGCCGTCTTGACGGAATAAGCCACGGCAAATGCGGTAAGTACCATTAAGTACAAGATAAATATCAGTTGCACGATGGTATAGTCTCTGCCAAAGTAAGCCGAATCAGAATCGATATTTATAGAGATAAGAAAAGACACGGGCTGCCTGAGTATCAACCAGTACGGGGCCGCCCCGTCGTAGTATGCGATGTCATAAAAAGATCCCGAATCATCTGCCATCTCATTAAAGAGTTCGGCCATTTCCTCGGATGTCAGACAGCCTTCCTGCTTCATGGACTTGCCGCCGAGATCGATTACATTCCGGTCCTGATCTATGACCATAGCACCTCCGCCGGACTTTATATAATCCTCCACATATATATCCTCGATATTTTCGCAAAGTCTGTCAGCAGCGGGATATTCGTCTGCTATCTTGTAATGTGAGAGGTGCGCTATGACCATCAAGATAAATATCGGGAGCAAGGATATACCGAGAGTCATCAGCATGACTCTTATAAAACGTCGTGTCAGAAGTCGCTGTGTGCCGCTCTTAGCCATCAGTTGAAACGGTACCCGATACCGACAAGAGTATCAATGTGCTTGTTATCATCGTCATCTATCTTGGATCTTAAGTGTGATATCTGGACCATCACCGTATTATCGTCATATACGTAGTCGTCCTGCCATACAGCCTGATATATCTGCTTCTTGGTGACGACCTTACCCATATTCTCGGAAAGATACTTAAGGATATGGTACTCTTTGGCATTCAGGGTCAGTTGTACGCCATCCTTCTCCACTGTACCGTTAATAAAATCCATCCTGAGGTTGCCGGCCTTGATCACCTGACTCTCCGGGATCCCCTTATTCTCCAAAGCTCTTATATGACGTTTCTGAACTTCGAGCCTTGCCATGAGCTCATTCATTCCCCAAGGCTTCACAAGATAGTCGTCCGCGCCCAGACGAAGACCGCTGACCTTATCTGTCTCTTCTCCCCTTGCAGTCAGTAAGAGCACAGGCATATCGGAATCCTCACGTATCTTCATCAGAAGGGACAAGCCGTCCATAACAGGCATCATTACATCAAGGATGGCCATGTCAGGAGACTCGGTCTTGTAAAGGTCATAAGCCGCTTTACCGTCAGAAGCCTCTACTACATCATATCCTCCGCCCGTCAACTGATCCCAAAGAAGCCTTCGTAATGCTTCATCATCTTCTGCTATAAGGATCTTCAATGCTCATGCTCCTTCTGTTAATTTCCGATGGTATTGTACACCAAGAAAGCCTGATCATACAGCTTGATCTTACTGCGAGAAAGGTTACTGCCATACATGAAACATACTGAATGATCAGCGTATATCAGGTAACCTTACATTCTTCATTCAAACTCAAAAAAGTCAGAAAACTCTCCGGAGAATCCTCTCTCGGGAAGAGACATGAGAAATGACATATCGTCATCTCCTATGGTGAAGTCGTAGATATCCAGATTGTTCTTCATGTTCACAGGATTGTTAGCCTTGGGTATCACGGATATCCCCTGCTGCACCAGGAACCTCAGCATCAGCTTCTGAGGACTCACCGCATACTTGACCGCGAACCTGTTTATGGTCTCATCCTCACCCAGCCTTCCTCTTCCCAAGGGGCTCCATGCCTGTACATGGATATCGTTCTTCCTGCAGTATTCCACCGCATAGTTCTGCATATATCCGATATGGAGCTCCAGCTGGTTCACCATGGGCTTGATCTCGCAGTTATCAAGCAGCACCTTCATATGGTGAGGCATGAAGTTGCTGACGCCGATGGCTCTTATCCTGCCTTCCTTATAGAGCTCCTCCATCGCCTTCCATGTAGCGATGATCTTGCTCTTCCACTGAAGGTCATCCTTCGTGAGCTTGGGCCAGTGTATAAGGTAAAGATCCAGATAGTCCGTACCGAGCTTCTCTATAGATTCATTGAATGCTTTCTTAGCTTCTTCGTAGCCGAACTGCGTGGGCCATACCTTACTTGCGATAAAGATCTTATCTCTTGCGATCCCGGAAGCCTTGATCTCAGCTCCCACTACATCTTCGTTAAAGTAGAAGGAAGCCGTATCAAGATATGTATATCCCGCGTCGAGTGCATTTCGCACGGCGCCTTCGCTGCTCTTATATGTGCCGAATCCTACAGGCTCCACTTCAACTCCGTTATAGAGCTTAAACAGCTCCTTAGAGGGCTTGATCCTGTATCTCATCTCATAGAATTCAAAGGGAGTCGTGCCGTCGAGCTTGGTCTTATTGCCTTCGCCTATTATCTCGAATCCGCACTTCTCCAAGACATGTCCGGATACTACATTCTCCTTATGGAAAGAAGACTCCAGGACAGTCTGGTGCAGCACTTCCGTACCGAACTTTATAAGTGCCTGCATGGTCTCCGTGCCGTATCCTTTGCGCCAGTGATCCTTGGCGAAGTTATATCCTGCCACGAAGCAGTCGATCTCTTTCCTGTAGGACAGACCGCAGCTGCCACACATATAGTTATCCTCGTCCTTGACGCATACCGCAAAGTCGTAGTCAGTATCACTGTCTATATCTATAGTCGAGAGCCACCCCTTCGTATCCTCGATGCTCGTATGGGTGTTATAGATCATGTACTTAGCCACTTCAGGATCAGATGTCCATCTGTCGTAAGCATCCTGACAGTCGTCCATGGTAATAGGTCTTAAGATAAGCCTCTCTGTCTCTATAACGGGAGTGCGCATAAGTAATTCCTCTGTTCCTTAAGATTCTTACAGATAATCTTACCATGAATTAAGAACTATTTAAGAGTTATCTTAGAGGCCTTTAAAGACTGCCGCTTCCAAAGAAGATAGACTAAAGCCATACAAGCAAAAAACTTCTATAAGGAGGATAAGACAATGAAAGATTTTGATATAAAGATCAAGGGCAGCTGTGAGGCAAGGATATTCGGAACAGGCGACGAGACTATGGTCCTCCCCTCTAATGCAAAGATCGACACCGCAAGAGATACGGTCGATATCACGACTGACTTCAAGGAAGTAAAGATCGGTCTTCCCTCTTGCTCAGAGAAGGTGGAGATTGCTGCGGATAATTCTGACATCACCATCGAGAGCTTAAAGTTCGAGACACTTGAGATCGACGCCAAGGAGAAGATCACCATAAGGCTCATCGACACCGAAGGTAAGATCGACATCAATATGATAGGCGGAGAGGCTACTCTTATCGTACCCGAGGGATATTCCTTCACAACATCGAATACGGGAAGGAACAATAAGATCTTATGCGACATCTCTCAGGATGTGACTTCAAAAAATATAGTGGAATTCGGAGGAAAGGAAAGCAGCCTTAAGATCATCAGGTTATGAGATGATCTTAAGACTGCCATATAAGAAAGGTATTGAGTCAGGGAATGTATTTATCAGGCCTCAACTGCCTTAGGTGATATCTCCTTATCATTCTTCTTCGAATTAAATACGGGAAGAAGGATGAATGCTATGAAGCATATACTTGCGATGATCTCAGGAGGTATATCCTTCCAGCTGGAGGACTGGTTCTGCATTCCCTCAAGTCCGCCCATAAGGACACCGGCGATATTGTTGTTCAGGAAGTGCATAATGACAACAGCCCAAAGATTCTGAGTCTTGATCATGACATATGAGAAGAAGATGGAGATGGAGATACATGTGATGATCTGGGATACGAGCATCGCAGGACCACTCTCCTTTGTGTAATACATAAAGTCGATATCGATGTGCCAGATACCCCAGATAATACCGAAGAAGAGGATTCCGAGCCGGTAACCGAACTTCTTCTCCATCAATGGCTGAAGATAATATCTCCATCCGTACTCCTCACCGAAGAATGTAAGGTGAGCCATAAAGAAAGAGAAGGGGAGCATTATAAGTGTAGCTACAGAATTAAGTGAAGTGCAGGACTTAAGTACCGCAGCTATCGAGCCTGACGTACCATTCATTGCATCTCCGAGTGCCAGGGCCACTACCACCCTTATAATGAGCAGTACTACGAAGAGCACGATAAGAAGTGCGCTCTTCTTGATATTCTTATGTGCGATACCGGCGCTCTCGTTGATCTCCTTCTTACCTGCAAAAGACAGGATCAATACGATCATGCTTCCTATTGCAAGAGGAGCAGAAAGGATCAGTGTCCATACATCCGTCTTGGTCCCGGCCATATCCAAAGGTTCGATATGGATAAATACCGCTGCGATGCTTATCGCGAGCATAGCTGCTGTAGTGAGAAGTGTCGTTACATATACTCCCATAGGAAGCTTTGTGCCTTCTTTGCGTGTAAGTATCCTTCCCAGGATAACTCCGCATGCGGGATACATCATGTGCGTGTTGACCAGGGCCGACAGATCGTACTGTTTACTGTAGCCGATATACATAAAAATGCTCATCAGGGCTACCATGCCGTATGCCACCGCAATGAAGATCCACAACATCTTTTTGTGATCTTTTTCCATTGTGATTACCTCAAGTGAATTATTAGTTTCCGATCTCAACGGCGACTATACTAACACACGAGAACTGCAAAAGATCACGATATACGATATCTGAAACATATCTTTATATTATGTTAAACCGGACTCAAGTTCCTTTTATAATTCGGCTCTTATCCGCCATATCGTATCTGCGCCTTGAATATGCCGTCTTCACAAGACAGCTTCAGCTTATAGCCCAGGATATCAAGATCGTTCTCTGCTATGGCAAGGCCCAGACCGGAGCCCTTGCTGCCCCTGGAACTGTCGCCCTTCACGAAAGGCTTCTTCAGCGCCTCAGCATCCTCATAGACCATGGAAGTCTTATTGCTTATGGTAAGCGCTTCATCGGTATTTTCGATAAGGACAGAGGATCCTTCTTCCCTGTATCTGTATGAGTTAAGAAGAAGATTATCCAGCGCCTGTGAGAAGAGCTTTCTGTCAGTTATCTTCCTTACCTCTTCGCCCTTTATCTCTGCCTTCATGTCAGGGAACGAAGCAAGTCTCTCTTCTATAAGGGATCTTATGTCTACACTCTCTTCCTTCACATCGAGCTTTCCGGATTCACTTCTTGACAGCATCAGGATATCTTCGATCTTACGATCCATCAGGTTAACATTCTCGCAGATCTTTTTTGAATAGCTTTCAGTATCTGATCCGGATGGATCCGACTCCATGCTCTCGGCGCATGCCAGTATAGTGGCAAGAGGAGTCTTGAGATCATGGGCCATGGCTTCTGTAGTCTTCCTTCTGTATTCGAAGATCTCCCAGATGGTCTTATCCTTCTGATATCGAATGACCGAGATAACAAGTGCGGCAACGACTGCGCTTGCAACACCGAGGATGATGATAACAGTACACGTATAGGATGCATACTCAAATACGCCTCCATGCTTATCTTCGACAAATCCTATATACCAGGATGCATCCGCTTTGCTGAACTCGCCTTCCTCACGGATGACAAGATCACCGTTCTCATCAACGGTCTCGTAGAATCTTACATCCGCCGACGACAGCTCGGGAGCCATCCTGTAGGATATGAAGAACAGACTTGCTCCGCCTTCCCCGAATTCGATATACTCATAGCCGCTCGTATCGGAAGGAGTACAATCTACTTCATATATCTTGCCATTGTCTTCGATATTTATTACGCCCGGGATAAAGGTATCAGTCTCACGATCTATATAAGCGCTCATGAGCTGATAATATCTCGAGTTGTCCGCCTCATACATGAACTGCGCTACCGTATCGTAAGCATGCTCATTCTCCCAATAGGTATACTCTTCCAACGAGAGCTTACCTCCCATGAAGCTGTTAACGGGATCAAGATAAGATATGTCTTCCAGGAAACACATCATATTATCATCACCCGGCAACCTGAAGAATCCGGTATCCTTATCAGTATTCAAAATCACATCGCCCACGACGATCTCGGCGTAGTTACGGTTAGCTAACTGATATATAGCAAGAGCGGTCTTTAATCTGTTCAGTGCAAAGTCGTATTCTTGGCTTCCGGGTTCAGTCTCACTTAGCTGCATTGTATATTCCACCAGCTTATCGTGGTAGGAACCGTTAGTGTTGTACCTCTGCTCGATGACATTATCTCCTACCTTCTTTATAAGCACTGTCGTGAGCACCGCAAAGAGCAGCAGGCATATGGTCAACCTAAGCAAAAATATCTTTTTGAACGAGGGCTTAACGATGGAAGTCCTTCTCATATCTCCTCCTTAATCGACGATCTTATAACCGCCTCCGATAACAGTCTTGATCTTATCTCCGGAACTTCCCAGGCTCTTCCTTAATTTCTTGATGTGGTTATCGACGACTCTGTCTGAACCGTCGAATCCTATACCCCACACCAGATCCAGGAGCCTGTCTCTTCCGAGGACATGACCTTTGTTCTCCATTAGTGTCTTAAGAAGGAAATATTCTTTGGGAGCCAGTGTGAGCTCGTGTCCGCCTGCGATTACATCCATCCTCAGCGGGTAGAGCTCTATATCGCCGCACTTGATGCTGATCTCACTTTTAAGATCGGCCTCAGTCCTGCTTAAAAGTGCTAAGCATTTCGCATAGAGTACCTTAAGTGAAAAGGGCTTTACCATATATTCATCCGCACCTATCTCATAACCCTTGAGGATATTATCCTCATTTCCGAGTGCGGTAAGAAATACTATTGGGCAGCTGCTCTTCGCTCGAAGTGCCTTGCAGACTTCAAAGCCGTCGGCCCCCGGGAACATGATATCAAGTATAGCGATGTCGTATTCATTCTTGTCGATAAGATCGAGCGCCGTGTTGCCGTCTGGCGCCGTATCGACTTCGAACGATCCTTTGCTCCTGAAGAAATCGGCAACAAGGGTCAGTAATTCTTCAGAGTCTTCAACTATCAGGATATCTGCCATCCGGAATACTCCTCCTTTATCACCATGCTACCGAACCGATGTGTCCATAGTATATCCATTCAAGATAAAGTATAACCGATTCACACGAACCGGCACACATTTCGTCGTTTTGTGTGCCATTATTCGTGCCGCGGCAGGATGCCGAGCGATATCACTTTTACTTACACGGGCTCATCGATCACTTCGCCACCCCATTCAACGAGGGTGAGGCCGGAACGATCTGCAAGTGAAGGATTCATATCTTCTAATTCCTGAGGCTCGATCTCTACATACTCTGAAGATGCGTACCACAGCATATTGATCCTGACGGTTACATCAGGCTCAGGGGTTACGATGAGACCTGCTGCATCCTCGTAAGCAGTTGTTTGGAATGTGATGACGTTATACTCATTTCCTTCCATTAACGGGAGCCAATATGACATGAAGTCAGATGTTTCTTTCTCATTAAGACCGAGCTCTGCCAACGCTTCGTTAAGGAAGCTCTCTGTGTCGCTTCCTCTGACGCAGAATCCGCGGCTCAAATCGTAATCCATGTTGAGCGCTGCTTCCCAGAAAAGGAACGGATATGTATTGCCATCCTCATCTTCCAGGACTCCGTCGGAAGTTGCAGTTACACTCCATCCGCAGGACTCATCATAGAGCGGATATGTAACATCAAGTTCACCATCAAGATTGAGGCTTACATTGATCATCTCATCCTCGTTTTCCTCGTTATAGAGATAGATGATCGGAGCGTGAACATGAACAGATTCAGCAGCCCTACGTGCTCTGTCTCTATATGATCTTATGGATACAAATAACAAGATACCGGTAACTGCGAACACGATGAAAAGCACGATCAATTCGGCGGTAATCCTTTCTTTTTTCTTCGCGGCAATGATTATATATATCACTAACGCGATCACTGCAAATATCGGAATTAACAATACACTGATCGATAAGCCCAGCGACACAGAACACGTTAATGCACACCATACGCTGCTCTCGGACATTAATAAAGTTATCTGAACCAAAGTCATGTATGTTAACAGGCACAATGTAAAATAGATCAGCAAAGAAGATTGGGCATACACGTCCTTCCATGAATTATCAGGGTTCGACTTAGATTTTTTATGCAGGAAATATACGCCTACGAGAATTCCGATCTCTATAAGTATTATCGGCAACGCACGAAGAACAACAGATACTCCCGCATGAACCTTATCAGCCTTTAACTGAGCTTCACGGTCAAATTCTCTGTTAACGACAATGCCGGGATCACGTGTATCAATAACCTGATCAAGAATTCTCTTTCCATCGTCAGCAACATGATAATCAAAAGATATATCATCGCCTGCCATAAGGAACTCGTTATCATCTTCAGTGAAGATGAATTCTGTCTCGCGATAAGCATAATAACAACCATCATCCAAAGTCACTTCAAGGTAATGCCACTGTTCTACGATCTCGTCTGTACCTGCGATAAGTAAAGATTCCGTAGCAATTTTCATAGCCACGATTCGACCGGAGCCGGATTCTATAGTATGGTCAGAGACAGGCGCATTTGAGATAAAAGCGCCATACGAACTTAACAGATTTGCCGACGGATGATATTCGGAGACAGCATATTCGTTATCCAAATTCTTGTATTCATTACTAATAGCATTGCCGATCGGGAAAAGATTCGACAAAACGATAAGCAGAACAGCAAGCACAATGTAAATAGACTTCTTCATATCCCTCATAACCAACCTCGCGTTAAGAATACGTTGTCTGGATTATAAGAAACGAAACCGGAGAAGTAAACGCACTAACAATATGGGTAGAATAGAAATTATTATACTGTCAGTCTAGATCTACAGCAGGATATATCGCACCTATGCCATGCAGGACGATCTTAAAACTTGTCACTTCCAAGGTCTGACATTTCCGATCCAGCCGTTGTTCTTCCAGTAGTTGAAATCGGTATATTCAGGGTCCTGCTTGCCGAGATTCATCTGAAGCATGCGTACTATGTAGAACTTACCCTTTGCAAGGATACCTGCTCTTGCAGGCTTGGAATAATCAATAGCGGCACACTTAGCAGCGAGTTTCTTAAGTGAAGATGTCATTTCCGACTTTTTCTTCTCCGGGATCTTATCCCAGTCGATCTCGCTCATGAGCTTGAACTTAGCTACCCTGATCCATGAGACTCCCCACCAGGACAGGCTGTCCTTTATATCCTTGGCAGTAGATGAATCTCCTCCGCCTAAGCACTGGGTGATGATAACTGCTCTCTTTCCGAACATCTCCTTCGCGGGTCTGTGGGGCATCCATCTGTAACCGAAGTGATCCAAGAGATTCTTCATGGCACCTGTTACGTGATATACATAAACAGGCGATGTAAATACAAGAAGATCCGCTTCAAGAAGAGCCTTCTCGATAGGAGCTATGTACTCTCTGTCCTTGCACTTATCTTCATTACCAAGAAAGCATGTCGTGCAACCCATGCAGAAGTTGGGACAATCCTTTGGAAGATAAAATTCCGTTATCTCCGCTTTGTCTCTGAAGCCTTCAAGAAATGCTTCCTTGAGCTTATATGTAACACCCTTTTTCTCACTTCCGTTTATAACTGTTATCTTCATTTTTCTCTCCCGTATAATTCATCGAATTTTATAATGTGTTCTTCCAATAACTTAAGGCACTCTTCTTCTCTTGAAGGATCTCTGTCGCACACCGTAAGGAGCGTATATATCGGCGCGTAGAAATGAAGCGTCATTATCGGGATATTGTCGGTCTGTAAGATACCCTGCTGAACAAGAAGACCGAAGAGCATTCCCTGATAAGATAGAGGATCGTCAAAGTATTGTTTCATATAGACTTTACTCAATGCTTCATCACGGAACTGTTCAATAGTCAGCATCTTACGAAATCTCTTCGTATAGTCATCGTGAAGGTAGTATAAGAACAGATTCTTACCGAGTACTACAAGATCCGTCTCCTTCATCGTCTTATAGATACCGGCATCCGTATCCGCATCGTCACCGGCGATATTAAGGCTCCCGGCAGTCTCCTTGAACCTTGTATACATCACTTCCAGGATTGCATCAAAAATCGCCTGCTTATTCTTATAGTGCTTGTATAAAGACGGCGCCTTGATCCCGACCCGCTCTGCAATATCGTTAACATAGACGTTGGCATATCCTTTCTCAGAGAAGAGCGTCAATGCTTCGTCTAATATCCTCTCCTTTGTATT
>JAEEGL015154741.1_pt1 | contig 15926 bp, 10 predicted proteins | sample 9134231 | NCBI WGS metagenome assembly JAEEGL01 (sample SAMN16246548, study PRJNA631951) | gut metagenome | biome: gut microbiome; feature: rumen; material: fiber-attached | host: Bos | place: Iran: Karaj | collected 2018-10 | reverse complement strand
CTGGGCAAGCGCGTGGACTATTCCGGCCGAAGCGTTATCGTGGTCGGCCCGGACCTTAAGATCTATCAGTGCGGCCTGCCGAAGGAAATGGCGATCGAGCTGTTCAAGCCGTTTGTTATCAAGGAACTGATCAGCAAGAACATGGCGCAGAACGTCAAGAGCGCGAAGAAGATGGTCGACCGCGTCCAGTCGGAAGTGTTCGACGTTCTGGAAGAGGTGATCAAGGAGCATCCCGTGATGCTGAACCGCGCACCTACCCTGCACCGTCTTGGCATTCAGGCCTTTGAGCCGATCCTGGTGGAAGGCAAGGCGATCCGCCTGCATCCGCTGGTCTGTACCGCTTTCAACGCCGACTTCGACGGCGACCAGATGGCTGTCCATCTGCCCTTAAGCGTAGAGGCTCAGGCGGAATGCCGCTTCCTGCTGCTGTCTCCGAACAACCTTTTAAAGCCGTCTGACGGCGGCCCCGTGGCCGTTCCGTCTCAGGATATGGTCCTGGGTATCTACTACCTGACGCAGGAACGTCCGGAAACGCTTGGTAGCGGCCGCAGTTTCCGCAACCTGAACGAAGCCATTCTGGCTTACGAAAACAAGCAGATTGACCTGCACGCCAGCATCGCGGTGCGCCGCGAGGGCGTGGACCTGGAAGGCCGTCCGATCCAGCGCATGATCCATTCGACGCTGGGGCGCTTCCTGTTCAATGAGATCATCGATCAGGATCTGGGCTTTGTGGACCGGACCGTGCCGGGCAACGAACTGGCGCTGGAAATCGACTTCCACGTAGATAAGAAGGGCTTAAAGAAGATCCTGGAGAAGGTCATCAACGTTCACGGAACGACCAAGACCGCTGAGGTTCTGGACGATATCAAGGCCATCGGAAACAAGTATTCGACCCGCGCGGCTATGACCGTTTCGGTCTCCGATATGACGGTGCCCGGCACCAAGCAGCAGATCCTGTCCGAAGCGCAGGCGCAGGTGGATGAAGTCAACCTGAAGTTCCGTTACGGCGAAGCGACCGAGGAAGAGCGCTACAAAGGCGTTGTGGAGATCTGGAACAAGGCCGATGACCGCCTGACCAAGGAACTGATGGCCGGCCTGGACAAATACAACAACATCTTCATGATGGCAGACTCCGGCGCCCGCGGTTCCGAAAAGCAGATCAAGCAGCTGGCCGGCATGCGCGGCATGATGGCCGATACCTCCGGCCGCACCATCGAACTGCCCATCAAGTCCAACTTCCGTGAAGGTCTGGACGTTCTGGAATACTTTATGTCAGCCCACGGCGCCCGCAAGGGTCTGTCCGATACGGCGCTGCGTACCGCTGACTCGGGTTATCTGACCCGCCGTCTGGTCGATGTTTCGCAGGATGTTATCATCCGCGAGGAAGACTGCGCGGTGAACGGCGAGATCCCTTATATGGAGATCGCGACCTTTACCAGCAGTTCCAAGGACGATATTGTAGAGAGCCTGCAGGAGCGCATCACCGGCCGTACGGCTGCCGAAGATATCGTGGATCCGAAGACCGGCAAGGTCATCGTGGAAAAGAACGAGCTGATCCGGCCGCTGAAAGCCGCTGCGGTAGCGGCTACCGGCCTGAATAAGATCAAAATCCGCAACGTGCTGGCCTGCCGCTGCAAGGGCGGTATCTGCTCCAAGTGCTACGGCGCCAACATGGCGACCGGTGAGCCGGTGCAGATCGGCGAAGCCGTCGGCATCATCGCGGCTCAGTCCATCGGTGAGCCCGGCACACAGCTGACCATGCGGACCTTCCATACCGGCGGCGTTGCCGGCGACGATATCACCGGCGGTCTGCCCCGTGTCGAGGAACTGTTCGAAGCCCGTAAGCCGAAGGGTGTGGCGATCATCACCGATATCGCCGGTACGGTCTTCCTGAAGGAAGAAAAGGAACGCCGTGAGGTTATCGTGACGGATCCCGAGACCGGCGTCAGCAAGACCTACCTGATCCCGTACAACATGCGGATCAAGGTCAAGCAGGACCAGGTTCTGGAAGCCGGCGACGAGATTACCGAAGGCAGCGTGAACCCGAACGATCTGCTCCGCATCAAGGGTGACAGGGCCGTGCAGGACTACATGCTGCGCGAAGTGCAGAAGGTTTACCGTCTGCAGGGCGTGGAAATCAATGACAAGCACATCGAAGTCATTGTCCGTCAGATGATGAAGAAGATCCGGGTGGAAGACGTCGGTGAGTCCGATGTAATGCTGGGCAGCACGATGGATTACCTGGATTACCTGGAACTGAACGATAAGCTGACCGCCGAAGGCAAGACGCCGATGGACGGCAAGCGCGTGATGCTGGGTATCACCAAAGCCTCCCTGGCTACGGATTCCTTCCTGTCTGCCGCTTCCTTCCAGGAGACCACGAAGGTTCTGACTGAGGCCGCCATCAACGGCCGTCTGGATCAGCTGAAGGGTCTGAAGGAGAACGTGCTGATCGGTAAGCTGATCCCTGCCGGGACCGGCATGAAGCGCTATCAGAATGTTTCGCTGACCTCCGATTATGAAGAGCCGGAGTCCAGCCCCATCAGTCTGGCAGAAGCGTTTAAAAACGGAACAAGATAACTGATCCATAAACATTCAAAGGCTGTGAAGGGCTGCCATGCTTTCACAGCCTTATTTGCAAACAGGAGAACATATGTCTGTCATTCGGACGGAAAATCTGACATACGAATTCGTCATCAGCGATGAGAACGGGGAGAACGAGGAGAAGCACCGGGCCCTGAAGTCGCTGGATCTGTCCGTGGAACCCGGTGAATTTATTGCGATTGTGGGACGGAACGGGTCGGGAAAATCCACTCTGGCCCGGCATATCAATGCGCTGCTCACACCGACCGAGGGAACCGTTTGGATCGAGGGTATGAATACGGCGGATGAGTCCCGGATCTGGGATATCCGTACCGCAGCCGGCATGGTCTTTCAGAATCCGGACAACCAGATCGTCGCGACGGTCGTGGAAGAAGATGTGGGCTTCGGGCCCGAGAACATCGGCGTGCCCACGGAAGAGATCTGGGAGCGCGTGGAAAAGAGTTTGAATGCGGTCGGGATGGCAGCCTATGCGAAAACGGCGCCGCACCGCTTATCCGGCGGTCAGAAACAGCGCGTCGCGATCGCCGGCGTCATGGCCATGAAGCCGCACTGCATCGTCTTTGACGAATCGACCGCGATGCTCGATCCGAAAGGCCGCAGGGAGGTGCTTTCGACCGTAAAGGAACTGAACCGCGCCGAGCACATCACGATCCTGCTGATCACCCACTATATGGAGGAAGCCGCGGAGGCGGACCGCATCCTGGTCATGCAGCGGGGGCGGCTGATGATGGACGGCACGCCGCGGGAGATTTTCTCCGAACCGGATAAGCTGAAAGAACTGGGACTCACGGTCCCGCCGGTCACGGAACTGGCGGAACGCTTAAGGGAAAAAGGTCTGCCGCTGGAGGCCGGTATCTGTCGGGAAGAGGAACTGACAGAGCGGCTGGCGGAACTGTACCGCCTGCGGAAGGAGGCGACTGTATGAGCCTTCGTCTGGAAAACGCCGGCTATGTTTACGAACCGGGAACGCCCATGGAGACGGTCGGCTTAAAACCGTTCTCGCTGGAGATCAATCCAAATGAGATTCTGGCAATCATCGGAGCAACCGGCTCGGGAAAATCCACTCTGATCCAGATGCTGAACGGGCTGAACAAGCCGACCGGAGGCCGCGTCACGTTCCACGGAGAGGATATCTTCGGGGACAAGTACGACCGGAGGAAGCTCCGAAGCCGGGTCGGACTGGTCTTTCAGTACGCGGAGTATCAGCTGTTTGAGACGGATGTGCTGAGGGATATCTGTTTCGGACCGAAAAATCAGGGCTTAAGTGACGAAGAGGCTGCCGTGCGGGCCCGGGAAGCTATGGCCTGCGTCGGACTCGGGCCAGAGTATGAAAAACGTTCACCCTTCGATCTGTCGGGGGGAGAGAAGCGCCGCGTCGCGATCGCGGGCATTCTGGCCATGGAGCCGGAAATTCTCGTGCTTGACGAACCGACCGCAGGACTGGATCCGGCCGGGCGGAGCGAACTGATCGGGGAGCTGCTCTCACTGCGGCGGAATAAAGGCATAGGGATCGTGATCGTGTCCCACAGCATGGATGATGTCGCCCTGCTCGCGGACCGGATCGTCGTCCTCAGTCACGGTGAAAAATGGATGGAAGGCACGCCGCGGGAGGTTTTTTCGCAGGAGGAAAAGCTGCGCGCGGTCGGCATGGATCTGCCGTCCGTCTGCCGTGTACTGGTAAAACTGAATGAACTGGGCGTCCCTGTGGGGAAAGTAGCCCTTTCGGTCGAAGAGGCCGCCAATATGATCACTGATGTCTTTGGGGAGGAAAAAGAATGAAAGACTGCACCGCTATTTTGGAAGCTATTGAGAATAGCAGGGACACGGTCCTGGAAGCGGAACGCTGGATTTGGAAAAATCCGGAGACCGGTTACCGGGAATGGAAAACGCATCGCTATCTGAAGGAACAGTATGAAAAGCTCGGGTATGTACTGAAGGAATTCGGCAATATTCCGGGATTCTGTACCGATCTGGATACCGGCCGTCCCGGCCCCTGTCTCGCTGTGTTCGGTGAACTGGACTCCCTTATCGTGCCGACGCATCCGGAGTGCGATCCGGAGACCGGCGCGGTGCATGCCTGCGGTCATAACTGCCAGTCAGCCGGCCTTCTGGGCCTGGCCATCGGCCTTAAGGCCCCCGGCGCGCTGGACGGTTTAAGCGGAAAGATCCGTCTGATCGCGGTCCCGGCCGAAGAGCTGATCGAACTGGAATACCGCCAGACTTTAAAGGATAAAGGCATCATCCGCTTCTTCGGCGGCAAGCAGGAGCTGATGGCCCGCGGAATCCTGGATGACGTGGATCTGTCCTTCATGATTCATACCGCCGGCGGAAAAGGCTACGGCTGCGGCCCCGGCTCCAACGGCTGCATGATCAAGCAGTATATATTCAAGGGGTTAGCTGCTCATGCGGGAGGTTCGCCTCATATTGGGATTAATGCGCTCTATGCAGCCAATCTGGCGCTGGATGCGGCCAATGCTCTGCGCGAGACCTTCCGGGACAGTGACCATGTGCGCTTCCATCCGATCATCACCGCCGGCGGATCGGCTGTCAACTCGATTCCCGACTGCGTAACGATCGAATCGTACGTCCGCGCGGCAACCATGGAAGCCATCGAAAAATACAACAGCAAGATCAACCGCGCATTCGCGGCAGCGGCAGCGGCGATCGGCTGCACCCTGGAGATCAAGGACCTGCACGGATATGCGCCGCGATTAAACGATCCTGTCATGCGAAAGATCGCATTTGAGGCCGCGAAGGAGGTCCTGCCGGAGGACCTCGTCAAGGATGATTCGCCTTTCGGAACCGGCTGCAGCGACATGGGTGACGTTTCCTGCGTCATGCCGGCACTGCATCCGTGGATCGGCGGCGACATCGGCCATGCTCACGGCAACGATTACTATATCGATGATCCGTATCTGGCGACCGTGGTATGTGCCAAGCTTCAGGCGGTCCTTGTTGTCCGTCTGCTTGAAAACGGTGCCGAGGCCGCGAAGGAGGCTCTGGCCCGGAAGCAGGTCGTCTATAACAGCATTCCTGAGTATCTGGAGGCGGTTGAGCGCCTGACCTTCTGTGCGGAAGCCGTCACATACGACGAAAACGGCGACGTGAAGCTGCATTACAAAAATAACTGAAGAAGCCTTTAGGGAGGGAAAAATGAAAGATTCCACCGCTATTTTGGAAGCCATCGAAAACCGCAAAGAAGAGATCCTGGCAGCGGAACGCTGGATCTGGAAGAATCCGGAGACCGGTTACCGGGAATGGAAAACCCATCGTTATCTGAAAGCGCAGTTCGAAAAACTGGGGTATCAGCTTGAGGAATTCGGTAATATTCCCGGATTTTACACCGATCTGGATACGGGAAGACCCGGTCCCTGCCTCGGCATTTTCGGTGAGCTGGACTCTCTGATCGTGCCGACGCATCCGGAATGCGATCCGGAAACCGGTGCGGTCCATGCCTGCGGGCATCACTGCCAGACATCTGCCCTGTACGGCGTGGCAGCAGGCTTTAAGGCTCCCGGCGCGCTGGACGGCTTAAGCGGAAAGATCCGCCTGATCGCGGTCCCGGCTGAGGAACTGATAGAACTGGAATACCGCCAGACCTTAAAAGACCGGGGAATCATCCGCTTCTTCGGTGGAAAACAGGAACTCATGGCCCGCGGAATCCTGGATGATGTGGATCTCTCCTTTATGATCCATACGGCCAGCGGCGATGTCTACAACTGCGGCCCCGGCTCCAACGGCGGCCTGATCAAGCAGTACACGTGCGAGGGATTAGCGGCTCATGCGGGCGGCTCACCTCATATCGGGATCAATGCGCTTTATGCCGCGAATCTGGCGCTGGATGCCGCCAACGCGCTTCGCGAGACCTTCCGGGACAGTGATCACGTGCGCTTCCATCCGATCATCACCGCAGGCGGCTCTGCGGTCAACTCTATCCCGGACTGTGTCACCGTGGAATCCTATGTGCGCGCGGCCACCATGGACGCCATCATCAAATACAACGAAAAGATCAACCGCGCTTTTGCGGCAGCGGCCGCTGCCATCGGCTGCAGGCTGGAGATCAAGGACCTGCACGGCTATGCTCCGCGGATCAACGATTATGCCTTCGGTGAAGTGATGTACGAGGCAGCCCAAAAGTTTATGCCTGAAGGCAAGGCCAGATACAATTCGCCTTTTGGCACCGGCTGCAGCGACATGGGCGACGTATCCTGTGTCATGCCGGCGGTCCATCCGCATATCGGCGGCATGGTAGGCCATTCCCACGGCAATGACCTGTATATCACGGATCCTTACCTGGCCACGGTCGTCAGTGCCAAGATCCAGGCGGAAACCGCTGTCAGACTGCTGGAAAACGATGCTGTTCTGGCCAAGAAGATCGTGGCGGATTACAAACCTGTTTACGCCAGCACGCAGGAATACCTGGATGCGATGGAAAAGCTTACTTTCACGGCGCAGGCGGTTCGCTATGATGAAAACGGAGACGTGGTACTGCACTACAAAAAATGACGGGAAAGAGTGAAAAGCCGCCGGCAGCACCGGCGGTTTTTCATAAAAACAGCCTGGCGGTATCCTTTTGCGGATCGGAGGAGCACACAATGAAAGACGTAAAGACCATACTGGAAGCGATCGAGAACGAAAAGGATACGATCCTTACGGCGGAACGGTATATCTGGAAGAATCCGGAGACCGGCTACCGCGAATGGAAAACCCATCGATACCTGAAGGATTTATTTGAAGCGCTGGGCTGCAAGCTGTGCGATTTTGGCAATATTCCCGGCTTTTATACGGATTTTGATACAGGTCGGCCGGGTCCCTGTCTCGCGATCTTCGGGGAACTGGACGCGCTTATCATCCCCACGCATCCCGAGTGCGATCCGAAAACCGGTGCGGTCCATGCCTGCGGACACCACTGTCAGGCAGCTGCTCTGTACGGTATCGCAGCCGGTCTCTGTGCGCCCGGCGCCCTTAACGGCTTGAGCGGAAAGATCCGTCTGATCGCGGTGCCTGCGGAAGAACTAATAGAGCTTGAATACCGTCAGAAACTGAAAGATGAAGGCATCATCCGCTTTTTCGGCGGCAAACAGGAACTGCTGGCACGCGGCATTTTAGACGATGTGGATCTGTCCTTTATGTTCCACACCGGGACCAGTGATATTTACAACTGTCCTTCCGGCTCCAACGGCTGCCTGATCAAGCAGTACACTTTTACCGGACAGGCTTCCCACGCCGGCGGATCGCCTCACTTGGGCCGCAACGCTCTCTATGCCGCCAATCTGGCGATAAGCGCCGCCAATGCACTGCGGGAAACCTTCAAGGACAACGACCACGTCCGTTTCCATCCCATCATTACGGCAGGCGGCTCTGCGGTCAACTCTATTCCGGACTGTGTCACCGTGGAGGCCTATATCCGTGCGGCCACCATGCAGGCCATCGGCTTTTACAACGGGAAGATCAACCGGGCCTTTGCGGCTGCGGCTGCCGCGGTCGGCTGCGGCCTTGAAATAAAGGACCTTCACGGCTACGCCCCCAGACCCGATTACCGCAGCTTCGGCGAAGTACTTCTGGAAGCCGCGAAAGACCTGCTGCCAGAAGGCAAGGCCCGCTACGATGCGCCTTTCACCATGGGCTGCACCGATATCGGCGATGTCGCGCAGGTCATGCCTTCGCTGTGCTCCCGTATCGGAGGATATTCCGGCGTTGCGCACAGCAGCAATATGTATATCAGTAACCCCTATCTCGCGACCGTCGTCAGTGCCAAGATCCAGGCGGAGGCTGCGGTTAAGCTGCTGGAGGATGACGCTGCCCGGGCAAAGAGTGTTCTGGCGGAGTTTCAGCCTGTTTACGGAAGTATTGCCGAATATCTGGAAGCCGTCGAAAAGCTAAGTTTTACGGCGCAGGCGGTCCGCTATGACGAAAACGGCGACGTGATCCTGCATTATAAAAACTGAGAAATCAAAAAAACTGAAAAAAGTGCTTGCAATTTTCGGGGAACGTGATAGAATAGCACTTGCTCTGGGGCATTAGCGCAGCTGGGAGCGCGCCACACTGGCAGTGTGGAGGCCAGGGGTTCGAGTCCCCTATGCTCCATGAAAAAACCGCCGACAGGCGGTTTTTTCATTGTATCGGTTTATATGGAGCTCATTCTGCGGCGGGGATATCGAAACGGTATCCCTCCGCTGTTTTTGTAAGATCGACCGGCATTTCAGCAGAATCCAGCATGCCCGGATCCATGAGCGTAAGCGTTATCCCTTTCTCGGTGGAGACGGTCACTTCATAGGCTTCGTGGGCCGGCAGCACAATCTGAAGCGATCCGGCCCAAAGACCGCAGGGCACCTGGTATGCTGTCTCTGCAGGCAGATCGTCATGAATCGCGGCGACCAGCTGATCACCCTTTCGGACCGAGACCGCGGCTCCTGAAGGCGCAGTAAGCTGATAGTACTTTCCGTCCAGCGGAGCCGATACGGGGCTGTCGGTATAATAAGGATCCATGGACCGCATGTAGGCCAGGCACAGCTCCGGATAGTGCGCGCCGGAGAAGATCTTCAGATTGTCAAAGGAGAAGAGCGTAAAGAGAAGGTGCGGGCTGAGCAGCAGGGCATCCAGGAAGGAATCGATGAGCTTAAGCAGCGTCTGCTCCATGGACTCCAGATCCGTGTCCATCCCCATCCTGATAAGAGCGCGGTGGATGATCGGCTCGGCGTCCTTTATCAGGCGGGACTGGTTGTGCATGAGGTCATCGGCCAGGACCGAGACTTCGTCCGTCACCAGGACTTCGCGCGCGAACTGCAGGCCGATATCCTTCAGGGACGCAGAGGTATTTTTCCGCAAATAGACCAGATGGAAGATGTCGCGCAGACCGTCCTGATAGTTCTCTGTATAGTTCTCCCGGCTCCCGATCCCGATTTCGGCCCAGGTATTAAGAAGCTCGTCCAGATACTGGGCGACCGTCCAGTTCCGGACGTGCTCATTGGGCGTAAGGGAAAACAGGCGGCCATCTTTTTTGATGCCGAGGCTCATAACCGAGAATTCGGAGATCCGGTAGGTGCCCCAGTCGCCGAAGGAGCGGAGCTGCCGGTACTGATCACGGATCTCGTTAAGAGACTGCTCAAAGTTCAGATCGCTTAAGGTCGTGGGCAGAAGGATCTCCCGGCCGAAACGGGTAAAGCTTAAGGCCTGCATGGCCGTCTTCGGCACCGGATCGTTCGGGTTGATGATGCAGAAGATGTTGTCAAAGGTTTCGCTCTTGGGATAGCGCTCCTCGTCGAAATAAACGCCCTGCGGAGCTTCGAAGCAGTAGGCGTAGAGGTCTTCCTTTGCAAGCTGCACTTCATCTCCCAGAAATGCTTCGCCGTCGCGGATATACTCGTCGATGCGGCCGCAGGTGATGTTGCAGGCGGCGCCGGCCCGGGAATAGCCGCTGATCCATATCTTGAGCTTCCCGCTTAAAGCCTGATCCTTCACATAGTCCTTAAGGGCGGCCAGAACGATCTCACTGGCTTCGTAAAATCCCTGATGATAGTTCCCTTCCGTTTCGGCACCGATCGTGAAATTGGAGGCCCATTCGCTCTCGTAATTGGCGCCTCTTAAGCCGACGGCTAATAGCGTGGCATCGCCGAGCGTTTTTTTACCGATCATGACGCCGAAAGAATCCGTTCCGGGTTTTTCGTGGAAGAAGTCATTGGCGGCGATATCCTTAAAGCCCAGCTTTTTCAGCAGTTCCTCCCCGTTTACATACCGGTGTGCATAGGAATAATCGTCGATCGAGGCAAAGCTGGCCATGGCAAAGGAAAGCGAGGCCGTCGCCAGGGACGGATCGTATTCCGTGGACGGATGCAGGAAAAAGTCATCGGTATAGTACATAAAGCTTTCTTCATCCTGTGTCCCGCTCTGATAGCGGAATCTGGCCCGCGTAACGCCGTCCCGGGCGCAGGAGGAAAGAAGCAGGCTTACAGCCAGCAGTAGAGCAATAAGGCCTGAGGCCTTAAGGCGGAAAGATGCGGTCCGTTTTTGCTTTTTCATAACAGACCTCCCAGAAGAATGACGATCACGGCCAGGATATAGCCGATGGACAGGGCGATCAGGTAATAGGTCATGGTCAGGGCGTCGACAAAGCGGCTCCGCGGCCCTTTGTGCGGATGATAGAAGAAGATCAGCGGAGTAAGAAGCAGCAGATCCGTGGTCTGTCCCCAGCCGAAATCGACGGCCTTTGAGCTGTGCCCCAGCAGCTGGTTGAGACCGACGATGAACACGATCAGCAGACAGGTCAGAGCGTTTTTGATCCAGATAAAGCGGTTGCCGTTGAAGATATTTTTGGCGTTGTCCGTCCCGTACCGGTGCTCATAGAAAAGTCTCAGGAAGAACATCATAAACAGATAGCTGACGCAGAGCACGGAAAAAGCGATCTTTTCCTCGCTGAGAAGAAGCCTAAGAGACAGCGGCAGCTCCCAGTCAAACAGCGTTTTGGCGCCCTGGGAGATCACATGGGCGCCGAAGATGATCAGTACCGGGATCAGGGAACAGAGCCGGTACGCGATAAGGCGCCTCCGCGTTTTGATAAAGCGGGGCGTAAAGAACAGGAACAGCATGATCACGAAGTACAGGCAGATCGTGCCGAACATGTTGGGCGGCGTAAAACTCGAGGCAAGTTTGAGCAGAGGCGAGCCGCTGGTCTCCAGATAGGACATGATGCCGTATTCCAGTGCGTACAGCCCCAGATAAAGGAAGAGATAGAGGAAGATGCGGCCCATGACGCGCAGATCGTCCAGGAAAGTGTCGAAATCCAGAAAATACAGCAGGAACATCCCCAGATAGAAATAGCTCATGAGCTGGGTGCTCAAAACGCCGGCCGTGCTTAAGTCCATATCTCCGATACCGGCGAAAACCGACGCGTAGGTTAAAAGCCGCAGGGAGGAATTCATCAGGATCGTGGATCCGATTATAGAGAGCAGCGTTTCCGGCAGGAAAGGCGTCAGGCGCAGGTCCGTTTTCGGCTCTGCCCGCATGGCGTACCTGACCAGGTTGTTGTTGGTCATCACCTGGCGCCGCACGCCTTTTTTGGTTCCGTAGATCATACAGTAGATCAGGCAGAACAGAAAGAGCAGTGCCAGACAGCCGCCCAGGACCAGAAAAACGATGGAGAGGATATAACCCTGCTGGTAACGGGAGAAGGCCTCGTGCGAGTCGGTATTAAGCTGCATGAGATCGATCTTAAGGCCCAGCTCGGAAAGGACCAGATCCTCAATATCGGGACAGAAGGAATCGATCTTGCTCAGCATGATACCGCGCAGCTTCTCGGCCAGAGCCGGATCCTCCACGGGAAGCACCCGGTTGACAAGATATGTCAGAACGGGCGCCGCCCCGCTTAAATCGATCAGACTTTCGTAGGTCTGGTTCGAATCGTAATCGGAGTAGCCCGCCGAGACGGTGCCGGGATCCTGACCGTCCAGCGAGACGGAATAGGAGAGCCGCCCGCGTTCCAGCCAGTGATGGATCGTGAAATCTACATTGTAAGGGAAGGAATCGTCGGTATCCACCTTGACGGTGATCAGTTTGGATTTGCCCTCCATGCAGAAGATCTCCATACGGCTGATGGTCCCGTTGGGAGAGATGGTAAAGCTGCCTTCTTCCCGGATCTTTGACATCAGCTGCAGCAGGTCTTCAGGCGCCTCTGACATGGTATTGTTGCTGTAATGACGGTATTCCTTAAAACCGAAGGCCAGAATGCCGAACATGCCCAGGATCAGCAGGATCAGAAAGATCTTAAAAGGGAGGGATCCCAGCACATTGAAGGCCCAGACACTGATCCTGAGGCGCTTCTTTTCCGGGAGATCCTCCGGGTAGGAGGAAATGCCTTCGCAGTAGGGTTGGTAGTCTTCTCCGAGAAAGGCGGAAATTTTGCTCCTGGCACGCCGGCCGGGCATAAGATAACCGGATTCGTACAGCCGGTAAAACAGCGGAACGATCTTTAAGGCAAGGGCAAATCGTAAGCGGCTCATGCCCTGTTTCATCCGTGCCTCGTACAGAAACATGTTGTAGGACGTACGGGTCACCGCCCGGCGGTAGCTTTTGATTCGCCGGTTGCGGGGCAGGGCTTTTCCTGATTTGGCTTCTTTTCCGCTTTTGCTGCGTCCCATTTTATTCCTCCCGGCTGCGCAGGGACACTTCCCCTGCGTAGACCGTTTCAAGACTGCCGTTTTCCCAGCGTACGATGAGGCCGAAATCCTCGGCCAGATCTTCGGCAAAGGCGGGATCTTTCCGACTGCCGCTCAGGATCCAGACCGGGCAGCCGAGCGTTATGCAGCGCGTCCGGTAATACTGCCAGTAGTTCCGGTCTTCGCGCAGGAAAGCCTCCATGGCATCGTCCAGTTCGTTGATCAGCGCTGCGCAGAGGACGGAACGTTTGACATCGGTCCCGCTTTCGGCCTTCAGGCTGGTCGCGAGGGGCCGGATCTCTTCGGGAAAATCCTCCGGCAGCTGGCCGACGTTGACGCCCATGCCGGTGATCAGATACTGCAGCAGGCCGGTCTCTCCCTCCAGGGCCATTTCCGTGAGGATGCCGCAGACCTTTTTGCCGCTCAGCAGGATATCGTTGGGCCATTTGACGGCGGGCCGGCAAGCCGTGGTGCTTTCTATGGCGCGGCAGACTGCCGCTGCTACATAAGCCGTGAAGTGGGAGACGCGGGAGGGCGGCACATCCGGATGGTAAAGCCCGGTCAGATATACACCCTGACCGGCCGGAGAGTAGAAGCTGCGGCCGCGCCGGCCCCGTCCGCCGGTCTGTTCGTCGGTTACGATATAGCAGGTCCCGCCGCGCCCCTGTACAGACAGAGTCTTGGCGAAATTATTGGTGGAATCGACACTTTTCAGACAGATCAGGCTGTCCCGGTGATCGTTTTTCAGAAGAGGAAGAATATGGGCTTCCGAGAGCCGGTCCGGTCCGTCCAGCAGGCGGTAACCTTTCCTCGGAACGGCTTCAATTCGGTATCCTTCCGCCTGCAGCGCCTGAACGGCTTTCCAGACGGCCGCCCGGGTCACGCCGAGCGCCTGACTGACAGCGGCACCGGAAACGAAAGCCCCCTCCTGTGCTGTCAGAAAAGCCAGAACTTTTTCTTTCATTACCGATCCTCCCCGTGCGCTGCGTTTTTCTTATCATAGCGCGGCCGGAGCAAAAAGTAAACGCCCGCACAGGAAAAGTAAACATTTTCGGGAAGGTTGACGATACTTCTTTCGGAAGAGTATAATCAGAGCAGATCGCGGGAAGGAGGCAGAGGCCATGCTGGAGAGAGCAAGAGAGTATCTGGAGAAGAAGGAAATGGCTGACCGGATCATTATTCCGGATGAGAGCAGCGCGACTGTGGAGGATGCAGCCCGGGCGCTGGGCTGCCGGCCGGCAGAGATCGCAAAGACCCTGTCCTTTTTGCAGGAAAACGGCCCGGTCCTGATTCTGGCGGAAGGGACGGCGCGGATTGATAACCGCAAATACAAAGACTGTTTCGGATGCAAGGCGAAAATGATCCCGACGGACGAGGTAGAGCGTCTGGTCGGACACGCTGTCGGAGGCGTCTGCCCGTTCGGCGTAAATGAAGGCGTACGGATTTTTTTGGATGCCAGCTTAAAGAAGCATCGCGTGATTTATCCGGCTGCCGGCAGTGATCATAGCGCAGTCCGGCTGACCGTAGAGGAGCTGGAACAGGTACTGGAAGGTGCCGCATGGGTAGACGTCTGCAAGGATGAGCCTGCGCCGGCGATCGGATAACGGAGGATATTATGGGACTGGAAAAAGACTGTCCTTTTCAGATCGGCCGGGGGATCCCCGGAGAACATAACCTGATCACGGATGTACCGAGCGTGCGGGTGGCACACAGGACGCTGCGGGACGGCGATATTCAGACGGGAGTGACCGTCGTGATGCCGCCCGGCGGGAACTGGTTTCGGGAAAAGCTGCCGGCGGCAGCGCAGGTGATCAACGGCTTCGGAAAAACCGCGGGGCTGGTGCAGATCGAAGAGATGGGGACACTGGAAACGCCGATCGTTCTGACCAACACCTTAAGCGTCGGCACGGCCTGGACCGCCCTGGTCCGCTATATGCTGGCAAAGGATGAAAGGATCGGCCGGGAGAGCGCGACAGTCAATCCCGTCGTCTGCGAATGCAATGACGGGTATCTGAACGACATCCGCGGGCTCCGCGTGACGGAAGAGGATGTGCTGACTGCTTTGCGGGAGGCGGAGACGGCCGGACGGGACTTTGCCGAAGGGGACGTCGGGGCCGGAAGAGGCATGTCCTGTCTGGGCTTTAAAGGCGGGATCGGTTCGGCCTCAAGACAGGTCCGGATCGAAGAGCACGACTGGGTGATCGGTGCCCTGACGCTCTGCAATTTCGGCCGACGGGGGTATCTGACCGTAGACGGACAGAAGGTCGGAACGCTGCTGAAAGAACAGGCGGATCCGGCTGCTTCCGGACAGACCGGGCCGCAGCGGGACGAGAAGGACAAGGGCTCCGTGATCGTGATCCTGGCGACGGATCTGCCGCTGAGTGACCGCCAGCTGAAAAGACTCTGCCGGCGGGCAGCCGCCGGACTGGCCCGGACCGGCTCCTACTACGGGAACGGATCGGGCGATATCGCGATCGCCTTTTCCACGGCGAACAGGATTCCGGCGGAGAGCGGCGAGGCTGTTTTTACGTTCAGGCAGCTTAGTGACGATCGGATCGAGTCTGCGCTGGAGATGAGCGCCGAAGCGGTCGAGGAGGCCGTGATCAGCGCGCTCTGGCATGCCGAGACCTTAACCGGCCGGGACGGACATGTAAGGATCGGTCTGAAAGAGGCATGGGAAGCGCGGAAGTAAAGCCGGAGCAGCAATAATAAAGACGTATAAAAACACACTTTTCATTTAGCAATTTAAAAGACAACAAAATATCATATCAAGTGTCTAAACAATCAGAATATTTGCGTGGATAATTAATTGAAATCTGCTTGACGGGGAAGGGAGGTCCTGTTAATATAAAAACAGCAGATGTAAGACGTATAACGTTTAATGAATAAACAGCAGGGGGAAGCCGAATATGGAAGCAGAAAGGCTGTATGAAGTTGCACAAAAACTCCGAAGAGAAGCGGTAAGAATGGTATATGAAGGAAAAGACGGCCATCCCGGTCCGGCACTGTCCATCGCAGATATAGTGGCAACACTGTATTTTGATGTGATGAATATCTCTCCGGAGAATCCGAATGATCCTGACAGAGATCGCTTTATTCTTTCAAAAGGCCATTCCTGTCCGATACTGTATGCGGCATTAAACGAAAGAGGATATTTTCAGCCGAAAGTAG